>Ga0163153_10001504_pt1 | contig 36741 bp, 41 predicted proteins | sample OliLakLV19MP6IB1_FD_148629 | JGI IMG/M metagenome (GOLD analysis project Ga0163153, IMG submission 148629) | Freshwater microbial mat bacterial communities from Lake Vanda, McMurdo Dry Valleys, Antarctica - Oligotrophic Lake LV.19.MP6.IB-1 | ecosystem: Environmental > Aquatic > Freshwater >... | reverse complement strand
AGGTCTGTTTTTCGTGGCCTGCCGTACCGCTTAGTGTGATCCGATCTCTTCGCGAGTTTCATCCCTTCGGGAAGCAAATCAAACGGAATGTCGCGCCACGAACCGCCCGAAGGAATGTGGCTCATTCTCTCTACGTTGATGGCGGCGAGCTTTGGGGCAGAGTGATTGGACACAGTGACAGCGCTGCCGCGAAGGGTGCGCTGATAGTCGTTGTTCGGTTCGGTCGCGTAGACCAGGGCGTCGCCCTTGGCCCCGTTCTCAATCTTCGGAAGGTCTGAGATCGCGTCCCAAACGTTCACGAAGGGCTTCAAGCCGGGGCCGTGGGTGGCCTCCGGGAATAGGATGGGCGCATCCCCCCGCGTGGCGATAAACACGACCCGGCGTCGCTCTTGAGGAACCCCGTATTCCTCCGCCTTGAGAACCCGCATACCGACCCGGTAGCCGAGGCTTTCCATCCCGGCGTAAATCTCCCGGACCACGGCGCCGCCAGCGATGGATGTAATGCCCGGGACGTTTTCCATCACGAGCCACCTCGGCCGGATCCCTTCGACGATGCGAAGATATTCACGAAACAGACCAGCGCGCGGGTCACTTGAACCGCGCTGGTGATTGTAGACTGAATAGCCCTGACATGGCGGGCCGCCGACAATCACGTCTATTTCACCGGCCTTCGCGCCAGCGGCTTTCAGCAAGTCTTGCGGGCGGACTTTCTGAATTGGACCGCCAATGAATTTCGCTTCGTGATGAGCTGCCGCGAATGTCGCGCCGGATGCCTCGTCATGATCCTGTCCGGCAAGGACGTGGAAGCCAGCTTGCCGGAAACCCTCAGATAGGCCGCCTGCACCGCAGAACAGGTCTATTGCCGTCATCGTCCTGATCTTCGGCGTGGGACTGGATTTCTTCTTAGTACCGGGACGATAGTTCAGCACCTTGTCGGTGATGGTATCGAGCGCCGCGATGGTCATGTCTTTCCCCCCCAGGCCGTCAATTCCTGACAGGCGACACGCGGGCCGAATGACGCGGTGACCAGACTCGCAGGGCGCCGACGGACGAACGGGCTATGTGCCCTTCGGTTCCAGAAATTTCTGGGACGTCCCGGTCATCGTCAGGACGAACGCCCTCAACGCCCCGGTACGCGCCGCCAACAGGTCGGTCATGGCCTCGTTCCGGGCCGGCGTATCCGGCAGTCGGTTCAGCACCATGTGGGCCAGCAGCTCGAACGGGGCGGCGAACGAACGGGCTCGGCCGCTCAGTTTCGAGCAGTCGAAATCCTCGTAGGTGACGTGTTTCTGCTCCGCCCCGGCGCGGTTCGCGAAGTCCACGGGTTCCTGTGCGGTCATGTCGAACATGTTGGCCTCCTCAGACCTCGGCAGGTTAACGTTTCCTGGTCTTGAGAAACGCCTCGGATCGTTTCCGGGCGGCCTCGGTCGCGGCCATGACCGCGGGGTTCTTGCTCGGCCCCTTCAGCGGATCGTGCCTGGCAACCGGCGCCGGCTTCGGCTTCGGCTTCGGCATCGGCTTCGGCTTCGGCATCGGCGGGGCCGCTGTGGGCTTCGCACGGCTGGGAACCGCGGCGTCGATCAGATCGGCGAGGACGTTGAAAAATGGCATCGCCTACCTCGGCCTGTGCGTGCCGGGAACGCTTCCCGGTCAGCAGCTTCTTCGGAGCCTTGTCTCACGATCCGCGGGCGGCGTCAAGCGGCCATCGCCAGAAATCCCGAGCGGGAAATTTCGGGAAAAATTCATGCAGAACCTGGCGCGGTACGAATCCCAGGAACCTGGCGCTAAGGTCCGGGGAGTTGGTACAAACCGAGGCGCCTGGCGAAACTGCCGACGGATGTAACACGGATTACACGGAAGCTGAAAATCTGGGTGGGTTGGTGTACCGCCCATAGCCCCACCCCACCGAACCGAAAAAGAACCGGCCCCCCGGTCCTCGGCCAAACGAGAATCGGCGCGCCCCGGTCCTCGGCCCCCCGGCTACCCGGTCCCTCGGTCCTCGGAGCGTGCCGACCTGGCCCGGTCGGCTTAACGCGTGATTAGCTATGGCGCTTAGGGAACGGAGCGTGCTTAGCCATGTAACACATCGTGCAATGTGTAACATGGTGTGCAATGTGTAACATGGTTTGCGGGGAGCGGGGTCGCGCGCGCGACGTAATACACCTTACAAAACAGGAGGGGGTCGCATTTGGTTGATTCCTAGAGAGAAATATATGACATATACATATACCTAATGTTTCTTTTTTCAATCCAGACCATTTTGGCGTGTAAACTCCCGTTAACCATAGCTTTTCGCTAAATCGGCCCCGAACCCGAGACCGCGTAACAGACCTTGCAAGCTACGCTCACATCGTGATCCATGTTACGAAGAAAAGCGCGCATGTAATGTGTTTCACAATATCTGTTATTGACTTGGAAACTATTTGAACGTAATACTGTTTGCAGAGGAGAACGGGACCATGCACATATCGTTTGACCCCCGAGCGATTGCATGTAATACTGTTTGCAGAGGAGAACGGGACCATGCACATATCGTTTGACCCCCGAGCGGTAGAAGCCAAGGCGCAAGCCGCTTGCGCATTGATACCGCGCAAGCCGTCCCGTTCTCCTCGCCTCATTCATTCAACGGGCTTTGCCGCGCTTGTCGCTGGCGCCTTCGGTGCTGGTATGCTTGTCGGCGTCATCCTCATTGCAGCGGGAGCCTAAGACATGGCCAGCGTGACCACACAGGACGCCCGGGAAGCGCCCAGGCGCTCCCCAAACCCTCACCACGGATCAGCAGAGGCTCAACTGAAGGAAGCTCAAGTGTCGGTTGCAGGAATCATCCTCTCCCAGCTTGGCGGAAACAAGTTTTGCGTCATGACCGGCGCAAAAAACTTCGTCAGCGGCGAAAACAGCCTTTCCTTCGCGCTCCCGAAAATGTCAGGCGTGAAGGTCAACCGGGTTCGCGTCGTCCTGGTTCGCGTCGTCCTGGCGATCGATGACACGTACACCGTTTCGTTTTTCAATATTCGCGGGGTGAAGGCCGAACCCGTTTCGACGCATGCCGGCGTCTATTGCGAAGACCTCCGCGGCGTCTTCGAGCGCGAGACGGGTCTTCGGACGTTGGTTGGCTCGAGGGTGTACAGGACGCCTTGGAAGCGCGATGAGCGCTGATTTCCACGTCACAATAAGCGATTTTTTTCACGACAGAATAAGCGATTGGTGGCATGAAGGATGCAGACATTATGCGGGGAGGGTAGGTCGATGACCTGGCAGGAGGCATTCGACACAGTGCAGGACGTGGAGCGCATGACGCGGGAGGAGGTTACCTCTGCCATGTTCCGCGAGTTCGAGGATATGCTGGACGAGCTGGCCATGGCTGCCCGTTCACAATGGGAGCGCGACCAATGACATTTGACCCGACGCCTAAACGGAATTGCCGGTATGGGGCGCCGATGGGCAGCTATGCGACCTCGGCCGCGCCTGAAGATGAATACTGACAACACACACACATACAGGAGCTTGATATGACCACTGAAATTCAGCAATTCGGCCACCCGACTCGCCCTGCACAACACTACCGACAGGGCGACGTACTGCTGCGTTATGTCGGCGACCTGCCGAATGGCCTGATCGCAGTCGATCGCGAGGACGTCGGCCCCACTGGCCGCGTCGTGCTTGCCCATGGCGAGAGCACGGGACACGCGCACGCCTTCCGCGCCCTGAGTGTTGTGGGCTTCAGGAAGGAAAGCAGCGAGTACGAGGTCAACACCGGCTTCCATGATTTCATCCTGGTGGGCGGGTCCGGCGCAACCATCCGGCACGAGTTTGCGTCCGGCGCGACGGCCGAACATGACCCGATCAGCATTCCGGCTGGCGGATACGAGATACTGCAACAGGTCGAATACTCTCCGGCCGCTCTGCAGCGCGTAGCCGACTAATGGCCAAGCGCATCGACAAGCTGACGCCTGCCCAGACCGAGGCCATGGCCGGCTGGGCAGACAGGTGGATTGAAATCGGATTGCGCACGGGGCCTGCCGATCGCGCAAAATTCGAGGCCGCTGCGGAGCGCTGCTATGGCTACGCAGGAATTCCATGGCATGGCCGAGTTGTCTGGGTGTCGTCACCAATGGTGATGGCGCTTGCGGGTCCCATTGCTTCGTTTGTCCTGGAGGCGCGCAAGCGCGGGATCGACCTTAGGTCGTCTGGCGTCGCGGTTGACGCCGCGGTTGACGCCGCGGTTCGCGGGGCGGTTGGCGGCGCGGTTCGCGGCGCGGTTCGCGACGCGGTTGGCGGCGCGGTTCGCGTCGCGGTAGACGACGCGGTCGACGACGCGGTCGACGCCGCGGTTTACGCCGCGGTTAGCGGGGCGGTTAACGCCGCGGTTGACGGCGCGGTTCGCGACGCGGTTGACGCCGCGGTTGGCGGCGCGGTTCGCGACGCGGTTGGCGGCGCGATCCTGAACGTCATCCAGCGTTCCTGGAGCAACTACATCGGCGGTCAGTTCTGGGTCGGCGGCTATTACTGGGGCGGCGCGTTCACTTCGTTTTTTCGGGAAGTGTGCAGCCTCGAACTGCCCCGCGACCTGTGGGGGCGTGCGCGCGCCTATGAAGACACGATCCAATCCGCCTGCTGGTGGTGGCCGCACCGAGACTTTATTGTTGTGTGCGAACGTCCAACAGCCATCAATCGCGAGGCTCGCAACCCGAGCCAGACGCGCGGCTGGGGATCCCACCAGCTGCACGCTGAACGTGGCCCGGCTGTGGTTTGGCCGGATGGCTGGTCTATATACAGCCATCACGGCGTCAGAATGCCGGCTGATATCTACGAGACCCCGAGCGCACTCACTGGTCAGCGCATCGACAGTGAGCGCAACGCTGAAGTCCGGCGCGTCATGATCTCGCTGTTTGGCTCCGCTCGTTATGCGCGTGAAGGCAACTTCACGGTCGTGGACAAATGCGGCCCTGACCATCCGATCATGGGCCTGCGCAATGCGATCCTGCTTCGCCGTGACCTCACAGAAGACGAGCCCATGGTGATGCTGGACATGCAGGACTCCACCCCTGACCCGAAAACTGGCGAGTACAAGCGATACCTGCTGCGGGTTGATCCGAATGCCTATGGCGGTCAGGCGGGGCGCGAATGCCACGCCGCGATGGCATCGACTTGGCGCGTCAAATCCGACACGACGCAGCTCGCGTTCCGGCGTTGGGAAGACTACCGGCCGGAAATTGAGACCTGATCATGGGCCATCGCCTTCTGGACCTGTTCTGCTGCGCCTGACGTGAGGTTTTTCCGATGAAACTATATTTCAAAGCTGCGATAAACGAAGCCGGGTTCCTCACGCCGGCGCCATACCCCGACGCAGTCGGCAGCCTGTCGCTTAGCGCCTGCACCTTCACATATCAGGAGGCGGCACACCTTGAGCTTATGGGGTGCCGGCCCGTCGCGGTCGTGGTTGTGCGGGCATACCCTACCCGGCATGCCGTGGGCGAGGAGGCCTAGCCCCTCGCGCCTCGGCGCGTAACACGACACCGACCACAAGTTAACTTTTGGAGGATTCCTTAACGTGACCATGCAAGCGGAATGGTTGCTTATGCGCGCCCTTGAGGATGCGGAAAAGAAGGATAAGGCGTGCGCGCGCTAGTCGCCGTTGCCCTCACGATCGCGCTGGGCGCCGTCGCGCTGATCCGGGCGGGCGACCTACTGGCGCGAGAGGTCGAGACGCTGTACGCTTACGTAATTGACGAAATAGAGGACGCTACCCGATGACACCGAACAAAGGCCGCGAGTTCCTGGGTGTCGCGCGATGACACCGAACAAAGGCCGCGAGTTCCTGGGTGTCGCGCGATGACACGCGACGAAGCGCTAACTGTGTTGGGCTTCGGCCCGTCCCCGTGGACTCCGCCGCGCGCCGGCGAGGTGCGCGAGGCGTTCGCGAGGCAGGTCAAGCGCCACCATCCAGACGGGCGAGCGATGACCGTGGACATGGTGGGCCAGAAGTCTATGGCCACGCTCAAGGAGGCCCGCGAGGTCCTGCTAAGCTGCGCCCCGCTCCCCGTGACCGACTGCCCAGCCTGTCGCGGTTCGGGATGGGTCGCCACCGGATTCAAACAGGAACGGTGTCCGCGCGGCTGCTAGGCGCTTGACAACGGACCCTTCGTAGACGCACAACTGCCACCGCAGAGGAGAGGACGCCTTGCCATTCAGCCCGACAACTATGGAGGCCATCCGCAGGGATGCCGCCACGCTAGGGCTTCGCAGCCCGTCAACAATCAGCGTTGCTCTACGTGAGCAACTTGTGGACGAGAAAATCGGAAAAATGGACGGCCGCGCGCGTGAGTATCACGTCGCCGGCCGCGTGATCCAGCGAGGCATTGCCGCGCCGCTACCCGGCGCCATGCGGATAACCGGCCTGGATCAGCTCTCATACCTGGCGCAGCGAGCCGCCGAGTTCGCAGGGCTCGAGCCGCCGGCTGTGGACTGTGTGAAGCACATGCTTGGCGGCGCCCGCGTGTCGCTATCGCGCAGCGCCGCGGCGCATGTCGTCGTGATCCTGCCGGCCTCCCGCAAGCCGCCTGAGACGCCTGACGTCTGGGTGGACTTGTACGTCCACAAGACCGAGGCGGACGCTGTGGGCAAGGCTGGGACGCTGCAAGCTGGCAAGGTGTTCTGATGCGACTCCCTATCAACGACCTAGTTGCTATTCTGAACGAGGTCTAACCTGTGTCAGAGCTGGCGACCGCTGACCTAGCCCGATCCGGCATTACCCCGGAGGCCGCGCGCCGCTGCGGGATGTACCCCGTAGACAATGCGCGCATGGTAAGCCTCGGCTATCATCGTGTTGCCGCGGTCGTCATCCCCTATATGGAGCCGCGCACGCGAGAGCCGATGATGGCCAACGGGAAGCCGTTCACTCGCGTTCGGTATCTTGAGGAGGTCCGAGACTCTGACGGCAAGGTCAAACGCTACAGCCAGCCCGGAGGCAGCGGAGCACGCGCCTACTTCTGCCCGGCGATCGAGTGGGCGCCGATCCTTGACAACCCCGCTATCCCCATCGTTATCACCGAGGGCGAGAAGAAGGCCGCGAGCGCCTGCCTGCACGGTATCCCGACGATCGGCCTGGGCGGTTGCTCCAACTGGCGGCGGGATGACAAGCTCCTCGCCGAGCTCGCCGACATTACCATGCCGGGGAAGCAGATAATCATCTGCTACGACTCCGACGCTGTGGACAATCCGCAGGTGCGCCACGCCGAGTTGGCCCTATGCGCCGAGTTGCAGCGCCGCGGCGCCGACGTCCGCATAGCGAGACTGGACCACTCCGCAGACGGCAAGAAGCAGGGGATGGACGACTATATAGCGGCCGGGCGTTCCGACGTGCTCATGTCGCTGCTTACCAAGGCCGAGTGGGTCTCGACGCTGGAACTTGACGTCATGGCGTTGAATAAGGAGCTGGCCTACCTGGAAGACGAGGACTGCGTGTTTGTTCTTGAGGAAAATCTCAAGCTGTCAAAGTCCGCCTTCGTGACAGGCTCCCGGTACTCTGCGCTGGAAACCGACGTGGTCAAGATCATCAAGGGCAAGCCCGCCCCCTCGCGCACGAAGCTGGCGCCGCTGTACCTCATACACCCCGGAACGCGCCGCTATGCCGGGACCACGTTCGACCCCAGCACCAGGGACCCGGAAGTACAGTCTCACCGCGGAACGCTGCTGAACCGCTGGCGCGGGTTCAAGACGCAAGAGGGATCAGTTGAGCCGTTCCTGGAGCTTCACGCTTACCTGTTCAGCAACACAGAGGGCGACGTGGGGGACCTGGCGCTACGGCTGCTGGCGTACAAGGCGCAGTTTCCACACATCAAGGTTCCGCTGGCTCTGGCCGTGATCGGCCCGCAAGGTGGCGGCAAGTCGCTGTGGGCGCGGATTGTCGGCGGAGCATTCGCCCCATACCACTACGCTGTACCGTCGAAAGCTCTCAAGGCGGACTTCCAGCCGTTCCTTGAGGACAGCCTTATCGTCGTTATCGACGAGGCCCAGGCTGTCCACGTTGAGGGCGCCCGCGACAAGCTGAAGAACCTCATTTCAGAGTCGCGGCAGGAGCTGAACAAAAAGCACGTCAGCCAGGTTCAGATTGAGACCTACTGCCAGTTCATCCTCACGTCCAACGACCGCCGGGTTGGCGCCTTTGAGCGCGACGACCGCCGGCACATCGTGATCGACTGTCCGCGGAAGCGCGAGGATGACTTTTACGACCGCGTCGTGGCGTGGGAGAAGGCCGGCGGACCCGCGCGGCTCATGCGCTACCTTCTGGACTTTGACCTTGCCGGCTGGACGCCTCCCAAGATGGCGCCGCTTACCGCCGAGAAGCACATGGCCCGCATAGAGGCGCTGCGCCCTGTGGAGAAGCTGGCCGAAGAGATGCTGACCGCAGATCACAACGTTATCGCCATGTGGATCGACGCCGCGATGTCGTGGGCGCGGGTTGCCGAGGCGGGACATGACGCCGCCGCCGCCGCACGTGCCCGCGATATAAGCGGGACGCTGGGGTACGCGCAGATACGCCCGTTCTACACGCCCGACGAGATTGCGATGATGTTCCCGCACATCGTCAACCAGCTCCACGGAAGCCGCAAGGTAGACGCGACCCCAAGCGGCGAGATCAGCACGCAGCTACGTAATCAGGGCGTGCCCTACCTCAAGTGCAGAGACAACCCGGAGGGGTTCCGCTGGAAAGGCCGCGTGGCGCAGTTCCTTATCATTGCAGACCAGGACACTTGGCGCGCGGGGCTTACACAGGCCGAGTTTGAGACATGGATGGGCACGTTCCAGACCTACAACGCGGCACGGGCGTTGCAGCATGAAAAGAAACGTGCTTCATAGCGCCCTGAGAGGGAAACGATGGCCGAATATACATTTCCGCCGCTTAACCAGTGCCCAGACGAGTACAAGCGCGTCTCCGGCGTCCGACTGGCTATGCAGAAAGAGGTCGAGCGCATTGAGGCCTACGAGAAGGCCATCAAGCGCCACATGATCGACAATATCCCGAAGGACCAGGCCGGCGTGTTCGGCTTGCAGTACAAGGCGCAGGTGACGCAGAAGCCTACCATCCGCGTCAGCGCCGAGGGCTGGCCCGCGTTCCTTACGTGGGTCCGCACTACGGGACGTTTCGACACGATGCAGAAGCGGGTCAACCCCGGCGCCTTGCTTGCGCTGTGGGATGGCGACGAGACCGCGCAGGGCGTGGCGATCCCCGGCACCGAGCGCGCCGTGGACGTCGACCTGAGCGTCACCAAGGTTTGAGGATAGACCAATGACAACCGAACTTACCAACTACGATGAGGACTGGCTGGCCTACGCCAGGTCGTTCCAGACGCAGGTTCCCGTCACGTCCCACAGCGGGAAACGAATCTCGCTGAAGGGCGGCATGTTCGCCACCGGCCCGAACCCCGAAGACGTCATCGGCACGCGGCTGTGCGCGGTCATCATCGACAGCGTCGCAATCAACACCTACTACGAAGGCGCGTGGGAGGACGGGCAGAAGTCCGTGCCGAAGTGCTACGCCTACGGCTTCCCGCCCGAGGAGATGCGCCCACACGTCGAGTCGATGAAGCTCCACATGGACACGTTCTACCCGCAGACGCTGAACCCGGCGACCGGCGAGGTCGGCCCGTGCTCTGGTTGCAAGTGGAACCAGTTCGGTACGGCGCAGAAGGGCAAAGGCAAGGCGTGCCAGAACCGCGATCGCCTGGCGCTGATCCCCGCCGGCCAGTTCCTCCAGCGCAAAGGCAGCTACGGCTACGACCTGCAACTGTTCGACGATCCCTCGTGGTTCTCGAGCGCCGAGATTCACAAGCTCGACCTTCCGGTCCTGTCGGTGAAGCCGTTCCGCGAGTACTCGAACAAGGTTATCCAGACGACGGGTCGGCCGCCGTGGGGTGTGCGGACTGTCATCACTGTCGAGCCGCGGCAGGAGGGGGCCTTTACGCTCAGCTTCCAAATGGAGGAGCTTGTCCCGCAGGACCTGTTCCTCACGATCCGCGACCGCTACATCGCCGCGCACGAGAACATGATCGAGCCCTTCTCGCCGCCCCGTGAGCCCGGCCCCGAGTTCGCTCCGCCCACCGCTACCCCGGCCTACCAGCCACGATCGGCCCCCGTGCCGGCGACGTCGCAGGGCCTCGGCAGGCGGTAACAAGACGGGCAGCAAGCGCCCTGTCCCTTTCAACCGGCGCCCGGCCGGGTGACTTGCTCCGGGCACCCCATTTGAGGAGATGACAATGTCTAACGACCAGATCGACGTCAGAGAGTACGCCGCGACCCGCGGTATCTCCACGGCGGAAGCAGCCGCAGAGCTGGGGGAGGACTACGAGTCCGAGCCCGTTGCCGTAAGCACGCCTGTACCCGAGTGGACGCGGCCCGGCGTCGGGCACAACTCCGGGCAGTTCACCGCTGCCGACGTCTCCGCCCTCACCATGGCGGTGCGCGACAAGCTGCGGCTCGTCGTGGCGCGGGTGAACAAGCTGGAGGAGGAGAAGAAGGAGATCGCCGGCCAGATCAAGGACGTATACGCCGAGGCCAAGAGCATGGGGTACGACACGAAGGCCATGCGGACGGCGATCCGACTCATGAAGATCGACCGCCAGGAGCGCGAGGAGGCCGAAGCCATCCTCGACGTCTACCTCGTGGCGCTGGGCGACAAGGACTAAGGCCTTGGGGATTGTCAAAGAAACCTTCGGCCCGCTGTCCATATATCTTAAGCAGCAGTAGCTTATGCGCGCCGCCGACGTCATAACGCTCGACTGGGAGTCGCATCCGATAGAGGCGCGTCCCAACTTCCCACCGCGACCCATCGGGCTCGCTGTGAAGGACGGCTACAACGCGTCGCGGTACCTCGCGTTCGGCCATCCCTCCGGCAACAACGCCACCTACCAGGACGCCCTGAGCGTGCTCAGGTGGGCCTGGGACAGTGGGAGGCCCATCCTATGCCACAACATAAAGTTCGACCTCCAGATGGCCACCGAGGGCGCTGGGCTGCCCCTTATCCCGTGGCGCCGCCAGCACGACACAATGCTCCTGATGTTCCTCGACGATCCGAACCGCCAGGCCCTCGATCTTAAGCGGGCGGCCGAAGCGATCCTTGGGCTTCCTCCCGAGGAGCGCGACGCGGTCAGCGACTGGGTATGGGAGCACCGCAAGGCGCTGCGCGAGGCCTACCCCGGCGAGGACATCAGCCGCACCAAGGGCAAGGTCAACAATGTCTGGCGCTGGTTCTCGAAAGTCCCCGCCGCGGTACTGGCCCCCTACGCCATCGGCGACGTCGAGCGCACCTTCCGCCTGTTCGAGCACCTGCACCCCAAAGTCCTCGCCGCCGGCATGGGCCAGGCGTATGACCGAGAACGCCGGTTCCTGCAAGTGTGCATGGAAAACGAACGACTGGGGATGCGCGTAGACGTCGATAAGCTGGACACAGACTGTCAGAAGGGCGCCTGCGTAATTCTGACAGTTGAGGCCGCTCTCAAGCAGCGCCTCGGAACCCCGGAGATCAATTTCGACGCGGACGAGGAGGTGGCGGAAGCCCTGTCCCGTGGCGGTATCGTCGACGACGACAAGTGGGTTCTGACGGAAAGCGGACAGCGCAGCGTCAGCAAGGCCAACCTACGCGCGCACATGTTCAACGACCCCGACGTGGCGTCGGCGCTGGGCTACCGCAACCGGCTCAAGACGTGCCTGACCATGTTCATGGCGCCGTGGCTTGAGCAGGCCCAGAAGACCGGCGGGACAATCCACACCAACTGGAACCAGACCCGAGGCGAGGGAGGCGGCACGCGCACCGGGCGTCCTTCGTGCAACAGCCACAACTTCCTGAACCTGTCGAAAGATTTCGAGAGCAAGAAAGACGGATATGTTCACCCTGAGTTCCTCGGGCTACCTAATCTGCCGCTTGTGCGGAAATATGTTCTGCCCGATGTGGGGCACCGCTTCCTACATCGTGACTTTAAGGGACAAGAGCTGCGTGTGTTTGCCCACCATGAGTGCGGCCCTCTCAACGACGCCTACTGCCGGAGCCCCATGCTCGACCCCCATGACGAGTGGGTCAGGCCAATTATGGAGGCTGCCGCAGGTCGATCGTTCGACAAGACCACTATCAAGGTTCTCAACTTTCAGGGCTTATATGGCGGCGGCGTTCCGGCGCTTTCCAAGGCTCTGGAGATAACGGCGAGCGAGGCCAAGGAGCTTAGGAGGGTCCACGAGTCGGCGCTGCCGGGTAAGACTGCGCTCGAGGGGGAGATCAAACGGACGTTCAAGCGCGGGGAGCCCATCGTCACACTGGGCGGCCGGGTGAACTACTGCCAGGCTCCGGGGTTCGACAAGAAGCAGGGTCGCTACACGACCTACGAGTACCGAGGCCTCAACACGCTGGTGCAGGGCGGCGCCGCGGACCTGACGAAACAGGCGTGCGTCGAGTGGTTCGAGCACCCTGACCGCGAGGCGCGCTTTCTCGTCCAGGTCTACGACGAGATCAACGTGTCGGCGCCGGAGGACAAGGCGGACGCCCAGATGGCGCTGTTGCGCGAGATCATGGAGGTCGATCGCCTCTCGGTTCCCATGCGTAGCGACGGCAAGCAGGGCCGGTCGTGGGGGGAGTTGGTGAAGTGCGAATAGCGGCGTATTACAACGAGCACGACGAGTTCGCCGCACAGTGGCTGCGTAACCTGATCGCCGCCGGCCACATCGCGCCGGGCGAGGTCGACACGAGGAGTATAGAGGATGTCCGCGGAACAGACCTACTTGGATTTACGCAGGCACATTTCTTCGCCGGAATCGGGATATGGTCTCACACCCTCCGCAGAGCTGGCGTGCCTGATGAGCGGCCTATCTGGACCGGAAGCTGTCCTTGCCAACCTTTCTCCGCGGCAGGCAAAAGAGCTGGGGTTGCTGACGAGCGGCACCTATGGCCAGCGTTCCACCATCTCATCCGCGTCTGCCGTCCTGACGGTGTCCTTGGCGAGCAGGTTGCGTCGCCTGACGGCCTCGGTTGGCTCGAGGGTGTACAGGCTGACCTGGAAGCAGAGGGCTATGCCGTCGGGGCGGTCGATACCTGCGCTGCGGGCTTCGCCTCCGAGGAAGGCGACGAAGGGTTCCACATCAGACAGCGCCTCTACTGGGGAGCAAAAAGGTTGGAACACGCCGCGGGCAACGGACGGGGCGAACGGAGGTCCGAATCAGGCGGGCGGGGCACTGAGCCACGACGCGAGTTTGTGCGGCTGGGCTACGCCGACGACGCGGGACCACAAGGACGGCGACTCGGTGGGTACGGTGCCGGTGAACGGCCTGTTGGGGCGCCAAGCCTGGTTGGTGGGATGGGCCACGCCGAAAGCGACGGACGGATCGGGCGGGCGGACGACGGAGACACAGGGCGGCGGGAACGTCCACCTGGACAAACAGGCTCGGTTGACTGGCTCCCCTGCCGAGACGGGAAGTATCGGCCGGTTGAGAGCGGGACATTCCCGCTGGCTCATGAGGATACCGCGCGAGTGGGACGACTGCGTGCCTACGGAAACGCCCTCGACGCTTCGCAAGCGCAAGGCTTCGTAGAGGCCTTCATGGAGTGCTGTCCATGACCCCCGAGTTCCAAATCTTCTGGGAGTGGTGGAACTCCGCGCTGCTGCGTCTCAAGGCGCGGCCTGGGTTTGAGGACTGGAGCTGGGACCGGCTGGCGTGCCACTTGCTGTGGATGAACGTTAGAGGAGAGAGCCCGCCGTGACCCGCCATCAAGTCTGGAAAGCCCGCGAGAGGGCGCGGTTCCGCATGATCGCCGAGAGTGTCCGCATGAAAAATAAGAGCGCGTCGTTTGAAGATTTCAAACGTTCTGTGTGGGCCAAAGCCCTATACGAAGACGCCCAGAAACTCGCCGCCCAACACGGCATACCGGAGCCCTTCCTCGGATGACCCTCCTCAAGCTCCCCCCTTCCGGCTACCGCTACGACGGCAAGCCCGTGAAGCCCGTCACGGCGTGGAGCGCCAGCGCCGTCGCGTTCTACGAGGACTGCCCGCAGCGGTTCTACGCCGTCCGCATTCTCGGCTGGCCTGACCCGCCGTCCCCCGCGCTGCTGAAGGGGCGCAAGGTCCACGGGGCCGGCGCGCATTACTTACAGATGCCAGGCTCACCGCTCCCCGACTACTACAAGCACTTCGCGGACGGCATGGCCTATATGCGGAAAGCCGGAGCCTACGCCGACCTGAAGATGACGTTCACGCCGAGCTGGGAGGTGCGCCGCGGCGGCTGGTTCGACAAGGACGTGTGGATGCGCCTCGAGTGGGACGCGGGCATCGTGTACCCAGACAAAACAGCGGACATCGTCGACTTCAAGACGGGGAAGCGGTACGACGACAAGAACGACGACCAGATGGAACTCTACGGCGTGTCGGCGTTCCAGAAGTTCCGCGCGCCGGAGGTGCAGACGCGCCTCTGGTATCTCGACTCGGGCCTCGAGGTAACAGCCAGCTTCAAGCTCGCCGAGGCTCCCAAGCTGATGTCCAAGTGGACGGCTCGGGCGCAGAAGATGCTGAGCGCCACGATCTACCCGCCCCGGCCCAACAAGTTCTGCAACTACTGCCCGCTGTCGTCGAAACACAAGGGCGGACCATGCGCCGAAGGCTAGAACGCGACGAGGTAAAGCAGCTCACCACCCTGGCCGACAGGCTGAGTGTCGTGTGGGAGCGCATCCACAAAGGGCTCGGCGCGGCCAGCGGCTACCCGGACTTGAAGTTCTACATCTCCGGCGGGCGCGTCTGGCTCGTCGAGATGAAGCAGAAGGGCAAGAAGCCCACCGCGCTACAGATGCTGCGGCTCGAAACTCTGAGGGGACTTGGCTATGACGCAGACTGGTTTGACAATGCGGACGAGGCTTGCGAAGCCCTCTCACGTCGAGTGGGCGCCGTCAGAGGGGCAGCGAGGCTCCGTCTCAGCGCTAGTGACGCGGACGCGGTGCGCTCTCTGGGCCGATCCGGGGGCCGGCAAGACCTCTATAACTCTCTCGGCATTCGAGACACTCCGACAGAGCGGCTCCGCGCGCACTATGCTGGTTGTGGCCCCGCTGAGAGTCTGCCAGCTCCAGTGGAGGCAGGAGGCTCTCCAGTGGTCGCAGTTCATGCACCTCAAGATCGCGTTCCTGCACGGGCCAAAGAAAGACGAGATACTCCGCGGGAAGGCTGACATCTACCTCCTCAATTTCGACGGCCTGGCGTGGCTGGCGAAGCAGTTTCCGCGTGGCCTGCCGTTCGACATCGTCTGCCTCGACGAGTCCACCAAGATCAAGAACCACCAGGCCGAGCGCTCCAAGGCCCTGCGTAAATGCACCGTCAACACCCCGCGCAAGTGGATGCTCACCGGCACGCCTAACCCCAACGGCTACGAGGACCTGTTCGGCCAGTTCCTCTGGCTCGACAGCGGCGCGGCGCTAGGGCGCTTCGTGACCCACTTCCGCGACAAGTTCTTTCGCAAGGCCTTCAACGGATTCGACTACGACCTACAGAACGGCGGCGGCGAGCGCATAGAGCTGGCCATCGCTCATCTCGTCCACAGGCTGCCGTTTACCGACCTGCCCCCGCTCGTGAACGACCCGCGTTGGTGCGAGATGAGCGCCGAGGGCAGGAAGATTTACAAGACGATGGACAAGGAGCAGGTCGTCCAGATCGGCCCGCACCTCATCGTCGCCGGCTCTACTGGCGCCCACCAGTCGGCCCTTGAGCAGATGGCAAACGGCGCCGTCTACATCAAGCCCGGCGAGGAGGAGTACGTCGCGTTCGACGACGCCAAGCTGGACGCCCTCGACGAGCTTATCGAGGAGATGAATGGGCAGCCGCTCATGGTGGCCTTCCAGTTCCACCACGACATCGAGCGTATCCGTGCGCGGAGGGGCAAGGACATCCACGTCCTCGCGGGCGGCGTCACAGCCAGGATCGCGGAGGAGACGCAGCGCGCGTGGAACGCGGGGGAGATCAAGGAGCTTTACGTCCACCCCGCCTCGATCGGCCACGGTCTCAATTTGCAGCGCGGCGGGGCTTCCCACGTGTGCTGGTTTTCTGTTACGTTCGACCTTGAACTTTGGGAGCAGCTCATCCGACGCCTATGGCGTCAGGGAAACAAGTCCCCAAGAATTGTGAACCACATTCTCGCCATGCGGGGCACGCTCGACGAGGACAAGCTGGAGGCGATGGAGGACAAGTCCGTCGACCAGGCCCGCTTGTTGCAGGCGATGGAACAGGATGCCGGTACGCCGGATCAGAAGGAGATACCTATGACTGACAAGATGCCAATGCAATCGGGCGGCACGTGGGGCGCTCCCGCTCCCGCAGCCGCTGCGCCGCCTCCGAACGGTGGAGGCTGGGGTCCTCCGGCCTCTGTCGCGCCTGCCGCCAACGCCCCCGAGATCGCCGCGCGCCTTCAGGGCGGAGGCTCATGGGGTCCTCCGGCCACGCAGCCCGCTCTCGATACCTCGCCGCCGGAGCCTGGTGGCATGGGCCACTTCTCTCTCGAGCTTCAGACCGCTGCGGCGTCCATTGGCGCACCGAACACCTACAGCCCGGCTTCGCTTCCGCCGGAACAGCCTGCGCTCACCGACGGCGAGGCGTCCAAGACCAGGGCGCCCCGTAGCCGCGTTGCCAAGGCGAGTCCCACCTCCGACGCGGGAGCCGTCACGTACACAGAGGGTCCGAGCCTCGCGCTCGAACACTCCGAAACGCGCTACGTCAACGTCCGAATCGACATCTCCGGCGCGCGCGACTTGGTCGCGGCGGCCATCAAGGCCCTCGCGGTCTCCCTCTAGACAGAAGCTCCTCCCCCGGAGTACCTTGGGCTCTGCGGTTCGCCGTGGAGCCCTTTTCTTATGGAAGCATATTTCGTCATCGGCGTACTCGTCGCCTTCGCGCTGCTGGCGTGGTGGGCAAAGAATCAGGGCCGCGAAGTGCAGGAGGCGCTGGACAAGCTGGCGTCTGTCGAGAAAGACGCCGAGATCAAGGAGACGTCACGTGAAGTATCTGAAGTTGCTGATTCCCGCAGGGCTCCTGGGCTTCACGATGTTCCTGACGTCGTGCCAGACGCCTCCATCCCAGATTGGCTTAAGCGCCGCTGAGGTCATGCTGCGCCGCGACGTGGCGCGCATGTTCCCGCCGATCACGCTGCACGCCAGCGACCGCATGACCTACGGCACGCTGTGCCAGGTCGTCGAGCACTCGACTACGTTCTACTGCGCGTTCCCTGAGTCGGCGCCCGAAGGGTTCCCAAAGGGTCTGTGCCGTACCGGAGCGGAAGTCTGCCTAGAAGTTCTAGGAGCGCCGCATGTGCCCGCTCGCAGGACGCCTTCGCTGCCAAATACCTAGCGGTCAAAAGAACCTCGCCCGAATCGAGTCCTGGAACTCCTCGGCCGTGGCGAAGTCGTTCCACAGCACCTCGAGACCCTTGGCCCACGCCAAGTCCTCGCTCGCGTGTTGCCCCGCTCCGCCTACGAACCCCGGACGGCGGACGAGGTAAATCTCGGCGCCCAGCCGGTTGAGATAGCCGGCCTCGTTGGCGAACCGGCAATCCGCGACGACGTAGTTTGCCGGCTGACAGTGTTGGATCGACCACGTATCCAGCCAGAACTTTTCGCCGAACAGGGCGCGGCCCCACTCGGTCCCCAGTTTCTGCATGGCCACGCGGCAGGTGTTGCCGCCGAACGCCTCGTGCGGCGTCTCCTTAAGGTCGCCGTCGACAAGCCGCTCGATGATGTCCGGGCGGTAGTCGCGCGCACGGAGCACTGTGCGGATCATATCCTTGAGCGGCCCGGCGAGCGGAGCCCTCTGGAACCCGTTTTCCATCAGCACAGCGGCGGCGGTGTCCTTGCCGTGCCCCGCTAACCCTGCAAATACGACTATACGTGACATTTGGCCCTCCTGAGCCTTCTGGTGAGAAAGCAGGTGTTTCGATAGTCAGGTAGCGCGAGCCACGGCCAACGCGACAGGCGAGGCCAGTACAGAGACCTTGTCGTAGTGGCTGAGGAAGAGGCGGCGTGCCTGCGGAAGATTCACGACTTCGCGGTCAATGATGTCGTCCTTGCCGGTGTACGGCGGGAAGTCGGTGAAGAACTTGCCCCACTCGGCCGGCGACACGAAGTCTGACAAGAGGGCCAGCTTCTCCGTCGTACACATCCGTCCGTCGGCCTCCTTCACGAGAGGATGCATCTCCTCGTCAACGTCGAACACCTTGGCGATCACGGTCCACAGTTTCTTCTCGGCGGCGCGAAACTCGGGGAAGTGTTTTTTGATCGGGGTCGGCAGGTCGACGAGGTACGCCTCGGTGGCGTCGTGCAGGAGCGCCTGGCGAACGATGCGGTTGTGGTCTTGCTGGCTCACCTTGGTCTTGTAGCGCAGATGTGCCGATACCATCTTCGCCACATACACGCTGTGCTCGGCGACGCTATAGTGACGAGAGGTGTAGCCGCTGAACCGGCACTGATTGGACAGTGCGTGCGCTATGTCCTGGATGCGGATGTCGGCGGGGTTTGGGTTCAGAGGGTCCACGAACCTCTGGTGCAGGACTTCGATTCGGCTGCTCACGCTACGCTCTCCACTTTCCGCGCCACCACGTCAGCAGCGCCCTCTTTCCGTTCGGGTAGACCACGCAGTCGGTGTGCGACCACGCTCCCGGCGCCGCGCGGGCGTACTCCATATCCAGCCGCGCCGACACGCCTACCTGGTATGCCCCGTTGTGAATCCCAGCGCTGTGAGAGTGTCCGATAACCACCTTGCGCCCAATGCGGCTGAGATTTCGGATTGAGCCTCGAGAACCGCCAGGACCAAGATCACCATGCAGGCCAAGTTCAACGCCACCAGAACCGTCACGACAAACAATAAAGCTCTCTCCGGGGTCAAGGAACCGTACTCCTTTTGCTGCGTTGTACTTGTCTACCGCCCACTTGAGCGCGTCGAATCTCTTGCCTGCACGGATCGCGCCGAGAAACGCGGCCTGACAGGCGACGTAGAACTCCGCGTTCACAGGGTCTGTGCGCCAGTCGGCCTCTTTGAGCCAGCGCTCGAGGTGGCGGTCGTGGTTCGAGTTGACGACGATCACCTTGGAGTGCTGCGCCATCAGCTTAAGTAGCGCCCCAACGCCCTTCACCTCGTCCTGTATGTTCTCCTTGCCTCGGGCGTGAAGCTCGAACATGGCGTGAGGGTCTTTGCGGGCGTGGTGCGATCTACTCTGGAAATCTAATATGTCGTGTGCAATCTGCACGGCTGGCCGCAGCGCTGCGACCATGCCTTTACTGCCCCACTTCTCCGCGCGCGTCGTGTCGGCGAGCTGGGCGTCGTGCAGGTCTCCGAAGACCACCACCGAGGCGCCGATGCCGGGGGCGACGACCCCGTCGGGCATCACGCACAGGTCCAGGTCGTACAAACGCCCCTTGCTGTCCACGTGGAGCTGGCGGACCCACCACGCGCCGTCCGAGTTCACCTCGACAATGAGGCCGCCGAACACGTGGTCGAACTCGGCCTTCTGCCCGGCTTTCTTGGCGATGTAGTTAAGCTGGGTCGCCGTGCCCGTGGTATACTGGAGCTTCGCCGCGCTGCCGGCCATCGTCGGGACGGACACCATGGCGACCTTGACGTGTGGGAAGATGGAGCTTGCGCGTCCGTTGTAGTTGGACATGCCCGACAGCGGATCGACCGCCGTGGGCAGGATGTTCATGTGGCCGTTCCAAATCAGGCTGGGAGCGAGAGCAACCATGTCGTCGGACACATGAGGCTCGATTCGCGGGTCGTACCAGTCGACGCCGCGATCGCCGCCTTGCGTTCCGCGTTTCGCAGAGCCCTCTTGCCGATGCGCGTAGCTGAATGTGCTGACGAGCGTTTTTGCGCCGTAGTGCCTGGCGAGGGCGTTGAGGGCGGTCCAGGTTGGCTCATGAAGTTTCGTCCCAGATTGAGCACAGGTCAGGACGTATCGGGCGACCTTGTTTCCCGTCGGCAGAGGCATCTTGACAGGCGTGAGCGCTCTGGCGCGGCCCTGCGGAATCCAGTCGTCGCGTAGCTCAGCCGTGGATAGGCGGCTGGCGAACGAGTTCCGGTGCAACCCGAGGCTACGCGCAGCGTTTGTCTTGTGGCCCCCGTGGGCCTCCAAGGCGGCCACAGCTTCCGCCACCTTGCCCGCAGAGAGCCTGGGGCCGCCTGCGATGCGCTCGTACACCGGGACCTCGAGGCCGCGCGCTCTGGCGTTGAGAATGCGGGAGGCGATTGCCGGCCGCCCTATCCCGAGGTCCTTGGCAGCGCTTCTCTGGTGGCCGTTGTGCCTGGCGAGCGCTTTAAGCGTCCTCGCCCACTCTTTGTCCGAGAGTCTTTCCGCCATTCCTCAGAGCCTCCAACTCCGCCCGATGCATCTCAACGGCACGCGCTCTTTTGTCAAGCGTGTACCAGCACTGCATCACCAGGCCGATTACTGCAACGATCGCGCCAACAGCCGCGGCCGTCTCGTTGGCCGTGAGCCCAAAGAAAACAGCCGAGCTGCCACCTCCGTAGGTAGCGACCTGCGCCGTGGTAAGTCCCGGCTCGCCTATCATTCGTTGCCCTGTGTACCAGCTTGGATTGTTGCGATCTGCTGCGCGAGGAACGTGGCTACTTCCTGGTCCTTGCCGATGCGGCGCAGAGTGTCGATCGCTTGCTGCGCCCGCGCCGGGTCGAACAGCGCCTCGGAAATCCCCGTTGCCGCGCGATCCGACATGCCGGACTTGGTGAGCCGCTGGCGCAGAGACAGCACCACGGCGGCCTTGTGTCCCGCACCGGACGGCCCCAGCGCTGACACGCCCCCGACCACGTCGGAAAGGTTGTCGTTCGGTCTCGAGGCGCGCGGGTTCGGGGCCGGGTCGAGGTCGTCCAGGTTCCGGGCCGCCTGTCCTTCCAGCTTGCCCACGGTTGCGAGACGCGCAGCCTCGGCGGGGCCGAGAAGTTCCGCGGCCCTGTTCTGGAACTCGGGGTTCTGGAGCTGCTCCATTTTGCGGCCGGAGTTGCCGAACGACTTGCCGACATCTTCCGACAGCTTGGTCCTGAACCCGCCGGCAGCGCCGTCACGCAGGGCCGCCACGTCCGTCTTGGGCTTCGGGATGAGCGCGGCCTTCGTCTCGCTCCTGGAGCCGTCGACTGCCGCCTTGCCGATGTCGATACCCTGCGCCTTGTCGCCAAGGCTCTTGTACGCAGCCATGGCCGCGCCGTACTCGGGGATTTGCGTCTCGGCGATCGACGCCAGCTTGTCGCGCACAGGGCCGAGAGAGCCGGTTAGCTGGGCGCCCTTCTCCGTGGCGAGGATGTCGGCCACCGTCTTACGCAGCGCCTCCACGTCACGCAGGGTCGCCGTGATGGCGCCGCGGTTACCCTCGAGAGCCTGTAGGAAGCCGCTGAGGACCTGCTTCTCGGGAGAGTTCGGCGCCGCGTTCTCCATCTGCCTCTTGAGTTCCGAGCGGATGGCCGGGCGGTCGAACCACTCAGGCGCGTCGATCACGACGGGGCGCTTACCGTGCGTGTTGAGCGCCGCTGTGAGGTTCCTGGTTCGCGCAACCTCGGCAGCCGCGGAAGCGTCCGACCTGCCCGTCGGGTTAACCTGCTTCTGTCCACGTGTCGGCCGCGCAAGCTCCGCGTCCTCCGCCGCCTTCTGGGCAGCCGCAGCCACCTTGGCTTGGGTCGCGATGACCGGCTGTAGGCGCTGCTTCGTCGCGGTGTCCACAATCTCGGCGACGCTGGGGTTACCGCCGCGCACCGCTTTCAGGTCGTTGAACGCCTTCTCCAGCGCGCTCTGGGGCATCTTGACAATCTGGGCGAGCTTCTTGAACCCGGAGGGGTACGTCTTGCCCGTCGCCATGCGGACAGACGGCGCTCCCACGAGGCTGATTGCTGTCTTGGCCACAGCGCCGACGATAGGGGCGAGGACAGCGCCGGATACTGCGCGCTGCACGGCCTGCCCGGCATCTCCTGTGTCAGCCAGCGAGACGATAGCCTCGGTAGCGCCGCCGGTCGCCGCCACGCGGCCCACGTTGCGCAGCGTCTGGCCGGGGACCGCGGCCAGGCCGGGTACTTTGAGTAGCTTATTGGCTACAACGCCTGCGCCAAGGCCTCCGCCTAACAGCGCCGCCAGAGGGTTCTCCTGCGCCATGGCCGCAGCCTCGTCGCGGGTCTGCTGCAAGAGTTGGGGGTTGAACTCGTCGCCCTTCAGGAAGTTCACGATGTGGCCGGTGCCGGTGTGCACGAAGTCGGCTGCGGGGACGTTGCGTATCAATGTGTGCACGGCCCTGACAGGGTCGCGGACAGTCGCATCGGCGCCCTTGGCCAAGGCTCCGGGGAGGCCGACTACGGCGTCGACCGTGTCGCCGACCATCTTGGAGACGTCGTCGAGAGGACCCGTCGGCCCGAGCCCGCGGCGCTTGGCCTCCGCGGACAGGAGGGTGAGGCTCTCCATGTCCCGAGCCTGCGCGGCCTTGCCGCCTGACTCACGTAGCTCGTCGTCGCTGTACTGGCGCGGAGAGCGCCCGCCGGCGGCCTCTGCGGCGTCCATCCAGTCGTTCGCAATCTCATCGGCAGCCTCGACGTCCCTGGCCTCCATGGCGCGTCCCAGCGCCTTCTGGAAGCGCGCCTTGTCGTACTGAGTTTCGCCGCCCGAAGGCGATACATTCTGTGTGGCTTCGGCAATGTTTGCCTCGATCTCGGCCACGGCTTCGGCGTCGCCCGCCGCGCGAGCCTTGCCTAGTGCCCGCTGGTGCTGCTCCCAGGTTGGCATCAGTCGTAATACTTTGACGACTTCTTGGGCGAGGACGGCTCGGCGGGGGCGTCACCGCCGGTCTGCCCCATGCCTCCCTTGGCCTGCGCGATCCCGGTAAGGTTGTCGCGGGTGATGCGCCACGCCTTGTTGGACTGCTGCTTGACCTTCTGTAGCGCCGCGCGGAGCACATTCGGGTCGGTTATCTGCGACAGATCGGCGATCATGGATTGCAGCAGCTTGTGCTCGGCCTCCGTGACCTGACCCAGCGTGACGCCAGCCTGCTTTAGCTTCGTAAGCTCGTCGAGGCCGATCTGCGCGCCGACAGACTGGAGCATGGCCGCAAGGTTCGCCGGCTCGCCGGCGACACCCTTGAGCTGGCCCACAAGGCCGGCAGAGGCCCAGTTGACGTTGGACAGCGCGGTGTCGATCGCCGAGTTAAGGTTCTCGTTCTTGAGCGAGAGCGTGTCGAACGTGGTCCTGGCGTTGATCGCCTGCACCTGGGTCCACGGGACTTCGCTGGCGCCCTCTTTGCCCGCTGCCGTGCCGGCAGCCTGAGAGGCTTTGAAGTCGAACGCCAACTGCCGCACCTGATCGGCCGTCAGCTTGTTGCCGTCTCCGTCGAAATATCCCTGTCCAGGACGGTACTCGGTGCCGGGAAGGCCGGCGCCCTGCGCCACGCTGGGGCCGTCGGTCGGGGAGAATTGCTTCTTGAACCCCGGCAGGAAGGCGTCTGTTCCGTCGTCGTAGAGGACGTGCAGGCCCTCCTTACCGTCAGGGCCGGTCACGTACTCCTCGGCCTTGACGCCGCGCGCCCTCGCGTTTCCTGATAGGCCGGCGATCTGGGCGTCGAGAACTTTGGGATTCTGGCGTACCGCGTTGGCGAACCCGGCCATGTCGCCGAAGTCGTCGCCGAATGCGCGGAGACCGCCGGGACCGAGGGTCTGTAGGGCGTCGCCTACGTCCATGCCGTTGGTCATGCCGGCCTTGACTGTCATCAGGCCACGCAGACGCGCATCCCGCTTGGACCTGGCCGCCGCGTCTTCTCGAGCTACCTGCTCGTCGCCGAGAGCGAGCGCACGGGCAGCGTCGGCCTGTTGGTCGAGGATCGGCTGCCGTTTCAGAGCGGCGTCGCGCCCCGTAGCGATCTGGTCCGCTTCGCGCCTGGCGATCTGGTCAGCCTCGGCGAGCCTGCGGCCTTGGAAAAATGAGCCTACCACTACGGCGCTCCCTTCCCGGTGCCGTACCCGATGTCGCCGAACACATTGTTGTACATGTCGGACTTGGCCTTGCCGGCGCCGGCGTACTGGTCCCACTTGAACCCGGCCTTGGCGCCCGTGGCGAACTGGTCCGCCCTCTGGCCGGCCATAGACTGTCCGCCGAGGTTGTTGAAGTAGTTCTGGAAATAGTCGTTGGCCAGGCCGGTGCCGAACCTGAGACGCGCCTTGTCAGCCGCGCCAGACTTGTTGCCAAGCCCCGCAGCCATGCTGGACGTGATCGCGTCGTTACCGCCCTGTAGCTGCGCCCTGTAGCCGGTTGAGCCCAGGTAGTTCTGGAACCCGGCCTGCCCAGCCGCCTCGTCTCCGAGGCCGAGTAGGTTCTGCTGCTGCGTGAACGCCTTGGCTCCGCCGGGGGCGTAGGTGGTCGCAGATTGTGACTTGTCGACGACGGCTGACGCAGCGTTACCGGCGTTCTTGAAGCCTTTGCGCGCGGCCTCGCCGCCCAGGAAACTGCCGAGGGCTGCGAAGCCGGTTGTAAAGGGGTCTGCCATGCGTTTCTGCCGCCTGAATCACAATAAGCTGACCGTTGCCGGCGCGCCGAAAACTAGCCAGCCTCACGTGTAACGAAAACGCCCCACCTTTGCAAGTGGGGCGTCGTTAGGAAAGGAAACAGCCGGTTCGCTTAATAGCGGCGTTCGCTATTAAACTTTCTTGCCCACCGGCGTCTTCGTCATGAAGCGGAGGACGACGTTCACGGCGGCGTAGGCCGCGAGGACACCTGCCGTCACGGCGTTGGAGTCTTGGACGTTCACGGCGGCGTTCGCGACCGCCTCGGCACTGTCGGCCAGTTGGTTCGCGTCGACGGCGTCGAGCGGGTTCGGGATGACGCCGGCCGCAGCCAGAACCATGGTAACGAGCATGAGCCCGTTTACGAGCAGGCTACGAAAGCCCTTGAGTTTCGACAGGAGAGACACTTGGATCACCGCCTTTCAGGCTGGGGTTAGAGGGCTAGATTGCACCGAACATGCGCCGGAGCAAGAGCGGAATTTTGGTGAGCAGAACCTCCGCCTTGTGCCTGGCCGCAAACTGGTCGTCGCCGTATCCGGTAGTCGCCATGAGGAGGCCCTTCGCCTCTTTGTGCAGTTTGGCGAAATTGTCGCGGGCGCCGAGGGCGTCTGCGAGCTGAACCACGAGGCTCTGGGCGTGGTCCTCTGCGGCCTTGGCCTGCGTGATAGCCTTCTCGACAGCCGACTTTGAGATTTCAACCACCTCGAGCGCCTTCAGCGCCGCCGCCCCCACGACGTCGTTGAGGACTTTGCGGCCCTCCGGCGTGTGGTTGTGGAGCGGGTGCTCGTTGACAACGGCGACCCCAACCCAGTCGTTCGTGGCGTCGTCCCACGCGCCCTCTTCGTACAGGGCCTCGCCTACGACATACTTCCCCTCGGCGTCGAACGTGAGGAGAACCTTCTTAAGTACCGCGCGTCGCTTCAGTGCCATCTTGTGCCCCTATGATCCGAGAAGGCCGAAGGTCAGCTTGCTCAGCAGAGACTGGGTCTCCACTACCGCGGGCTTCACTACCGCGGGAGCCGGTGTCGCCTTGATAGCGGCCAACTCTTCTGTGAGAGCCTCTGTCGCGGCCCGCAGGGCTGCGGCTTCGGCTTCGGCTTCTCGCCGCGCTTCGGCTTCGGCCTGATCCCGCATACGGAGCGTATCGTCGTGGAGGACCGTGAACTCAGCGAGCGCCTTCTCCGCGGCGGCCTTAGTGGAAAGCGCAACATAGGCTGCTTCGGCCGCGGCCGAGGCATTTACTTCGGACTTCTCGGCGCGGGCGCGCTCCGTGTGCATCGCCACGACGGCTACCGACGACATGGCCGCCGCAATGGCTGGCAGGTCGAACCCCTGGCGCCTGGCCTCCGCGACGTTGAGCACCTTTCGGGGAGTGCGCGGGTCCATGAAGGGCGTGCTACCGTCCTCTAAGTCGACCATCTTTACGACGTGAACGTCGAACGCAGGCTCCCGGCCAGGGTTTGCCGGGTCGAATAGGACCGCGAAGCTCTCGACAATTTTCTCATAGGTTCTCATGTCTTTATCCTAACCTGCGACCCAAGCGCCGCCAGAGTACAGTGCGATTGTGGATACTGCGCCGCCGGCCGCGAGCGCCGTACCTTTGACGGGCGCGAGGGCGTCCGCGACCTTTGCGACGGAGCCGTCAGCCGGCGCGACCGGAAGGGTGGCGACCGTGTAGGGGCGGGCTCGGAGCAAGCCAACGGAGTCGGCAACTAGTTGGTTGTTGGCATAGTACCCTTTGGCGTTGATCGTTCCGCCGCCGGTCGTGGCGCCTCCGGTAGCGGTTGACCCACCAGACAGCGTCACGATGCCGGTGTCGCGAATGTGGAACCCCGCCTCAGAACACAAAATTCTAGCTTCGGTGGCGTAAGTCGCGGCTGCCGGGTCCAGCAGAAGCACCTGGAATGCGCCGCCTAGCCGCTCGGTGGCGACGGCGTCCCTACCGTAGAAGTTGAAAAGCCCGACAGAGTCGTTTAGCGCTGGCGAAGTTGTTTCGTGTAGGAACTTCATACCGGGGCCTGAGCTGCCGTTATCCGTTCGGCGGAGTTCAAGCCCAAACGTCGCGTTCGCGTTGATCGTCTGCGCCGCCGTGAACGTGTTCGCGACTGCGAGGGGCGCATAAATCGTGTTGATGTTCACGCCGTTATCAAAGTAGTCCACCGCGTTGATTGTCGAGACGCCGGTTACTGTGCCGCCGTTGTAGACGAACGAGCCGTCGTTCTCGATACCCCACCGCAGCGTGCTGGTTTGGGATAGGTTAGCGGTCGTGTTAAACGTAAGTCGCGTTCCGTTTGCTGTATCCGTCCAGTTTTCCGCCGCAAAGAATGCAAACGCCGCTCGGGCATTGGTCACATAGCCCGTGGCCCTATAGCCCATGGTGTTGATATTGCCGAGGGCGTCTCCAGAAACAATAACTGTAGGTGCGGCGTTAGTGCCGTTAGCCCGACGAAAGGTGAGGACTGACTGCGTCGCGAAAGTATCCAAGAGCATTCGAGCAGCAGACCCGTCGACATTTATAATATGCAGCACGGTTGACGCGAACGGTGTGGGAGCTGCGGCAGCGTTGAGGTTGACAGCCAGTACGCCTGTCATCGTGTCGCCGGTGCGGTTCACCTTCTGGTTCTGCATCATCGCGTCAGTGACGGCGGAGAACTCCAGCGTGTTAGAGGCGCTGCGGGCGAACACTGTGCTGGCGCTGGCCGCTGCGACGTCCTGGGGCTGCCCGCTCGCGTTCGTCGGGTTCGCCTTGACGGTAAGCGCCGCCATCGCCGCGAGTTCAGCGTTGCTGATCGACCCCGGAGGGACGACGCCAGGCTGCGGGTCGTACTGAAACAGGCCGGGCCTCATGCTGACTTCACATAGATAGCCGTGGTTGCGGGATGTACGAAGCAGGCGTAGCTCACCTGCCCGCTGGCGGGGACGGGGACGCGCGTTGGCACAAGCCCTCCCGTCGCAGAGGTCTCGTTCTCGCTGGTCTGCAAGATGTCGACGGCCGCGTCTGTCACGATCGACAAGAGGCGCTTGGCGCCCACGTCGAACGTGAGTACGGCAACGCCGTAGGTTCCCGCGGGGACAATGGCGTTCGCCACGGCCTCCGGGTTTCCCACGATGAGCCCCTCCTTGGTGTAGTCGCCCGGCTTTGAGGCCATAAGGTACGCGGTCATGGGGGGTCCCTATTTTGCGAGCACGTATACCGTGCCCGCTGTGATATTACCAGCCGCTGTACTTAGAAAGCGGACATCCGTAATTGGCAGCCCGTTGGCGACGAACTGGCTGGCGCTGTCGCCGCCTATGAACGTCTTGGGGGCCGTGTCGTTAACGTTGATCGCGGACAGCAGCATCTGCCCCGTCCGCGAGCCTGACGCCGCCGTGGCGTGGAATGTGACGGATGCGGCGTTCGTGATCAAGCCGCCTGCCGAGGTGCTGACATAGTCGCCTAGCGTGGCGTGGAACGTGCCGCCCCCGTCAGTGCTGACCCGCGCCGCCCGGAACCCGGAAGCCGCTAGGGCAACGGCGGACCATACGAGCAAGACGTCGCTGTAGCCGGTGACATCTGCGTCGAATGTGGCCTGCGGCGTGGCTGTGAAGTTGTGGGAGGCTACCTGCGTCCACGATGTTCCGGGACCGGAGGAGATGGCTACCTCGGTCACCGCGGTCACGTGGCCGGTTGCGTCGACGGTCACTTGAGCGACGTTGGTGGCGTCCCCGTAGACCCCCGGCGTCGCCCCGCTGTTGTCGTGGGTGATGGGGGTAAGCGCGGTCAGGGCGCCGCCGCCGCCGATGGGCGCCGTAGTCTCGATCTCTACGCCAGAAACGGACGTAACCTGCCTGACGAGCTGAAGCAGCAGGTTCCATTGCTGCATGAACTCCGGGGTCGGCGTGCCGCCCTGGTTCGCGATGACCGAGTTGTACGTGAGGGGGTCGACCTGCCATTTCCGGGGAGCCGTAGCCACTTACGCCTCCCACGGGTCGCCGCCGGTGAACTCACCGTCGATGTCGGAAAGACGCATGGAGCCGCCGAAGTCGGATACCTCTAGTATCCTTCCGGGCTGTCCGAACGAACCCATGGAGCCGAATTGCAGGTTCTGGTTGAAGTTCCCATCCTCGAAAACGACGGACGCCATGGAGAACCACGTTGCGCCGTTATCGTCGCTGAAGCGGACGCTAAGCTCCGCGTTCGTCGTAGAGGGGTTACCTGTGGCCGCGTTGATGCTGAACATGTCGACGGAGATGGTCTTGCGTCCGCGCGCCGGGATAAGCACCGTGGCCGTCCGCCGAATAGGCTTGAACCCCTCCTCGTCGTTCTCCTGCTCAGGGTCGACGATCCAGAGAGTCGTGTTCTGGGAGTCGCCCGCGACGATCCGCCCGTCCCACATCAGGCCCTGCTCTGCGTTCCACGTCACCATGCCCTCAGTGACCCAGCGAGACCACTGGTTGCCTTGAGTGAGGTTGCAGACGTAGGAGCCGAGGTCGCCGAGGTGGAGAACGTAGAACACGTTCCCGTCGAGAACGAATGACCACGCGCGCAGATTGTTGTTCTCGCGGGAGCCCTCGTTGTACGCGAGCAACGCCACAGCCTGCGCCGTGCGAGAGGGCTGGGCGGAAAACTGAGAGGCCACGAGGGCGACGACCTGCGACATGCGGGCCGACGGCGCAAGCACTGTCTGGTCGGCCGCCACGAGGGCGACGACCTGCGCGGAGCGCGACGCGCCTACGGTGGCTTCGGCGCCGGCTAGAACGGCGACCTGTGACGTGGCGGAGTAGTTGGTCACGGCCCGCTCCTAACTAGGCTGTGCGGTCCAGAACAACCGATCCATTGTTGACAGACGCCGGGGTCAGAGCCGCGACAGTGTCGGGGTCCTCCTCGAAAATGTCGAACCTTGACGTCGCGTTGTTCGTGAGCGCGTTGTCTGCCCCGTTGGCGTTCACCGCGTCAACCTGGAACGATACTCGCAGGCTCGCCGCGCCGTTGTCGACATACGAGCGGTTCCGCATCTCGATAGCGCGAACCCCGGTGACGGCAGCCGGCAGCGTCTGAAGCCCGAACCGCGATACTGCGGGTATCTCAGCGCCGCCAGCCAGCGTTGCAGCCGTCCACGAGCCGCCGGTGACGGTCTCTGTCGAGGCGATCGTGTTGCCCGCTGTGCCCGCTGCGATGGCCGTGGCGGTTAGCTGCAGGGCTGTGGGCGCGTTCTCAGCGGTCGCGGAAGCGTTGACAACCGTGCCGGTGCCGTAAAGCGTTCCCGAGCCTGCGCCGCCGTTGATGGCCGCTACGAGGTTGTCGATACAGGCGCCCTCGTCAACGCCGATGAGCACGGAGCCTGCGCCGCCGAGGACCGTGTTGAACGTGTAGACGGAGGCCCCGAGCGTCACGGTCGTTGCGTTGGCCGGGATAGCCTCGAGCGTGAAGATACCCGTGGCGCTCACCAGCGCAGCCTCGAGATAGCGGTCGTCCAGCGGGGCGGTGGCGTCCACGGTCTCGAACTCGTAGGGCTTGTCAGCGGGGACGATGCGCGCAGCGGTGCCGCGAACGGTGAGTGTCTGGGCGAAGGAACTCTCGTCGGCGACGGACTCGTCGAACCCGGCCAACAGTACGACGCTGGCAAAGTTGGGATCGCTGGGCGCGCTGCGGGGGTAGGCCGTGGTGGTGGGCGCGTAGTTGGCGCTGTACCTTGCGACGCCGGGGGTGATCCTCACCTCGTCAAAGATGGCGTTAACGGACGAGTTGGCGAGAACCGTCGTGGCTACCCCAGACATCTCGCCGCCGACGGTGAACTTGGCGTTGGCCGCTGCCGCGTAATAGACCGCGGTATCTGCAACATCCAGGCCAACCTGTACGCCGTTGATGTAGATGCGAGTCAGGTCGCTCTCGCGCTCGATTGCGATAGCGTAGGTGTACCCGGTCTGGAAGTCGTAGTTGAGCGCCAGCACAGTGGCCAGCGTGGCCAGCGTACCGTCCGTCGTGATCTCGAACCGCAGCTCCCCGTTGTTGACGTCGGGGCCGTACTGGACGAGGCGATAGGAGCGTCTGCCGGTAGACGCCGACCACTTGCCGAGGAGCGTTCCGAAGTTGGTCGTGGTGACAGGCTCGACGGGGCGGTAGAACGTCTCGATCGTGAAGTCCGCGCCGCCGAGGTCGTAGTCCGCGTCTGCTCCGCAGTCGAGTACGGAGGCGCTTCCGGGCACGATGAGAACGCCCGCCGCGATGATCTGGCGGGGGCGGGGCGTGAACCCGGCGTCAGCCGTGTCAGAGTCGGGATAGAGCGAGAGAACCCCAGTGATGGACGGCCACGAGCTGTTGTACGTGCCGGCGAGCGACCAGACGGCGAGGTCTTTGATATACCACGTGATGAATCCCCCAGCGCCGGCGGCGCCTCTGCCGAAATACATCTGAGCGGCTGTGCCAGTGAGGACGAGGTTGGTGGCTGTGATGACAGCGACGCCGTCGACGCGAACCTCGAGGGTGCCCAGCGTAGGGTGAAACACGGCCTGGAACTTGATGTCGTGCAGGGTTCCCGCGCGGATAATAGGCGCGGCCGTCTGCGCCACAAGGGTGCCGGCGAAGTTGTAAGCGTGGATGTTCCCGTCGGGCTGTAGGCGCAGCGTCACGATCGAGTCGTTGCTACCGTCGCGCACCACAGCGATGTAGACGCGGTTGGCGGTGTCGGGCAGCGTCTCGAAATAGGGGCGTAGGAAGCAGCCGACCCCAGTGAGCGCAGCGCCGGGGATGACGCGCCGCACGAAAGAGATGCTGGCGGGGAAGGTGATCCAGTAGCGGCCCTCGGTGTCGAACGGCGGCTTCGTGAGCGTCGTCCCGAAGCCGAGCTCGGCCCAGATGCCGTCAAGCATGAGGTCGGTGTCGTTGCCGAACGTCTCGAAATTCTCCAGAAACTTAATTGTCATGGGGCCGCCCTTTCGATCTCCCGCGCTTGGCGGATAATTTGTTCGATACCGTTGTTCGAGATTCTCGTCGGCGATCCGGAAACTAGGTACACCACACCGTCCGATCCGACAACTACCGGGTCGCCGGTGGGAGTAAGAGTTTCCGTCCCGGCCAGAATGCCTGTCGCGAAGGCTCTGCCCCTGATCGGCGCTACGACATCCTCGCCCCCGGTCAGGTAGAACACCTGCGTGCTGTCCGCTCCGAAACAGTAGAACACGTCGCCGACCGTGATAAGCGAGATACCCTGGTCGGGCGTCGCTTCCGCAGCAATGCGGTTAATAGGGTCGATCGTCACCTCGCCGGGGTTGATCCAGTAGATAAGCTCGTCCGCCGCCGCGAGGCAGAAGGTGTAGCCGCCCAGCACGCACACGGACACGATGCCCACGTCGTCGGGGGTCTGCACGCCGCTCAGGGCGTTGGCCGCACCGCCGGTGAGTGTCGCAGCGCCCCAAGACAGGGTGCCCGAGGTCTCCGTGGTCGTGTAGGCGTTGCCGGCTACGCCGCCCACTTTCGCCCGCACGATAAGGTCCGTGGAGGCGGGAGTGTCGGCGTAGACGAAGGCGTTGACGACGGTGGCCGTGCCGTAGTTGATCCCCTCGAACGCGGCGGTAGCGTTGATCGCGTAGGACAGGTTCAGGAGCGACTCAGAGGCCGTCGCCCCGATCAGGACGGAGTAGGCTCCGCCGAGGACGGTGTTGAACGTGTAGACGACGCCGTTTATCGTCACGGTCTGCGTGTTGGAGGGGTTGCCTGTGGCCGTGAGTGTGCCCGTCGCGCGGCTCCCGCTGGCCTGATAGAACTGTAGGCTCGAGCCGTCGGCGACCCAAAGTGTCGTGGCCGTGGCCGCCATGCTGACGATACCGTCCCCCAGCACGATGCCTGTGATGGCCTGCCGCACCAGAGTACGCTCCATACGCTGCAAGCCCGTACCTGAGACGGTGAACAGGGCTCCGGCAAAAGCGCCTTCAAGGGTGAAGTTTCCGCGCACGAAAGGGTTCTGGCCAGACGGGGCCAGGTACGTGGCGCCGGGCCGCGAGAACAGCGACACCTCGTTTACGAGGTTGGTTGGGTCTTTCTCAAAGAACCTGTTGATGAGGCGAACGGGCGGAGTGTTGCCGTAGCTTCTGTCGTAGGCCCCTATCCCGAGCGGAACACGCGCCATGACCTAGTTCCCGAACGGCACGCCGCCGCCCCAGACGCCAGGCCCGAAGCCCTGATAGGGCATCCGCCAGACGTTGTACGGATCGACAGCGGACGGCATGGTCTGGTTGTAGCGTCCAACGATCTTAGCCTTGCCCTCCCGGTGCGTCTTTACCGTCACGGACTTGGGGTCCTTGCCGAAGCGGGGGCAAAGCTCGATCGCGATGGCGCAGCGCCAGAAGGCGTCGAAATCCTCGGGTAGAGGGCTTGTGTCGGTGCTTACAAGCGTGGCTACTCGTTTCCAGTCGCTCAGGTCGGCACGGTAGAACCAGAGAAGCGGCGTGGCCGTGGCGGCGCTGAGAACGAGCGTAGCCGCGCCCTCAATGAGTCGGCCGTTGGCGTTGATGGTCAGCGGCTGCGTGGCGTAGGACGCCCCGACGTTCGTGAGGCCCATGCGGGCGCCGTCTGCCGGGTTCTGTTGAAAGTAGACGGTCTGCGGAGCCGAGAGGTTCGTGACGAGGTTGTAGTTCTGCTGGGGGTACGGGTACACGTCGGTCGGCAGGCTCTGCGCCCGCGGAACCAGAGGGTAGTCGGCGTACACCGGAGACGTGGGGCCGGGCGGAACGGGCCAGTCGCCCAGCTTCTCACCGGCGGTGGTCCCGAGCATCTGGCGCCAGATGTCGTTGAATATCCCGACGCCTTCATCCAGTTGAACCGTGGTGAGGCCCTGTCCTGCGGCCGTCAGGTTCTCTTGGCGGTATGCCCGCGCGATAAGCTCAGCCAGCGTTGCCATTCGGAGCCTTCGGTGCCAGGGCGGCCTCCAGCTCAGCAACCGTGGCTTCTTCCGGCACAGCACCGAACTTGGCGCGGGCCTCTTTCAGAAGCGCTTGGCGGTATGCCTCGGCCTTCTCCGCTTTCTTGGAGACAGGCGCCGCGGGGGCGGGCTTTTGGGTATTTTCGGGTGCAGGTTCGGGTGCCACGAGCTTGGACGGGTGGTCGACCCAGCCCTCGGGAACGTCGGCCTGCGTGTTGCAGATCATCGCTTGGTCGTTGGGGCCGTAGCGCCAAGAAGGCCAGTAGACTTTGGGGCCTTTCGCCATAGTGTAACTCCTCGTAACCGGTCTGCTCGCGGCGTGGTAAGCCGCGTCTTCCATGAACTCGCCGTACTTAAGGCGCATTACCGTCGCGCGTTCCGAACAACGTGACGTCCATCTGCGTCCCGGCAATCATGACCTCTCCCGCCGTCGGGGTCAAGGCTGTCTTGACCGTGTAGACGACGACGCCAATCGTGATCGTGTTCGTCGTGACGAACGCGCCAGACATGGTGAGTGTGCCAGTGGCGGCGACTGCGGCGGCCCCCGTGGCGAGCGTAGCAGCTCCCCAAGAGGCGTTGGCTGCTGTGTCAGTCGTGGCGATGGCGTTACCGGCCACACCGGCGGTGCGCGCCGTCACGTCAATTTCGTCCGTGCTCACAGCTACGGCCGTGACAAGGGTGTGCGCCACGACGTCAGCGTCGTAGGTCACGCCAGCGCCGGTCGCGCCGGTCAGGGTGTCTGCGCCGAACGACAGGGACGCGGAGTCCTCCGTGGTGGTCAGGTAGTTAGCGTCGACGCCGGAGTAGCGCGAGGACAGGTCGATCGTGTCGCCAGCGCCCGCAGCAGCGGAGACGTCGGGGTTGGGCGGCGTCGTGTTGCCGTAGGTCGTGCCTGCGCCGGCTCCAGAGTTTATGGCCGCGATCAGGTTATCGAGGGTATCGGACGCCGAGGCTCCGCGGAGGACCTCGAAAGGAACCCCGGCAGCCGTGAGGGCCGTGACGATGGTGTAATAGTAGCTGCCGATGCGGACGATCCCGCCGGCAGCGGGGTTGGCAGTCGCCGTCAGGACGCCCGTGGCGACATCCCCGGTCTCGCTGATAGCGTCGAGAAGGTTGTCGCGGGTGGCCTCGGCAGACGCGCCGATAAGAACCTCGTAGGCCGCGCCGGTCAGCGCAGCGACGTAGGTGTAGACCGTCGTGCCGATTGTGACCGTCTGAGCGGCGGAGGGCTGTCCGGTGTACGTGTACGTGCCGACCGCTGCGACGGCGTCAGCGCCGGAGGCCAGAGTAGCCGCTCCGAACGCGCCGTTGGCGAGGGTCTCGGTCGTGGCGATGGCGTTGCCCGCTGCGCCGGCCGTGAGGGCGGTCAGGACAATAGTGGTGGCGGTGTAGGTCGCGTTGACGGTAGGGACATCGTCCGTGTCGACTGCGAAGTCGTACACGGCGGGCTGCCAGCCGTTGATGGCCGCGGCGAGCGACTCGAGCGTGCGGGCGACGACCGAGTTAGCCGGGCCGAACGTGGACGCATTGGCGAGGCGGAACCATGCGGGGGCGGCGTTATCAAACGAGGCGGCGACACCGACCGTGGAGGCGTTGCCCGTCACGGTGGCGACTACCGCGGGGCTCGCTGTGCCGGAGGGGTCGGTGGTGGAGCGTTGCAGGTTCAGCGTGGCGCCGTCCACGGGGCCATAGCCCTGGAACTGCACAAGGCCTTCGCCGAACAGTGCCCAACCGGTCAGGTCGGAAGAGGAGTCGAATTGGGCCGTCTGCACGACGCGGCTAAGCGCCTCGGCAATCGGGGTAACGGTGAGGGTCTCGAATTTGGTCGTCACAGGGCGCTCCTTGCGCGGGGCTTCAGGAGGACACCCCCAGCGTACCTCTCGGCAGAGGCTGGGGGCTTATTCCTGTGATTACGCCGTGCCGGAGAAGCGCGTACCCAGCATCGGGTCCATGACCTCGGAGCCGAACGTGCAATCCCAGCGGTGGATGTGCGCGCCGGTCGCGATGTCCGAGCCGCGCCAGTAGCGGATGCCGATGCCGGTCTCTTTGGAGACGGCGAACGACGCCACGCCGGTATCCGGCATACGGAGACGGGCAGACACGAGCTGGATGGCGGACTTGTGCCAGGCCGCGCGCTGACGGAACGTGGACGAGGCGTTGCCTGACCATGTCACAGCGGCGCTGTCAGCCGGGACCGAGTTGACGGTGGCGAACACGGTGTTCTGAACGACGGAGGTGCCGTCGGTCGTGCCGGTGACGATGATGGCCGGACGGATCGTGACGTCCTCCGTGGTGCCGGTCACGGTGACGTCTGCGGTCACGGTGAACTGCTGGAGGTAGGTCAGCGTCTCTTGCGTGCGCTGGTTGACGGCGAAGACGCCGGCAATCGTGAACACTTCGCCGGCCTTGATCGTGTGGCCGTTGGTGAGACCCTTCAGCGAGAGCGTCTGGGTCATAACGTCCTTGACGTCACGGTAGTTCACGTTCTCGGCGGCGCCGTCGACCTGCGCCGCGCCGGAAGTCGTGCGGGTGCCGGTCGTGAGGCTGCGCGTGGCCTGCGTCTCATAGTTGTCGATGCCCGAAAGCATCGGGATACGCGCGTTTTTCAGCGCGTCAACCGCGGTGGAGGACATGAACTTGTCGATCAACGAGCCCATGACGCCCGCGCTGTCCTCGGTGGAGAACACGGAGACACGGTCGCTGGACGGAGCCGAGAGGTTCTCGAGGCGCGTGCGAACAGGGATGAACTGCTGCGGAGTGGCCAGCGCGTAGTCGGTCGCCGTGGAGCCCGGTGCGTTGACCCAGCTCGGGAACTTGAGGAGCTGCGTGTGCAGGTTGGAGTCGATTGCCTGCGCGATGGCGGAGGCGGCCGACTTCATGTCCTGGTTCTGCATCAGGTCGTTGTACGACTGGATCCACTCCAGGTCGCCGACCGAGATGTGAACGCCCTTGTACTTGTCGATCGCGATGTTGGCCGATCCAGTCACGCTGTCCTGGAGTTGGAGCGTGGCGCCGTCCGTGACGGTGAAGCGCGACGGGCGCTTTTCGTACACTTTCAGGCGGTTGTGGTCGTTGACCTTGTCCTGGAACTTGTTCGAGACAAGTTTACCCATGACCAGATGGTTCTCGACCAACAGGAGCATGGAGTTGACATAGATGGTGTCGTCAAGAAACTGGTTAGCCACTTTGCTCTTTCCTTATGCGGGCCTTGAAGGCCTCAAAATCTGTGGGAACTGACGAAAACGAGCCGTTTGCGCCCCTTGCTTGGTTCTTGGGAGGCGGGTCGGCGGAGGGGGTCTTGCGC
>Ga0163153_10001503_pt1 | contig 36750 bp, 36 predicted proteins | sample OliLakLV19MP6IB1_FD_148629 | JGI IMG/M metagenome (GOLD analysis project Ga0163153, IMG submission 148629) | Freshwater microbial mat bacterial communities from Lake Vanda, McMurdo Dry Valleys, Antarctica - Oligotrophic Lake LV.19.MP6.IB-1 | ecosystem: Environmental > Aquatic > Freshwater >... | reverse complement strand
CCCTATCAGGCGTCCACGTTGCCACAGCGTGGACGCCTGATAGGGACTCTGCGCGCCACCGCGCGGCGCCTCGCGCATCAACGCGCGCATGGCCTCCGGTTCGGAGGGGGCTGCCGGCAATGCGCGCGGCGGCGGTGCGGCGGGACCCACGCCCCAGCCCTCAGGCCAGAACGTGCGGACCACGAACCCGTCGGGCCCTGGCGCGCCGCGCACCGTCAGTGCGCGATCGCGAAAAAACGCAATCGACGAGGCGTCGAAATAGGAACGATTGAGCGGGATCTTGTCTATGGGCGCAAAGGGCACCACACCTTGCGCCGTGTGCAGTTCGCGGGGATCAGCGCCAATCGAGGCATGGCGCAGGATCTGCGGCGCGGCGATCCACACCAGCGGCGGATATTCGGGCGCGGCGGACGTCTCGCGGATCGCGGCCCATTGCCGCACGTCATCATGGGCATGCACGCCCGGTGTGAAGGACGCCACCGGCAGGCCGGACACCGGTACGGCGATGGTCTCGTCCCGGAAGTACCAGAGCGCCTGCCGGATGGTCGGGCAATCGGTGCAGGTGCCCGTCGTGATCCTGAAATTGCGCGCCGGATAGAGTCCGAAATCGCCATTGGCGGTGGCGGGTTCGAGGAGGGACGCGAAGGCGCCGTGAATTGCGAGCATGAGGGTCAGCGCAACAGTGGCAATGCGGGTGCGTCGCGCGGGCGAGAGGCATGGCGCGCGCGGCAGCGGCAGAAGCATGCGCCGGATTATGACGGCGAAGGGTTGCCGCGTCACCGGGCGCGTGCGTTGACCGCCCATCGCAATCACGCCATGCGCAAGCGCAGCCAGTTGGACAGTACGTCGACCAAAGCCACCAGCGCGATCATCGCGAACAGGACGGTGGCCGCTTCATGCGTCTGGAAGAGCGACAGGTGGAAGTACAGCATCTGGCCGAGGCCCCCGGCGCCGACCACGCCCAGGATCGTTGCCGCGCGGATGTTGTTTTCCCAGCGGTACAGCGTGTAGCTCGTCAATTGCGGCAATGCCTGCGGCAGCGTCGAATAGCAGAACGCCGCGGCTGGCGCGACACCATTGCGACGCAACGCGTCGTTGGCGTCGGGTGGCACGTTCTCCAGCGATTCGGCGAAGAGCCGCCCCAGCACGCCGGTGGTGTGGAAGGCCAGCGCCAGCGTGCCGGCAAAAGGACCCAGCCCGGCCGCCACGACGATCATCGATGCCCAGACGAGTTCGGGAATCGCGCGCGCCACATTCAGCACGCCGCGCGCGGCGAATTTGGCCGGCAAGCCCCAGCGCCCGGACGCCGGCAAGGCCAGCGCGAGTCCGCCGATCACGGCCAGCAGCGTGCCCAGCACCGAGATTGCCAGCGTTTCCAGCGCAGCCCACCCGGTACGGGCGAGGAACGGCGCATCCATCGCTGGCGGCACGAAGCCACTTGCGAAATCGCCCATCTTGCCGAGGGCCTCGAGCGAGAACAGGCTGGCCCAGTCGCCGGAAAGCGTTGCGACGCATGCGGCGAGGAACAGCAGGAACGCGAGCGGTGCGACGACGGTGCGGGTGATGTTGCTCATGCGAGCCACCGCCGTAGCGTGCTGCTGACCGTGTCGGCAACGGATACCAGCGCGACGAAGACAAGCAACATCGTCAGCACCTCACCACCCGCCAGCATCTTCATCGACAGTTCCATTTGCTGGCCGAGGCCGCCGGCGCCGACGAAGCCCATCACGACGGACGCGCGGATCGCGCACTCCCAGCGATAGACGGTGTACGACATGAGCTCCGGCAGGCATACCGGCAGCGTGCCGTACAGGAAGGCCTGGCTGCGCGATGCACCGTTGGCGAGCAATGCGCGCGTGGCCTGCGTCTCGCCCGACTCCAGAATTTCGAGGTAGACCTTGCCCAGCATGCCGCCATACGTGAGCGCAATGGCGATGACGCCGGCGGTGTCGCCCAAGCCCACTGCGCGCACGAACAACAGCGCCCAGACGATTTCCGGAATCGACCGCAACACGATCAGCAGCGAACGGATCGCCACCCGTATGCCGGCGCAGAGCGCGCACATGCGGCCTCCGGCCAACGCCGATACCGACAGCACGCGCGTGGCGAGCAGTGCAAACGGAGTAGCGATGACGACGGCCAGCGTCGTGCCGACCGTGGCTATCGCAACCGTTTTCCACGTCGCGCCCGCCACGAGCGCGAGAAAGGGCAGGTCGACACGCGGCGGAAAGAATGTCGCGAGAAACTGGCGCGTGGAGCGCAGGCTGGCCTCGCCCCAAAGCGCGGCCGGATTGAATTCCGCAAGCCAGCCGGTGGGAATCAGCACGACGACCGCTACCAGCGTCCACGCGATGCGCGCGCGCCAGGCCGGATCGACGGGCGGTGCGGCGGTGTACGCGTGCATGGCCGCCGGCGCTCAGAGGCAACGCGTCAGGGTGCGGCGCGCATCGTCTACCGTGGGCGGCGCCTGGAACGAAGTCCCCAGTTCGGTGCCGTAGAGATCCGCCAGCAATGCATCGCTGACGGCGGCGCGTGGCAGGTCGAAGAGCACCTTGCCGTCGCGCAGTCCGACGAGGCGCGGAAAGCGCGCCAGTGCGAGATCGACGGCATGCAGCGACACGACCAGTGTGGCCGCGCGCTCGCGTGCCGCCTGCTGCAAAACTTCCAGTGCGGCGCTGGCCAGCGCGGGATCGAGCGCCGATACCGGCTCGTCGAGCAGGAAGAGGCGCGCGCGCGATACCAGGAGGCGCGCCAGGCCGACCCGCTGCCGCTCGCCGCCCGAGAGCCGGTCGCAGCGCAGGAAGAGCTTGTCCTCGAGCCGGAACTGCGCCAGCGCATCGCGCGCCGCGACCACGGCGCGGGGGTGCACGAGGGACCGCAAAGCCTCCCACGTCGTCCACTGCGGCAGGCGCCCGGCCAGCACGGCGTTGACCACCCGCTGGCGCGGCGCCAGTGGTGGTGCCTGTGGCGCGAGGAAAAGTTCGCCGCGCAACGCATGCAGTGCGCTGCCGGAAAGGGACCATGGATCGCTGCCGAAGAGGTTGACGTTGCCTGCGGTCGGCCGCAGCGCGCAGGCCAGCGTGGTCAGGAGGGTGGTCTTCCCGGCGCCCGAAGGTCCGATGATCGCCACCTGCTCGCCCGGCGCCAGGGCGAGCGAAATCCCGGACAGCGCCATGCTGCCGTCGGCGTAGGCGACGGCGACCGCCGTCAACGACGATGGCGGCAGCGGCGCAGGCACCGGCAAGCGCATGGCGATACGGCGGTTCTACAGCAGCTTACTTGAGGAGACCCGCGGAACGCGCGGCGTCCTCGATGCCTTTGTAATTCTCCACCTTGGTGGGCACGAATTTCGTTGCCCGCTGCAGCTTGAGAATCTCGGCGTCCTCGGGCTTGGCCGGATCGAGGGCAAGGAACGCGGCACGGATCTTCGCCACCAGCGCCGGATCGAGATCGCTGCGCACCGTCCAGTTGTAGTCGAAGTAGGGCGGCGTCGTGTAGAACACCACCACTTCCTTCGGATCAATCTTCTTGTCCTCGAGCAACTTGTTCCACACCGAGATGTTGAGCGCACCGGCATCGACCTTGCCGCCCGCCACCTGGAATGCGGTCGCGTCGTGCGCGCCGGAATAGGCCACGCGCATCTCCTTGTCCGGATTGAGTCCCGCCTGCAGCATGGTTGAACGCGGCATCAGGTGCCCGGAGGTCGAGGACACCGAACCGAACGCGAAATTCTTGCCCTTGAGATCAGCAAGGCTCTTGATGCCGCTGCCAGCCTTGGTGATGAACACCGACTTGAACTCGGCATCCTCGGCGCGCTGCACCAGCGGGATGGCGCCGCCGTTGGTGCGGTTGTTGGCCTGGACGAAGGTGAAGCCGCCGTACCAGACCATGTCGAGCTTCTTGCCCGCGAGGCCCTCGACGGTGGCGGCGTAGTCGGTGACCGGCGTGAACTCGACCTTGGTCCCGGTCTTGGCTTCGAGATACTTGCCCAGCGGGGCGAACTTGCGTTGCAATTCGGTGGGGGCCTCATCGGGGATGGCGGACACCTTGAGCACGGTTTGGGCCGAGGCGAGCGCGCTCATGCCGAGGACGGTTCCGACCAGAAACGCCCACTGCGCGCCGCGCAATGTGCGCGAATAGATTGACTTCGACATGGACAGGCTCCTTGGATGTGGAGTTGCGCACCACGCGCGCCGGGACGGGCTCGCGCTATGATCGCGGCCTCGAAGTATAACCAACGGACCACAGGATGCCGGGTTACCGAATTGTCGAGCGACTGGTCCGCGATGGCGCGGCCGAACGCGACGCGCTGGCCGCCGGGCTGCAGGCGCCGGCAGCCGCGATTCCGCCGCGCTATTTCTACGATGCATTGGGCTGCGCGCTATTCGGCGCGATCTGCGAGTTGCCGGAGTATTACCCCACCCGCACCGAACGCGCGATCTTCAGCGACCATCGCGACGATATCGCCAATGCGGTGGGACGCGGCCATCAGTTCGTCGACCTCGGGGCAGGGGACTGCCGCAAGGCGCTCGCGTGGTTGCCGTTTCTCGCGCCGTCGCGCTATATCGCCGTCGATATCGCGGGTGCCGAGATTGCCAATTCGCTGGCGAAGATGGCAACCGATTTTCCGGAGATCGACATGCTGGGCGTGGTGGCCGACTTCACCAGCGGCCTCGACCTCGAACAGGATCTCGACGCTGCCCCGGTCACGTTCTTCTACCCCGGCTCGTCGATCGGCAATTTCACCCCGGCGGGCGCATCGTCATTCCTGCAGGCGGTGAAGCTTCACTGCGCCGGCCGCGACGACAGCGGTCTTCTGATTGGCGTGGACACCAAGAAGGACAAGGCGCGGCTCGACGCCGCCTACGATGATGCGCTGGGCGTCACGGCCGCGTTCAATCGCAATGTGCTGAATCACGTCAACCGGGTGCTGGGCAGCGACTTCCGGCCGGAGGCCTTTGCGCATCGCGGCTTCTACAACGAAGCGGCCGAGCGGATCGAAATGCATCTCGAAGCGATCACCGCGCAATGCGTGCGCTGGCCGGACGTGGAGCGCACGTTCGCCGCGGGCGAACGCATCCACACCGAAAATTCATATAAGTACTCGCCGGCCGAATTCACGGCACTGGTGCGCGGCGCCGGGTTCGATCGCGTGCAGTGCTGGCAGGATCCGCAGCGAGACTTCGCGGTGTTCCACGCCGCGTGAGGCGCGGCGGTTATTTGATGGCGCCGCCGGGGCCCGGCGATTCCACGCGCTCGTGTCCCACCACCTTGCGCAAGGCTATGCGGTCGAGCACCTTCACCACGCGGCCGTGGACCTGGATCAGGCCTTCCTCATGAAAGCGGGAGAAAAGGCGGCTGACCGTTTCGAGCTTCAGACCCAGGTGGCTGCCGATTTCCTCCCGCGTCATGCGCAGGACGAACTCGACAGACGAGTAGCCTCGCTCGTGGTAACGCTGCGCGAGGTCGAGCAGGAAGGTGGCGAGCCGCTGGTCGGCTTGCATCGTGCCCAGCATCAGCATCGAATGGCGCTCCCGTGCGATGTCCTTCGACAGGAGACGCGTCAGGCTGTGCTGGAAGTGGGCGTTTTGCCGTGCAAGTGTCTCGATACGGTCGAAGGGAATGGCACAGACCTCCATGTCTTCGAGGGCGACCGCTTCACAGTCGTGGCTGTCTGCGGCGATGCCGTCCGTGCCGAGCACATCCCCCGCCATGTGGTAACCCGCAACCTGGCAATGGCCGTCTTCGCCGGGCAGCACGGTCTTGCATGAGCCGGAACGAATGGCATAGAGCGCCGTGAATTTCTCACCGGCGCGAAACAGGATATCGCCCTTGCGCATCCGGATGCGCCGCGCCACCAGTGGGTCCAGAAGCCGCATCTCGGCGGCGTCGAGCCCGTTGGGCATGCATCGATTCCTCACGCTGCACAGCGAGCACGGCGACGACGTGCGCGGAAACTCCCGCAGGTTCGAATTAGGAACCGTATTGGCCCCATGCGTGGACGCGTTCGGGGCTTGCGCGGCAGTGGTTGCAGGCATGGCGGGCCTTCCTTCGAGTAGGTCCATACGTTTACATCAGTGCGGAAGCGGATCGAGATTGGCGACAACGTCACGGACCTTGCCGAATTCGAGACTCTTGTCAAAAAAGCGGCTTGCGCCTGCTTCGAGGCAGACACGGCGATACTGCGGAATGGGGTGGTTGGTCAGCACCAGGTAAGTCGTGGCGGGCGACAGCGGGTGGAGGCCGCGCAGCACGTCGACGGCGGTGCCCCCGATGAGCTGATAGTCGAGCACGACGCAATCCGGACTCGTTCGCTGGATGCCGGCGATGGCCTCGGCGGGGCGACTCCGCAAAGCCGACGACGCAGACGCCGGGAAGCTCATGGAGCATCTCCACCAGATGATCCCGGATCGGTGGCGAGTCCTCGACGATGAAAACCTTGGTGCAGATGGCGGTGCTCATGGGGTTCGAGTATCCGCACCATGGATGCGACCGTCGATCAGGCGTGCCTGATCGGACGCCTAGGGCAATGCTGATTGCGGCGTAGGGTTGTGCAGGTGCGCGGGTAGGGGGCGCCCTACCCGCGGCGGCACGCCGGCGTCAGGCGGGCGCGCTCGAGTCGTCGACGAGCCGGTGCTTCAAGGCGTAATGGATCAGCTCCGCGCCGTTGCTTAGGTTCAGCTTTTCCATCAGCCGCGCCTTGTGGGTGCTGACCGTCTTGCCCGACAGGTTCAACTGTGCTGCGATGTCGGTGACCGACTTGCCCGACACCAGCAGGTTGAACACCTGGTACTCCCGGTCGGACAGTGTGGTGTGCGGTGGCCCGTCGCTGTGCGGCATGGCGTCGAGCGCCAGTTGCTCGGCGACTTCGGCGCTGATGAAGGCACCGCCCCCGGCCACCTTGCGAATCGCGGTCACGAGCAGCGTGGCCGCGCTTTCCTTCGTCACGTAGCCCGACGCGCCGGCCTTGATCGCGCGAACAGCGTACTGGTGTTCCTGGTGCATGCTGAGCACCAGCACCCGCAGCCGCGGTTTTTCGGCCTTCACCAGTTTGATCAGGTCGACGCCGCTGCGCCCCGGCATCGACATGTCAAGGAGCAGCACCGAAAAATCGAGCGCGCGCACTTGCCGCATCACCTCCGTGCCGTCGCTCGCCTCGCCCACCACCTCAAGATCGCCGGCCGCAAACAGCAGCTGTTTCAGCCCCTCCCGCATGATGGTGTGATCGTCGGCGATCAATACGCGGATCATGATTTCTCCGCGGCCTTCGCGATGGGCAGCAGCACTTCAATCACGGTGCCCTTGCCCCGTTCGCTGTTGACTGCAGCATGGCCACCCAGCAGGTAGGCGCGCTCGCGCAGGCCGATCAGCCCAAACGATCCTGCCTTGCGCGGGTCGTTCTGGTCGAAGCCCTTGCCGTTGTCGTGGACGCTCACCATGATTGCGCTCGAATCGAGATTGATCGCGACCTCGACGTGCTTCGCGTCCGCGTGCTTGGTGATATTGGTGAGCGCCTCCTGCACCACGCGAAAGACTGCTGTCGAGTGCGCCTCCGGCACCTGCATCCCGGGGTTGCTGATCGCCAGTTCGCACGGGATTCCCGCCCGCTGCATGAAATTTTCCACCAGCCATTCTACGGCCGGAACCAGGCCGAGGTCATCGAGCAGCAGCGGGCGAAGGTCGGCGGCAATCCGCCGCGTGGCGGCGACCGTGACGCCCAGCAGCGCGGCCATCCTGTCCAGCCGCTGCGCGAGCGACGCCTCGGCCGCCGGCATCTTTTCCCGGCACCAGGCGACGTCCATCTGCAGCATGGTCAGTGCCTGCCCCAGTTCGTCATGGAGCTCGCGCGCGATACGATTTTTTTGTTGCTCGCCGGCGAGATCGGCAGCGGCGGAGAGTTTCTGCAAATCTTCCTTCGACTGCCGCAGGTCCGCCTCGGACCGCGCCCGCGCGGAGACATCGCGCAGAATGGCGGTATAGAACTTCGCCCCACTATCGGTGAGCTGCGAAATGGAGGCATCGATCGGGAACTCAAGCCCATTGTCGTGCCGCCTGCCCGTGACGGTACGCAAGCCACCCATCCGCCGCGACACCGTGCCGTCCTCGCCGAAGCGACGCACGTGGTCGGGATGATGGGCGCGCGCATGCGTGGGCATCAATTCGGTCAGCGGCATACCCACCGCCGTCTCGCGCGGGCAGCCGAACATCGCCTCCGCCGCGGCATTGAACAACACGATGATCTGGTTGGTGTCGGCGATGATGATCGAATCCATCGCGGAGTCGAGAATGCCCTGCAGACGCGCTTCACTGCGTACCAGCATGGACTCGGTCTGCAGGCGTTCGGAGACGTCGCGCAGGATCACCGTGAAGAACTTCCGGTGGTCCTCGACGTGCTGCGAAATCGAGGCTTCGACGGGGAATTCCGTTCCATCGGCGCGGATTGCTGCAAGCACGGTCTGGTGGCCGAGCTTGCGCGAGGTCGTGCCCGTTTCACCGAAATGCCGGATGTGCGCGCGATGCGCCGCCTGAAACTGTGCGGGAATGAGCTTGTCGAGCGGCTGCCCCAGCATCGCTTCGCGCGACCAGAGAAACGCATTTTCGGCTGCCGTGTTGAACAGGACAATGCATTGGTTCTCGTCCACGGTGATGATCGGGTCCATCGCCGACTCGACGATGTCGCGGACGCGTACTTCAATCCGATGGCCAGCTTCCAGTCCGACCACCGTCGGCGGCGCGGACGGTTCCTGTTGCATCTGCGCAAAGGGCACCCATGCCGCGACCATCGCTGCCGTCGTGCCCAGGACGCCCGCGCCGAGCAGGATTTCCGGGCGCCAGCCATCGTGCGACCATGCCGCGATACCGAGCGCCACAGTCGCCGCGATCAGGGCGATGATCAGCACCAGGAGGGCGTGTTGCCGGCCGGAAATCGGAGTCAACATCGCCCGATTAGAGCATACCGAGGCGGTGCCTTCCTGCCCGCCGCAAACAGTCGACGCCCCTGCGGCTACTGATCCGGTGCCCTGCGGTCCGCAGGCCCTGCGGGCACCGCCAGGCCAAGGTGCTCAAGAATGCCGGTCCAGCTCTGCGGCGATCGGCCCAGGGCGAGCGGTGCCTCGGCGTCATAGTGCACCGTCCAGGACTGCTCGTCGGCCGCCAATTCGTCGCAAGTGTGCAGCTGCTGGTCCAGCACTGCGACATCGGCATCTGACGCGTCGGTTCCGCGCAAGTTGCGCTCGACAATGCGACGTTGCAGCGTGGCGTAGCTCGCGGTGAACGCAAGTACGACGAACGGGATTTGGAGTTCGGCGGCGAGATCCCGGAAGGTGTCCCGCTGCCAGCGTTGCAGGAATGCACCGTCGATGATGGTCACGAAGCCGGCCGCTGCAACGCGCGCTGCCAGCCGGCGCACGTGGTCATAGGTTTGCCTGGTGGTGGCGGCGCTGTAAAGAGCATCCGCGCCCACGCCTTCGGTGTGCAGCATCGGGGGCACGCCGACGCGACGCTTGCGCTCGACGTCCGTGCGGATGCGCACGGCGCCAATGTGCTCCAGCAGCACTCCCGACAGCGCCGTCTTGCCGCAGCCGGAAAAGCCGTGCGTGATGACGAGTGCAGGGGCGGATGCGCGGTCGAAGGTTTGTGCAAGCCGCAGGTATCCATCGCGTTCGCGGAGCAGTGCCGCCGGGTCATCGGTGGACGAAAGCTGGACCACACGCAACTGCGCGATCTTGGCGCGCACCAATGCGCGGTAAACGAGGTAAAAACGCAGCACCGGCAGCCCGGCATAGTCGCCGGTGCGTTCGAGATAGGCATTGAGGAAACGGTGCGCCAGGCAGGCGTGGCCGCGCTCGTGCAGGTCCATGACAGTGAACGCGATCTCGCTTTGCACATCGATCCAGCGCATCGCATCGTTGAATTCGATGCAGTCGAAGATCACGACCTCGCCGGGAAGTACGGCGATGTTGCCCAAGTGCAGGTCGCCGTGGCACTCCCGGACAAAGCCCTGCGCGCGCCGCTCGCGGAACACCGGTGCGAGCGCGGCGTGTTCGCGCCGGGTCCACGACTCCAGTTGGGCGAGAGCCGCCTGTCCCTCCGGCTTGGCCATGGCGGAGCCGAGGTGGTCGAAATTGGCCAGCGCGATCTCCAGGATCGACTCGGGCGTGCCACATGCCGGCGGGGGCACACCGCCGGCGATGGCCGCATGGAAGTCCGCAACCCGACCGGCCAGCGCATCGATGTCGTGCGGCGCAAGCTCATCGCGTGCCAGCACCTCGCTGGCCAGCGCATGCTGGGGAAACTCGCGCATCTTTACCGCGTACTCCAGCACCGGCCCGCTGCCACCGAGGACAGGCGCGTCGGGGGTGCCGGTTATCGCGATGACGTCGAGATAGAGCGCGGGCGCAAGGCGACGGTTGAGCCGTAGTTCCTGTTCGCAAAAGTGACGCCGGGCCACTAGCGTCGTGAAATCCAGGAATCCGAGGTTGACCGCTTTCTTGAGCTTGTACGCGTGCACCCCGGTCAGCAGCACGTAGGAGATGTGGGTCTCCAGCACTCTGACACTGGCACATCCCGGTCCATGGACTGCGGGGTCGGCAAGCGCCGCGACGAGGCGATCCTGCCCGGCGCTGGCCGCATTGCCCGTGCGTGGCGACGGGTTTGCTCGCGGTGAAATCACGCCAGGGAGATCATTCGTCGGCACATCAGGATCCGCGGACGCGACGTGCGCGAGAATGCGCATCGCCAAGCGTCCATACTAGCGTGGAGCGAGGGAGTGGGCTTGATCGGCGTCAACCCCGGTGAGGCTTGGGTCTGCCCGGAATGTCGCGAAGGTGGTTTGACCTGTGTCAAATGGCCTGGCGCCGCGCTGCCGTATCGTGGCGCTTCGAGCGCACGCCAATGGCAACGCCTTTTTGTCCCGGCGGCACAGCAATCAAGGAGCAATGGCATTGAAAGCCGACGAAAGTGGCAACCCCCGCCGTGGATTTTTTGCGCGCAGCTGGCAGCGCCTTGCCACGCCCAGCGCACGATGGTCGGTGCTGGCGCTGGTCCTGCTTGGCCTGGTCGTCGGCGCCGCCGCCACCATCGGCACGCAGGTGATGGTGGCGGCCACGGGCACCGATGAATTCTGTGGTGGCGCATGCCATTCGATGACGTGGGTGGCCACCGAACACAAGGCCAGCACGCATCACGTCAACCGCACCGGAGTACAGGCCGGCTGTCAGGACTGCCATATCCCACACCAGTATCCGGCCATCCTGTACTACAAGGCCAAAGCCGGAATCAAGGACGCAATCGCCGAGGCGAGCGGCGTCATTTCCACCGAGGAAAAATTCAAGAAGGAACGGCTGCGCATGGCCAAGGTGGTTTGGGCGGAATTCAAGGAAACCAACTCCGCGAACTGCCGCACCTGCCACAAGCTCACGCCCGAGATCGTCGCGAAGCAAAAGCCCTTCGTGCAACCGATGCACAAGCAGTTTCTGGACGGATCGGCGACCTGCATCGACTGCCACAAAGGTGTGGGCCACGAGGCCCCCGACGAGTAAGCCTCGTCAGCGCCTGACCGGGTGCTTGGCAAGCTTGCGCTGCAGGGTGCGCCGGTGCATCGACAATGCGCGGGCGGCCCCCGAAATGTTGTCGTTGTGAGCGCGCAGCACCCGGGTGAGCTGCTCCCACTCCATGCGCTTCAGCGACATCGGCCGGACGCTGGGCAGCGTCGCGGGATTGCCGGCTTCGTGATGGAAGGCGGCGACGATCTCGTCGCCCGTGGCCGGCTTGCAGAGGTAATACACCGCGCCGAGTTTGATGGCCTCGATGGCCGTCGCAATGCTGCCGTAGCCAGTCAGGACGACGATGCGGGCGTCCGGGTGGCGTTGGTGCAGCGTGGCCACGAGCTTCAATCCCGACTCCCCCGCAATCTTCAACTCGACCAGCACCAGGTCCGGCGGACTCCGGTCGGCCTGCGCCAGCGCGGCACTGATCGTTGCGGTGCAGCTGACGAGAAAGCGGCGGTCGGCCAGGGCCCGCGCGATGTCGCCGCAGAAGGCTTCGTCGTCGTCAACCACCAGAACATTGCATCGACGCGGTTCTGTCATCATCGGACCCGACAACCTGCTTCATCAAGCCTGCGGCCGATTGCCACAGTTCCGCATGGATCATGACGGAGGGACGCTCGCGCGACATTGATTTCGATCAAGCGCGCGCTACGATGGCGCCAATGGGAAAGGCCGGCATCGAGCCGGCCTTGTGCCATTGCATTGCCGCATTGAAAAGTCGACTACATCGCGAGAACCCACTTCATGATCGCCTTGACGTCGTCGGGGCCGGCCTTGACGGCCGGATGGGCCGTTGCCGCGGTCAGCTTGGCAACAAGCGTGGCTTCCGCATCGGCCTTGCCCTTGTACTTGGCGGCGATGTCCTTGAACGACGGCCCCAACTTCTTGGAGTCGACAGCGTGACAATTGAGGCAGCCGCTGCTCTTCGCGAGGGCTTCCTGCGCGTTGGCCTCACCGGCGGCAGCAAGGCCAAGCGAGGCCGCGATGATCATGCTGGTCAACAGTTTCAATTCCATGGTTGCGTCTCCGTTGCGCGGATTGGTTGGTCTTGGGCGTGTGCCCGTTCGTCTTGCGTACGTTTGATGTTAACGCATGTAGTCCGGTTTCGGTTGGCAGGAGTCCGGTGTCCGGCGCGCGATTGGCCGTGGGTGCGTCAAAATGCCGCGTGACCGGGTCGGGGCGAACGCCGCGCATCGCGCACCGGACCTTGCGCTGGCAAGTGGCGCCTAGGATACTTCCCACAAGCGAGTCTCGAGGAACGCCTGTGGATGTGCGCAAGTCGGCGCTGGTCGAACATTCCGCCGGCGAGATGTTCGATCTGATCGAAGCAGCCGAACACTACGGCGCCTTCCTGCCCTGGTGCACGGGTGCGACAATCATCGAGCGGGACGACACGGTGGTGGTCGCGCGCATCGCGGTCAAGTATCGCGGCATTGCGTTCAGCTTTACCACCCGCAATCCCAAGCGCCGTCCGCACTGGATGGCCATTCACCTCGAGAACGGTCCGTTCAGCGCGTTCGAGGGGGAATGGCGGTTGCTGGAGCTGGCGCCCGGTGCCTGCAAGGTCGAGTTCGCGTTGCACTACGAGTTCGACCATCGGCTGGTCGGCCGATTTGCGGCGCCGGTGTTCGACGGCATAGCCCATACCATGATCGATGCGTTCGTGGTGCGCGCCGACCGGGTCCTGGTGGCCAGTCCTCCACCGCTTGCGCGTGGCAATTTACCCGACGATGGAGTGTCATCATGACCAATCAAGTTGATTTCGATGCATTGCGCACCTCCCGCCTCGGCGCCGAGCTGACGGACGAGCAGGTGCGCACGCTTTCCGGCATCGTCACGTTTCGTGATCTGCCGACCGGAACCGTGCTGGTGCAGGAAGGCACCTCCGACAACCACCTCTATGTGATCGTGAGCGGCGTGCTCGGAGTCATCCGCAACGCCGGCCAGGAAAATGAGGTGACGTTGCTTGCGCTGGATGCGGGCGACCTGGTCGGCGAACTCGGTTTCATCGATGGATCCCAGCACTATGCTTCGCTGGTGGCGACCGGCCCCACGCGGGTATTCGGGCTCGAGCGCGAGAAGCTGGAGTCGTTGCTGCAGGTCCATCCGGAGATCGTATATCAGGTGATGCGGGCGATCATCCGGACCGTGCACCAGATCCAGCGCCGGCTGTCGATGCAATCGGTGGAACTCGCCAACTACATCTACAAGCAGCACGGCAGGTACTGAACCTGGCTTGCAGTTTGAGGGGAGGTCGCGCGCGAGCACGGGCGCGGCCCGTCGGCGTCTTGACGTGCGTTGATCCAAGTCAAACGGGCCGGGGATGGACGCGGCTACTGTACGCAAACCCGGCAAGGCGCAAAAGACGCCGGTGACTCGATCCGTGAACAGAGGGACGTGCTACGCGCATTCATGGACACTTCGGTCAATCCCTACGTCGTCTTCCTGCTCTACTTGGGGGCAATCCTGTCCTTTGTCGCCATCACCCTGGCGATGAACTACATGCTCGGACCCAAGCCCGTCGGCTCCGCGCTGAAGATGGAACCCTTCGAGTGCGGCGCGACGCCCGTCGACACACGCAACATCAAGGCGGTTCCAATCAAGTATTACGGCGTGGCGATCGCCTTCATCCTGTTCGACCTGGAGACGGTGTTCCTCTTCATCTGGGCGCTGGGTGCGCAGCCGTTGACAGGTTTCATGCTGGCGACGTTCGGCATCTTCATTTTCCTGCTGGTGCTGATCCTGCTCTATGTCTACAAGGCACGGCTGCTCGAGACGGTCACGGAGTAGCCATGGCATTCACTCCGATACCCATCCCGATCCATGCCACCGGCGGCAAGTCCGCCGCATTCGAATACCTCACCACCAAGAAGGATGAGCTGGTGGGCTGGGCCCGCAAGTTTTCGCTGTTTCCGTATCCGTTCGTCACCGCCTGCTGCGCGATGGAATTCATGGCGGTCAGCTCGTCGCCGTACGACACCGACCGGTTCGGCGCTGCGTTGCCGCGGTTCTCGCCGCGCCAGGCCGACCTCCTGATGGTCGTGGGCACGGTGACGCACAAGCAGGCGCCTGTCCTGTACAGGGTCTACGAGCAGATGTGCGAGCCGAAATGGGTGATGGCGTTCGGCGTCTGCGCCACCAGCGGCGGGTTCTACCAGAACTACGCCGCCGTGCAGGGCATCGACAAGATTATCCCGGTGGACATCTACGTTCCCGGCTGCCCGCCGCGTCCCGAGATGGTGATCGACGGCATCATGCAGCTGCAGGACAAGATCGCCCGGTCCCGGCACCCCGTTATCACGCGGGACTTCTGATGGCGGCCATCTTCGAGCGCCTGCGGCAGCGCCTGCCTGCACTGGAATGCGAGGTGACGCAGGCGCACGGCGTGCCCGTGGTGTCGTTGCCGCCGACGCGTCTCTTCGACGTGGTGACGGTGCTGAAGGATGAGTTCCAGTTCGACCTGTTCCTCGACGTCACTGCGATCGACTGGCTTCCGCGGGAGCCGCGCTTCGAGGTCGTCCATCACTTCTACTCCACCAGTCACTTCGTGCGTATCCGGCTGAAGACGGTGGTCCCTGATGCCGATCCCGCCGTCGCTTCGCTGGTGCCGCTCTACGGGGCGGCAGGCTTCATGGAGCGCGAGTGCCACGACATGTACGGCATCGGCTTTCAGGGCAACGCCGACATGCGGCCGATCCTGCTTTACGAGGGCTTTGTCGGGCATCCGCTGCGCAAGGACTATCCGAAGCTCCAGGAGCAGCCGCTGGTTCCGTATCGGAAATGAGCGGAAATGAGCGGAAATCAGCGACAGCAAGCGACAGCGACCATGGCCCCCCTCGACTCCAAGTTGCCCGAATTCACGCTGCCCAACCCGGTGCGTCCGGCATTCGATACGACCGGGCACGACGACCACGTCATCGTCAACATCGGCCCGTCGCACCCGGCCACGCACGGCACCGTGCAGATCATCGCCGAACTCGACGGCGAGCGCGTGGTGCGCACCGACGTGCATTGCGGTTACCTGCACCGCGGCTTCGAGAAGGAGTGCGAGACCCACACCTGGCACAACCTCATTCCCTATGTCGACCGCCTTAACTACGTATCGGCGCTGATCAACGACTTCGCGTACTGCGAGGCGGTGGAGACGCTCGCGGAGATCACGATCACGCCGCGCTGCCGGCACCTGCGCACGCTGCTGTCGGAATATTCGCGCATCGTCGACCACCTCACCTGCATCGCAGCCGGGCTCATGGAGTTGGGCGCCATGACCGCGTTCCTGTACCTCGTCATGGTCCGCGACTACATGTACGAGCATCTCGCGGCCCTGACCGGGGCGCGCGTGACCTATACCTACGGCCGCATCGGCGGACTGGCGCGTGATCTTCCCGACGGCTGGCTCGCGCGGCTCGAAGTCATCCTGGACCAGTATGAGGATTTCGTCGGCCGCGTGCATGGCCTGATGGACCGCAACCGCATCTTCATCGACCGCATGCGCAACGTCGGCGTGATCTCGACGGCCGACGCGATCAGCTGGGGATACACCGGCGTCATCCTCCGGTCCACCGGCGCGCCACGGGATCTGCGCCGGGACACGCCCTACCTCGCCTATGCCGACCTGGACTTCGAGGTGCCGGTGGGCATCAACGGCGACAACTACGACCGCTACTATGTGCGCATGCGCGAGATGGACGAGTCGGTGCACATGATCCGGCAGCTGATCGACACGCTTCCGGCGGGCCCGATCAACGTGGACGACCATCGCTTCACGTTGCCCGAGAAGCACCTCGTCTATTCCGAAATCGAATCGCTGATCAACCATTTCAAGCTGGTGATGGATGGCCCGCAGGTGCCGGCGGGCGACGCCTATGCCGCGCACGAATCGCCCAACGGCGAGCTGGGGTTCTACATCGTCAGCACGGGCGGCGGCGTCCCGGCCAAGGTGCACGTCCGCGCGCCGAGCTTCGTCCACGTGGGCGGCGTGCACCGCATGCTCGACGGCTACCAGCTCGCGGACATCGTGCCTACCTTCGGCTCGATCAACATGATCGGCGGGGAGTGCGATCGATGAGCGCTCCGACAAGGACCGATGGCTCCCTCGCGGCATGGACGGCGGGCAACCCATGAAGCATCTGATCCCGGAATTCGAGAAGCTGAAGGCCCGCTTCCCCGCGGGTTTCGAGTCCTCGCTCGTGCTGCCCTGCGTGCGCCGCATCCAGGAGGACCGCGGCTTCGTGGCCGATGCCGATATCGACGGGCTGGTCGAGTATCTCGGCGTTCCCCGCATCCAGATCGAGGAAGTGCTGTCCTACTACACGCAGTTTCGCCGCAAAGCCATCGGGCGCTGGCACCTCCAGGCATGCCGCAACGTCACCTGCTCGATGCGCAGCGCCGAGCGCCTGATCGATCACCTGTCGCGGCGGCTCGGTGTCGCGCCCGGACAGACCACGCCCGACGGCGTCTTCACGCTCTCCACGGCCGAGTGCCTCGGCTCTTGCGGCACCGCGCCGGTGGTGATGGTCAACGATACCTATCACGAGAACATGAGCGTCGAGAAACTCGACCGGTTGCTTGACGAATTGAAGGGTTCGTGATGCGGCGCCCCGACCAGTGCACGATGGCGCGGAGGGCTGGCTAGATGCCCGGCAAGCAACTGCTGATGACGTTTCCCGTCACGGCCACCTCGCATACCCTGGCGGCGTATCTTGCCCGCGGCGGCTACGCGACGTTGCGGCGCGCGCTGGCGACGATGAAGCCAGAAGACGTCACGAAGGAAGTCACCGCATCGGGGCTTCTCGGCCACGGCGGCGCTGCGTTTCCGGCCGGTCGTAAATGGGGCGTCGTGCATCTTAACGATAACCAGCCGCACTACCTGTGCGCCAACGCCGACGAAGGCGAGCCGGGCACCTTCAAGGATCGCTGGATCCTCGAAAATGCGCCGCACCTGCTGCTCGAGTCGATGCTGCTCGCTTCCTATGCGTTGCAGGTGCGCAATGCATTTGTATATATCCGCGGCGAATTCGACCTGCCGTACCGGCGCCTGGCCGCCGCCGTGGAGGAGGCCTATGCGGACGGCTACTTCGGCGAACGCATCCTCGGCACTGAATTCTCGTGCGACGTCGTCGTCTACCGTGGCGCGGGGTCGTACGTGTGCGGTGAAGCCTCCGGGCTGCTGTCGTCGCTCGAGGGCAAGCGCGGCTACCCGCGCAACCGGCCGCCGCGACTGACCGTGCAGGGACTCTTCAAGCGGCCCACGGTGGTCAACAATGTGGAGACGCTGGCCAACATCGCCGGCATCATCGCGCACGGCGCCGAGGCCTACAAAAAAGTCGGCACCGCCAAGTGCCCGGGCACGCAGCTGGTCTCCATTTCGGGCCACATCGCGCGACCTGGCGTATACGAGGTCGAGTACGGCTATCCGATGGCCAAATTCCTGTTCGAGGATTGCGGCGGCATGCTGCCCGGGCAGCCATTGAAGTGCATCGTCCCCGGTGGCATTTCCACCAAGGTGCTTACCGCCGCGGAAGTCGAGCCGCTGACCTTTGATCACCAGTCGTTCGCGGGCGCCGGGTCGTCGCTCGGCTCGGGGGGGATGATCGCGATCGCCGAAGGCACGTGCATGGTGCGCCTGCTGCAGGTAATGCTGCGCTTCTACCACCACGAGTCCTGCGGCCAATGCACGCCGTGTCGCGAAGGCATGGGCTGGATGCATCGCATCATCGACCGCATCGTCGCCGGGCAGGGCCAGCCCGAGGACATCGACAGCCTGTACCGGATATCGCGGCTGCAGGACGGCATGACGATCTGCGGGATGGGCGACGCCGCGGGTTACGCGACCGTCGGCATCCTCGACAAGTATCGCAGCGAGTTCGAGTACTGGATCCGCGAAAAGCACTCGCAGCTCGAAGGCAATCTCGAGGGAGCCGTGCATGCCTGAGATCTTCATCAACGGGCAGTCGGTGCAGGCCGAAACGAACCAGACCGTCATGCAGGCGGCGCTGGCCAACGGCTTCTACATTCCCTACTTCTGCTGGCATCCACAGCTTTCCATTGCCGGCAACTGCCGCATCTGCACCGTGCAGGTCGAAGGCCGCAGCTGGGTCGAGATCGCGTGCAACATGCCGGTGTCCGAAGGCCTGCATATTTTGACCGATTCCGACCTGGTGCGGGCGCACCGGAAAGCGACGATGCAGTTCATCACGCTCAACCATCCGGTCGACTGCGGCATCTGCGACAAGGCCGGGGAGTGCACGCTGCAGGACTATCACTTTGCGTACAACGGTTCGCCGTCGGTGTCGCGCGAGCCGAAAGTGCACGCGACCAAGTACCACGACCTGTCCGCACGGATCCTGCTCGACAACGAGCGCTGCATTCTCTGCTCGCGCTGTGTTCGCTTTACCCGCGAAATTTCGAAGTCGAATGCGCTGGGCATCAAGAATCGCGGTGACGTATCGCTGGTTCGCGCCGCCGAGGATTCGCCGCTTGACGGGGACCCGTATTCGGACAATGTGGTCGACATTTGCCCGGTCGGCGCGCTGCTGAGCAAACCGTTCCTGCAGAAGGCACGCGTCTGGTATTTGCAACCCACGCCGTCGGTGTGCCCCGGTTGCGAGCGCGGCTGCAGCGTCAGCATCTGGCATCGGAAGGCGCAGTGGCACCTGCGCGCGCTGGATCCGGCGCAGAATACCAGCATCGCGCGCGTGACACCGCTCGAGAACCCCGCCGTGAACGGGCCGTGGATCTGCAACAAGGGACGCGACCTGGCGCAGGTGTTCGAGCGCCCGCGCGCCGATCACGCGCTGCTGAAGGGCAAGCCGGTCGAATTGGCGGTGGCCATTGCTGCCGCGCGCAAGCTAGTCGGTGAAGCCAGGCACGCGGTAGCCCTGGTGTCGAGCTGGGGGTCCAACGAGGAACTTGCGGCGTTCAAGACGGCGTTGGCCGGTCGCTTCACCACGTTCGTCAAGCGCGACCATGAAGCGATGCCGGGTGAGCGGATCGAGGACGATCTGCTGATCCGTCCCGACAAGAATCCGAACACTGCCGGCGCACGCGCGATCCTCGGCGAGTCCAGCACGGGTGAGCCGGCCTTCCCGGCCGACACCGACCTCGTGCTCGTATGGGGCGAGGGCTGCAACTTCGCGCGTCTTCCCGCCACAGCCAAGGTCGTCTTTCTCAATTCGTATCTGCAGCCCGAAAATGGTCACGCCGACGTCTTCATTCCGATCAGCATCCAGACCGAGCGGGCAGGGCACTACACCAACTTTGCCGGTGTGGTGAGCCGGTTCGAGCGCTGCTTCGCGAAGAATCCCTCGGTGGCGGACGCACAGGAGCTCTTTGCCGGGTTGGCAGTGGGGACGGCGGTCACGTCATGATCCAGGACCTGGTCGTCCACTTCGTCTACATCGGCTACGCGCTGGGTGTGCTGCTGACCTTCGGCACCGTGCTCACCTGGGTGGAGCGCAAGCAGGCTGCCGTCATGTCCGACCGCATCGGCGCGAATCGCGCCTATGTGCGAATCCCGTTCACGCAGATCAAGCTGGTCTGGTGGGGCCTGTTCCACGGCATTGCCGACGGACTCAAGATGCTGTTGAAGGAAGACTGGCGGCCCCGGACCTACGACCGGTACGCCTACGCGGTGGCGCCGTGGGTCGTGTTCACGCCGGTGCTCCTCGTGTTCGCGGTGATTCCGTTCGGCGGCACGCTGGACCCGGGCAACCTGCTGCAGGCAATGCCCGCCGCGGCGGCGTGGTTCGACGGCCACACCTATCCGATGCAGATCGCTCGGCTCGATGCCGGCCTGCTGATCGTCTTCGCGTTCGGCGGCATTTCGATCATCGGCGCCATGCTGGCCGGATGGTCGTCGTCGAACAAGTTCTCGATGCTGGGCGCATCGCGCGCCGGCTCGCAGATGATTTCGTACGAGCTGGTCATGGGGCTCACCGTGCTGGGATTGATCCTGATCTACGGCACGCTCGACCTCAACGTGATGGTACAGCGGCAGTCGGGCATCCTGCTGGGCTTCCTCCCCGCATGGGGCGTGTTCTACCAGCCCTTTGCCGCCATTCTCTTCATGACCGCGGCGATTGCCGAGAACAAGCGCATTCCGTTCGACCTGCCGGAGGCAGAGTCGGAATTGATCGCGGGCTACTACACCGAATACAGCGCGATGAAGATGGGGCTCTTCATGTTTGCCGAGTTCATCGAGATCGCCATCGTGTCAGCGCTCTTCACGACGCTGTTCCTTGGCGGGTACAACCTGCCGTTCATGGCGGACGCTGGTTTCACGTTCCCCGGCAATCATGTCGTGCCCATGGCGCATGGCCTGGTGGTCGTGACGCAGCTCCTGGTGTTCCTCGGCAAGGTACTGCTGATGTCGAGCTTCCAGATCCTGATCCGCTGGTCTCTGCCGCGTTTCCGCTACGACCAGGTGCTGGTGTTCGCGTGGAAATTCATGCTGCCGCTGGCCGTTGCCAACCTGTCGGTCACCGCCGTCGCCGTGTGGGCACTCACGCCATGACCCGCAAGCCGCACGTGCGCAAGGTGTACTGGAACGCGCCCACGATGACGTGGTGGGAACGGGCGTACCTGTTCGAGATCCTGCGCGGCCTCCTGATCACCGGCGGGGTATTTCTGCGCAACATGGGCAAGTGGATGACCGGCCGCAAGGGCGCACTGACGACGTATTACCCGGAGGAGACGCGCGCGGACTATGCGGCCGGCAATCGCGGCAAGCACATCCTGACGCAGCGCCCCGATGGCCGGCCGCAGTGCATCGCCTGCAACATGTGCGCCACCGTGTGTCCCGCCAAGGTGATCGAAATCGACGCGGCGTTCGACGCCGGCGACTTGGCACACCCCAAGTATCCGTCCCGGTTCGAGATCGACTATTCGCGCTGCATCTTCTGCGGACTGTGCATCGAGGCCTGCCCCGAGGATGCCATCCGGATGGTGAAGGAAACGCCTGCGCTGCCGTCCGGGAATCGCGACCACATGTGGCTCAACCTCACCGAACTCATCAACTGGCACCCGCAGAGCGATGTCGCGAAGCCCTATCCGCCGCGTGACGCGGTGGGAAGTACCCATCCGCAGCGCGATGCGATGGCCATGCCCGGCGGGCGGCGGGATGAGGCGGCCAGTCCTTATGCAGTGCCTGCAGCCGCCGGCAAGACGGGGCCTGCGCCATGATCGACTCCATCCTGGCCAACCTCGACACAGCGTTGCTGTACGTGTTTGCGCTGTCGGCCCTTGTGGGCGCGGTACTGATGCTCGTGCTGCGGCACCCGATGCAGGTGGCGATGGCGCTCATCTCGACGATGGTTTCCCTGGGTGTCATCTATGGCCTGCTCGGCGTGCACTTCATCGCCGCGTTCCAGGTGCTCATCTACGTCAGCGCGGTGATGGTGTTCATGGTGTACGTGATCATGCTGCTCGATACACGCGACGCGTCGTTCACGCACCGCTTCTCATTGTGGGTGCTGCCCGGGGTCGTCTTCGGCGTTTTGCTCTTTGCGGTGCTCGGCTACGGGGTCGTGCTGGGTGTCGACTACGTGGCGAACACCCCCGCATCGTTCGGACTCGCCCAATTCGCCGCCGCATTCCTGACCGAATACTGGCTGCAGTTCGAACTCACCTCGGTGCTGCTGCTGGTCGCGGTCGTCGCGGCGCTGGCCGTGATCAAGGGCAGCAAGGGGCGCCAACGTGGATAGGATGCAGATGCTGCTGCTGGTCGCCATGGCGCTGTTCGCGCTGGGACTCATCGGCGTCATTGTCCGGCGCAACCTGCTGGTCATGCTGATGTGCATGGAGCTGATGCTGAACGGCGTGAACCTGTCGCTCGTCACCTTCGCGCAGCAGACGGGCACGACGGCCGGCGCGGTGCTCGTCTTCCTGATCTTTGTCGTGGCCGCGGCGGAAATCGCCATTGCCATCCCCATCGTGCTGGTGCTCGTCCGGCAGCGCCGCACGCTGGACGCGGACGCGTACACGGACCTGCACGGATAGCCGCAATGGTGCTCACGCTGATCGTCCTGCTGCCGCTCGCCGGATTCTTTGCGAACGGCCTCCTGGGCGACCGTCTCGGCAAGCCATTCGTCACCGTGGTGGGCTGCGGCCTGCCCATCATCGCGTTCGTCCTCGCGATCAAGTCGTTCCTCGTTTTGCTGGCCGGCGGCGGCACGCCCATCGTCGAGACCGTTTTCACGTGGGCGCGCATCGGCGGCCAATCCTTCGACATCGCGTTCTGGTTTGATCGCCTTTCCGCCGTGATGGTGCTCATCGTCACCGGCGTGGGTTCGCTGATCCACATCTACTCGACCGGCTACATGAAGCAGGACAAGAGCTACGCGCGTTTCTTTGCCTATCTCAACCTGTTCCTCTTCTTCATGCTGCTGCTGGTGCTCGGCCGCTCGCTCCTCGTGCTGTTCGTCGGTTGGGAAGGCGTGGGGCTTGCGTCTTACCTGCTGATCGGTTTCTGGTTCGAAGAGGCCGACAACGCGCGCGCCGGCAAGAAGGCCTTCATCACCAACCGTATCGGCGACGCCGGTTTCCTGCTCGGCATGTTCCTGCTGTTCTGGGCGACCGGGACGCTCGACATGGATCGGATCAACGCGGCGTTCATGAGCCCGAAGGCGCCGGTGGTGTCGGCCAGCCTGGTCGGTATCCTTCTTTTCATCGGTGCCACCGGCAAGTCGGCCCAGATCCCGCTGCATGTCTGGTTGCCCGATGCCATGGCGGGACCCACGCCGGTGTCCGCGCTGATCCACGCGGCCACGATGGTCACTGCCGGTGTCTATCTCGTGGCCCGGATGTCGGGCATCTACATGCATGCGGAGGGCGCGTCGCAGGTGGTCGCCGTGATCGGCGTCGCCACCGCCTTGTTCGCTGCCACGATTGCCGTCGTGCAGACCGACATCAAGAAGGTGCTCGCGTACTCGACCATCTCGCAACTCGGCCTCATGTTCGTGGCGCTTGGCGTGGGTGCCTACAGCGTCGCGATCTTCCACGTGACCACGCATGCCTTCTTCAAGGCCTGCCTGTTCCTTGGCGCAGGCAGCGTCATCCACGCGCTCTCTGGCGAACAGGACGTGCGCAAGATGGGGGGGCTGGCGCGGAAGATCCCCGTCACCTTCGTCACCTTTGTCGTGGCCACGGCCGCCATTGCCGGCATTCCGCCGCTGGCCGGATTCTTTTCCAAGGACGAGATCCTCTGGTTCGCCTTTGCGAGCGAGCGGGGCGGCTCACTGCTCTTGTGGGCGGTGGCCTCGTTCGCGGCACTGCTGACCTCCTTCTACATGTTCCGGCTGGTCTGGCTTACGTTCCTCGGCAAGTCGCGGATGACGCCCGAGGTCGAGCATCATGTGCATGAGTCGCCGAAGTCGATGACCGGCGTGCTTGCCGTACTGGCTGCGTTGTCGGCAGTCGGCGGATTCCTCTCCCTGCCGCACTTCCTCGAGCCGATGCTGCCGCTGCCGGCGGTACCGGAGCACCTGCACCCTCTGGAAACGCCGCTGCTGATCGGCTCGATCGTGATCGCCTTCGCGGGCCTCGCCGGCGCCGCCTGGTTCTTCGGCAATGGCGCGGTGCGCGCGGAACGCATGCGCCAGCGCTTCGCCGGCCTGCATCGTGTGCTTGCCGGCAAATACTTCGTTGACGAGCTCTACGAGCGGTTGCTCGGCATGCCGCTCTGCTGGATATCGGAGCACGTTTTCCTGCGCACCGGTGACAGGATGCTCTTCGATGGCACGCTGCACGGGCTTGCCGGCCTGGCGCGACGCACCGCAGGCGCCTTCTCACGCGTGCAGTCCGGCAACCTGCATCTCTATGCGCTCCTCGTGGTGGCGGGGATCGTCGCCGGTCTGGCGTGGAGTTTCCGCTTTGTCTGATGCGGCGCTGCTCAACGTCGTCTTGTTCCTGCCGCTCGCGGGCATCGCGCTGCTGGTGCTCGTCCCCGCGCGGTCCGAGGGCACGATTCGCGGGGTGGCGTTCTGGGTGATGGTCGTGCAGCTCGCCGCAACGGCGCTGCTTTACGTACACTACGACGCGACGGTCTCCGGGCTGCAGTTCGAGACACGGATCCCGTGGATTCCCGCGTGGGGCGTGTACTACCAGATCGGGCTTGACGGCTACAACATCCTGCTGGTGCTCCTGACCGCATTCCTCGGTCCGCTGGTGGTGGCGGGTGCGTTCAGCGCGATCACGAAGGACATCAAGCTCTTCTACGCGATGGTGTTCCTGATTCAGTTCGCGATGCTGGGCACCTTCGTCGCGCAGGATCTCTTCGTCTTCTACCTGTTCTGGGAAGCGATGCTGATCCCGATGTTCCTCATCATCGGCATCTGGGGTGGCGAGCGGCGCATCTACGCGACGATCAAGTTCTTCCTGTACACGGCGTTCGGCAGCATCCTGATGCTGGCGGCGGTGATCTATCTCGTCTATTCGCTGCGCACGACGAGCGGCGTGACGTCGTTTGCCTTTGCCGACCTCTATCGCACGCAACTGCCGCTGTCGGTGCAGCTCGTGCTGCTGTCCGCATTCGGGCTGTCGTTTGCGATCAAGGTGCCGATCGTGCCGTTTCATACGTGGCTGCCCGACGCCCACGTCGAGGCGCCGACCGCGGGCTCGGTCATCCTGGCCGGCGTGCTGCTGAAGATGGGCACGTACGGCTTCATGAAGCTCGGCTTCCCGCTCTTTCCCGACGCCACGCGCTACCTGGCGCCGTTGTTCATGACTCTGGCCGTCGTCTCGATCATCTACGGTGCCTGCCTGGCCCTCGTGCAGAACGACATCAAGAAGATCATCGCGTACTCGTCCATCAGCCACCTGGGCTACGTGATGCTGGGACTCATCAGCCTCGACCTGATCGGTATCCAGGGCGCGATCATCCAGATGGTCAGCCACGGCCTCACGGCGGCCGGACTCTTCCTGATGGTCGGGATGATTTACGAGCGCTGCCACACGCGTGAACTATCGGCCTATGGCGGGCTGGCCAAACTGTTGCCGGTCTATTCGGTGTTCTTCATGATCCTGACGCTGGCATCGATCGGCCTGCCCACCACCAGCGGCTTCACCGGCGAATTCCTGGTGCTGCTGGGCGCGTTCAAGGCGTCGTGGCCGTTGCATGTCGCGGGTGACTCGTTGCCGCTGGTGCTCGCGGGCAGCGCCGTGCTGGGCGTGGTGCTCGGCGCGCTCTATATGCTGCGGTTCGCGCAAAGTTTCCTGTTCGGCAAGGCCAAGGCGCCGCACGAACCGGTCACCGACTTGAACCTGCGGGAAAAGCTGATTCTCGCGGCGATCGTCGTCGCCGTATTCGCGCTGGGTCTCTTTCCCAATGAGCCGCTGTCGAAGACCGAACTTGCGGCGAAGGAGTTCCAGCAGCGGGTGACGAGCGTGGCCATTCCCGGAGGAGCACGATGAGTTGGCTTGCCGTCCTGACCGCACTGGCGCCGGAAAATGTGCTGCTGGCGGGTATCATCGTGCTGATCGGCGCCGAGATCTTTGCACGCCACACGCGTGGCGCACTGGCGATTGCGCTGGTCGTCGTGGCCGCCGCGGCCGGCGCCGCCACGTTGCTGTTCACTAGCGGCTACGCGGCCACGCCGTTCCCCGGCCACTACTCGATCGCGCCGGCGGGATCGCTCGCCAAGGCCATCGTGCTGGCGCTGGCGTTGCCGGTGCTGCTTCTATCGCGTGATGATTTTGCCGAGGATGGCCAGTTCCACATCCTGGTACTGGCGTCGCTGTACGGCCTTTGCTTGCTGTTGTCGTCGGACAGCTTCCTCACGCTCTTCCTCGGCCTCGAGATCATGGCGCTGCCGGTGTACGTGCTGGTGCTGCTGGCGTTCAAGCGGCCGGAAAGCCCCGAGGCGGCGTTGAAGTACCTGATCCTGGGGGGCACGGCGACGGCGATGTTCCTGATGGGCATATCGCTGCTCTACGGCGGCAGCGGGACGCTGGCCGTCTCGACCTTCGCGGCGGCCTTGCGGTCCTCCGACATCATGGCCACGGCGGGCGTGACGCTGATCCTGCTGGCCTTCTTCCTGAAGGGCGCGATCGTGCCGTTCCATGCGTGGGCGCCGGATGCCTATGAAGGCGCGAGCATCCCGGTCACCGCTTACATGGCAACGATCATCAAAGCGGGCGTGCTGCTGGCGGCGTTGCGACTGTTCGGCACCGAGGTTGTATCGCGGCCCACGGACGACCTGCTGGCGTTTCTGCCGCTGGTCTCGATCGTATGGGGCAATCTCGCGGCCATGCGCCAGCAGAGCTTCCGCCGGATGATCGCCTACTCGTCCGTCGCGCATGCGGGCTATTTGTTTTACGCGTTCCTGGGCGATGGCGCAGGCCGCTTCCAGGCCGTCCTGTTCTACCTGGTGGCGTACGGTCTCCTGAACCTGCTGGCGTTCGCGTCGCTGCCGAGCGGGCGCGACGATGCCGCCCGCGACCGTCTGGACAATCTCAAGGGCCTCTTCCAGCGCAGTCCGTTTGCCGCGCTGATGATCGGCATGGCGATGCTGTCGCTGGCCGGAATCCCGCCATTCCCGGGCTTCGTCGCCAAGTTTCTGATCTTCAGCAACGTGATGGCGGCCGGGTACACGACCTATGCGGTGCTGGGCCTCGTCGGCAGCTACCTCGGCATCTATTTCTACCTGCGGGTGATCCAGCTGATGTTCATGACCCCCGATGCCGCGGGGGCGCCACGGCCGGTCTTCAATCGTGCGGCCCTGGGGGCCAGCGGACTCTGCCTGCTCGCAGCGATCGCGGTGGCCGTGTTTCCCGGGTGGGTGATGGGGCAGTTCTGATGCAGGGACCGTTGCCAGCCTGATGCGAAAGGCAGGGGGTCAAGCCCCGTGCCCCTGGTGTCGCTCCTTGCATGGGGCCGTGCCCCATGCCATCCCCACTACTTGCCTCAGTTGCCGGCCCGCTTCGCCACCGGCGAGTGCATGTCGAGCAGTTGCAGGCGCGTGGCCTGCAGCCGTTCGGATACGACGCCTAGCAGCCGGTGCATCAGCACATAGCCGAATTGCGCGTCCTGCTTGCAGGCGATCAAGAGCTCGCCGCCATCGAAGGCCAGCGCCTCGACACGCTCGAGCGCGCGCGCCTGGAAGTGCTTGCGCTTGCCCATCAGAATGGCCGACCAGCCAAGCTCGTCGCCGGCGGTGAGTGTCTGCACGCGCAGCGTGTGGTCGGGCGCGGCTATTTCCAGTGCGACGAGTCCCGACAGGATCAGGTAGAACTCCCCGCATTCGTCGCCTTCGTGGAAGATGAGCTGGTCGCGTTCGAACCGGACGCGGGTGGCCATCGCCGCCAGCTTGTTCACGTGCTGGGGCTGGAACTCCTCCAGGAATGGATGTCGCTGCAGCAGTGTTACGACTGCTTCCGTCATGACCGCCCACCATCCTTTCGTGTACCTGGCCGTGAGGCCGATGTGCCGCTTCAGTCCGCGTTGTAGTTTGCGTATCCGGGTTCGTACATGTGCGACTTGACGAATTCGACCAGGTTGGACGGCTCCGGCACGCCGGCCAATCCTTCGCGCAGAGCGACCGTGAAAACGGCGGCCGCAATGTGCGCCGAGACGTCGCGCACGTTCTTCAGCGGTGGAAACAGGCTGCCCTGCGCGAGGTCCGCGGCCGTGACCTGCGCGGCCAGCGTGCGTGCCGCAGCCATGAACATCGACTCGGTCACGCGCGACGCGCGGGACAGGATCACGCCGAGGCCCATGCCCGGGAAGATGTAGGAGTTGTTGCCCTGGCGCGGCACGAAGGTCTTGCCGCCGAGCGTAACCGGCGGGAAGGGCGAGCCGCATGCAAAAAGTGCCCGGCCGTCGGACCACTGGTAAGCCTGTTCCGCCGTGCACTCGGACTTCGAGGTGGGATTCGACAGCGCGAATACCATCGGCCGGGTGTTGATCGCCGCCATCGTGCGCACGATCTCCTCGGTGAATGCGCCACCCACCGCGGCGACGCCGATGATGGCCGTGGGCTGCAGGGCCTTCACGGCCTCCAGCAGCGTGCCGGCCGGTGCATGCGCGTGCGCAAACGGCAGCTTGTGGGCCGCGAGTCCGGACCGCTGCGCGACCACCAGTCCCTGCGAGTCGAACAGCCAGCAACGTTGGCGCGCCGACGCCTGATCGAGGCCTTCAGCCACCATGGCGGCGACGACCAGTTCGGCGATCCCGGTGGCCGCTTCGCCGGCGCCCTGGAACAGCAGCGTTTGCTCGCCGAGCTTGCTGCCGGTGATCCGCAATCCCGAGAGTATGCCCGCCAATGCCACCGCGGCCGTGCCCTGGATATCGTCGTTGAAGGTCGGGATCCTGTCGCGGTAGCGCTGCAGCAGCCGGAACGCATTGTGGTTGGCAAAATCCTCGAACTGGATCACGACGCCGGGAAAGACCTCGCGCGCCGCGGTGATGAATTCATCCACCAGTGCGTCGTATTCGGCGTCGCGCAGGCGGGGCTGCTGCAGCCCGAGATACATCGGGTCCTTGAGCAGCGCCGGATTGTTGGTGCCGACGTCGAGAAGCACCGGCAGGCAGGCCGTGGGTGCGACGCCTGCGCAGGCGGTGTACAGCGAGAGCTTGCCCACCGGGATACCCATGCCATTGGCGCCGAGGTCGCCCAAGCCCAGGATGCGTTCGCCATCGGAGATCACGATGATCGCGACATCGCGGCGGGGCCAGTTGGCCAGCACCTCGGCCACGCGTCCGCGATCGTTGGCGCTGACAAAGATGCCCCGCGGCCGCTGGAAGATGTGTCCGAACTGCTGGCAGGCGAGACCCACGGTGGGCGTGTAGACGATGGGTGTCGTCTCGTCCGGATAGTCCATCAGGATGCGGAAGAACAACGACTCGTTGCGGTCGTGCAAGGCCGTCAGGTTGATGAACTTCTCGAGATCCGACGTCTTGCGCCGGAAATTCTCGAGCACGCGCGCCACCTGCTCGTCCTGCGAGCAGATCCGTGGAGGCAACAGTCCACGCAACCCGAGGCCGTCGCGCTCGGCGGCGGTGAACGCGGTGCCCTTGTTGAACACCGGGTCCTGCAGCAATTGCATGCCTCGAAGTTCCGGCTTTGCCGGCGTTGATGCTCCAGTTTCCTTGTGCCGCATGTGGCGTCCTCTCTTGATTGCTCCGGTACGCGGCGCAGCGGCGGCCGCCCGGTTTCTCAAACGACTTCGGGAATCATCTTGATCGCTCCGCACGGGCACTCGGACACACAGATGCCGCAGCCTTTGCAGTAGTCGAGGTTGAATTCGAAGCGCTTGCCCGGTCCCAGCTTGATCACCGCGTTGTCGGGACACACGCCATAGCAGTTGTCGCACTCGAAGCAGTTGCCGCAGGACAGACAGCGCCGCGCCTCGAACAGCGCATTGGTTTCGTCCAGCCCGCTCACCACCTCATCAAAGGTGGAGGTGCGCCGGGCGAGCTCGAGCATCGGCCGCACGGTCTTGGGCGCGTCGCTGTAGTACCAGGGATTGAGCTTTTCGAACGTGGCCAGCGCGTGCTTCGGTGCCGGTGCGTAGTCGGCGCCGGAAAGCCACGCGTGAATATTGCGTGCCGCCTTCTTGCCGTGGCCGACGCCGACGGTCACCGTGCGCTCGGAGGGCACCATGTCACCCCCGGCAAAAATACCGGGGTAGCCGGTCATCATGTTCGGCGCGACCTGCACAGTGCCTTCCTTGATCGCGAGTCCGGGCACGCCTTCGAGCAGCGACAGGTCGACGTCCTGGCCCAGCGCCAGGATCAGCGAATCGGCTTCGAGCGTCTCGAACTCCCCGGTCGGCTGCGGAAACCCCTTCTCGTCCAATGCCATTTTTTCAACGGTCAACGTGCCTTCGTTGGCCATGTTCTTGATCGTCGACAGCCACTTGATCAGGACGCCTTCCTGCAGCGCCTCCTCCACCTCGAAGTCGTGCGCGGGCATCTTTTCGCGGGTGCGCCGGTAGACGATGATGGCTTCGGACGCGCCCAGGCGCTTGGCCGTGCGCGCGACATCCAGCGCGGTGTTGCCGCCGCCATAGACGACCACGCGGCGGCCCAGCATCGGCTTGTCCTCGTTCTCCATGCTGCGCAGCACCGCGACTGCATCGAGCATGTGCGCAGCCTCGCCGGCCGGAATGTAGGCGCGCTTGGCAATGTGCGCGCCCACCGCCAGGAACGCCGCGTCGAACTTGCCTGCGCGCATCGTCGCGAGGATGTCCGTGACCTTGGTATCGAGTTCGAGCTCGACGCCGAGGTCCAGGATGCGCTTGATCTCGGCATCCAGCACGTCGCGCGGCAGCCGATACTTGGGGATGCCGAAGCGCATCATGCCGCCGGGGAATGGACCGGCTTCGACGATCCGGACGTGGTGACCGAAGCGGCGCAGGTGATAGGCCGCGGAGAGTCCGGACGGACCGGCGCCGACGATCAGCACGCGCTTGCCGGTGGCGGCAGGCGGCGCGTCGAATTTCCAGCCGCGCTTGATGGCCTCGTCACCAAGGAAGCGCTCGACCGAATTGATGCCGACCGCCTCGTCGAGCTTGCCGCGATTGCACGCACCTTCGCATGGGTGGTAGCACACGCGGCCCATGATGGCCGCCAGCGGATTGTCCTGTGTCAGCGCCCGCCAAGCCGCTTCGTAGTCGCCCGACTCCGCGTGATACAGCCACGCCTGGATGTTCTCGCCCGCGGGGCACGCATGGTTGCAAGGTGGCAGCAAGTCGACATACAGCGGTCGGTTGGTGCGCCATGCCCCCGTCTTGTTGGCCAGGCTGGAGCCGGCATCCAGCGTGATTGCATAGGGCTTATCCACGAAGTCTCCTGATACCAAGCGGCCTTAAGGCAGCAAGCCGAATTTGGCGATGTTGTGATCGGCCATCTTCTGGATCATGGCAATGCGTTCATGGTCCGGCGTCTTGCCGAACAAGTGGGCAAAGCGTTTCTGCAACTTGAGATACTCGGTTACCGGCACCTGGTGACGGATGTGCGTGCGCGCGGTGATTTCACCGTGATGGGCTTCGAACAGCGGATAGAGGCCGGTCTCGACCGCGAGACGCGCCACCTTGATCGTGTCTTCCGGCGCCGACCCCCAGCCCAACGGGCAGGGGACGAAGATGTGGATGTAGCGCGCACCTTCGATGCTCATCGCGTAGGTCACTTTGCGTTCGAGGTCGCGCAGGTTGGACACGCTCGCCGTGGCGACGTAGGGAATGTTGTGCGCCATGGCGATCAGCGGAACATTCTTGCCGGTGCCGAAGACGTTGCCCGGATGCGGTCCCACCGCCGGGGTCGTCGCGGTGCGCGCTGCCGGTGGCGTCGCGCTGGAGCGCTGCACACCGGTATTCATGTACGCCTCGTTGTCGTAGCAGATATAGAGGACATCGTCGTTGCGCTCGAACATGCCGGAGAGGCAGCCGAAGCCGATGTCGGTGGTGCCGCCGTCGCCACCCTGGGCAATGACGCGCACGCCCTTGTGCCCCAGCGCGCGCTGCGCCGCGGCGACACCGGATGCCACCGCGGCGGCGTTGCCGAAGAGCGAGTGGATCCATGGCAGCTGCCATGAGGTTTCGGGGTAGGGGGTCGAAAATACCTCGAGGCAGCCCGTGGCGTTGACGGCGATCAGCTTGTTGTCGGTGGCGCGCATCGCGGCGTCGATTGCATAGCGCGCGCCCAGCGCTTCGCCGCAGCCCTGGCACGCACGGTGGCCGGAATTGAGCGAATTGGTGCGGTGCATGTCGGCCTGCACGGTGCGCTGGTCCTCCGCGAGAAGCCGGTTGCCCACGGTGAAGGTGCCGGTCTGGTAGAACTTGATTTGCGCTTCCACGATCGATCTCCGCAATTCAGCCGATGCCCGATGCGACCGTGCCGATGTGGCGCAGAATGGCCTCGGCCGTCGGACCGGTTCGGCGCGTCCTGCTCTCGCGCTCCAGTTCGAAGCTCACCACGTCGGCATTGAGGTCGAGGAACGTGACCTGCTCCAATTCGTCGCGTCCGGCTTCCTCGAACAGCCGGGTGAGCGAGGTGCGGGTAATGGCCCGCCCGCCCAGGCCTGCGATGACGGTGTAACCGCGCAGCGCAATGCCCGACAGCGACTTCCGCACGCCGTCGGACAGGATGCCGCCCATGCCGACCGCCAGGCACTTTTCCAGCACGACCACGCGTTGTGCCTGCTGCAGTGCCTCACGCAACACGGCGAGCGGGAAGGGCCGGAACGAACAGATGGAGACCGAGCCGATCTTCACGCCACGCTCGCGCATCTCGTCGACCACGACCTGCACCGTGCCGTTGACCGAGCCCAGCGCAACGACGATCGTCTCCGCGCCGTCCGTGCGATAGGTGCGGATCAGGCCGCCGGCGTCGCGGCCGAACTGTTCCTTGAATTGCCCGGCCAGCTCGGGAATGAGGTGCAGTGCGCGCAACTGCTTGTGGTGTTGCAGGTAGCGCACCTCGGTGAAGGCCTCGGGGCCCACCAGCGCGCCGATGCTCACCGGGTCGGATGGGTCGAGAATCTGCCGCGGGTGGTACGGGGGCAGGTACGCGTCGACCTGTTCCTGCGTGGGCATGTCGACGCGGTCGTAGGCGTGGGTCAGGATGAAGCCGTCCATGCACACCATCACCGGACATGACAGTTCCTCGGCAAGGCGAAACGCCTGGACGTGCAGGTCGAGAGCTTCCTGATTGTTTTCGGCGAACAACTGGATCCACCCGGCATCGCGCATCGACATGCTGTCCGAATGGTCGTTCCAGATGTTGATGGGGCTGCCTATCGCGCGATTGCCGATGGTCATCACGATCGGCAGGCCCAGCCCCGACGCGTTGTACACGGCCTCGGCCATGAACAGCAGGCCCTGGCTGCTGGTGGCGGTATAGGTGCGCACGCCGGCCGCGGATGCGCCGATGGCCACCGACATGGCGGCGAATTCGGATTCGACATTGATGAACTCGCAGTTCTCGAGCTCGCCGGCTTTCACCATCTCTCCCAGGCCTTCGACGATATGGGTCTGCGGCGTGATCGGATATGCGCAGATCACCTGCGGCCGGCAGAGCGCGACTGCTTCGGCGACGGCACGCGATCCCTCGATTTGCTTAAGCATCGCTGGTCTCCAGGGCCTGGGTTGCGATGGCAAAGGCTTCGGTGGCGGCAGCCACGTTCTTCTCGGCGATCGCAGGGGGAAACTTCTGCCGGATGGCGGCAATGACCGAGTCCAGCGCGATCACGCCGGTGATCGCGGCAAAGCCGCCGAGCAGCGCGGCGTTGGGCACGGCTCGGCCCACATGCTTCAGCGCGAGTTCGGTGGCCGGAAGCGTGACCAGCCGATAGTGCTGGACGCCGCGCGCGAATCCGCCGAGTCCCAGCTTGTCGATGCTGTGCGCGGAGTTGAGCAGGATCGTGCCCCCCGCCGCCAGTCCCTCGAACAGGTCGACCTGGTGCAGCAACGTCGGGTCCTGGATGATCAGCGCATCCGGTTGCAGCACCGGTTCGCGCAGCCGGATCTCGCGGTCGTCGATGCGGCAGAACGCCATCACCGGCGCGCCCATGCGCTCCGATCCGAAGCTCGGGAAGGCTTGTGCGTAACGTCCTTCGAGGAATGCAGCCACGGACAGCATCTCGGCGCCGGACACCACGCCCTGGCCGCCGCGGCCATGGATACGAATCTGGAACATCGAACCTCTCCCACCGCGCTTTCGCTGCCATCAAGGGGGCGATGCCCCCACGCCGCTGCCGATGGCATGCACTCGCGTCTGGGCCATTCTGGCCGGATTGCCGCCGGCTACTTTGATTCAAGTCAAGACTCCCTTGTGCCGTGGGGGATACGTTGGCGTCCTGATGCCATGCGCATTTCGTTGCGCACACGGAATTCAGCGACGAGTCGGCATCAACAACGACGGGTCGACCGTTCGCCAACGTTGAATCCTGGGGGAGCGCACGATGGAGCGAAGCAGCCCGCTGATCGTTGGCGTCGGACTGGCCGATCGCGCTCGCAAGAGCCGGTGGCCCGCCAGGCTCGACTTGACGCAAAGCGCCACGGGACTGGCGCTGGCGCTCTTCATGTGGGGACACATGTTCTTCGTGTCGTCCATCCTGATCAGCAAGGACGCCATGTGGACCGTCACCCGGGCCTTCGAGGGCTATTTCATCTTCGGCCGGTCGTATCCATGGATTGTGTCAATCGTGGTCGCCGCGATCATCGCGCTGGTGGTCGTGCATGCGATGCTTGCCTTGCGCAAGTTTCCCGCCAACTACCAGCAGTTCCGCACGTTTCGCGGCCACATGCGCATGATGAAGCACGAGGACACCACACTGTGGTTCTGGCAGGTGGCCACCGGCTTCGCGCTGTTCTTCCTGGCGTCCGTGCACCTCTACATCATGCTCACGCGGCCCGACCGCATCGGCCCTTTCGAATCGGCCGACCGGGTGTGGACCGACCACATGTGGCCGCTGTACATCGTGCTGTTGCTGGCGGTGGAAGTGCACGGCGGCATCGGCCTCTATCGCCTTGCGGTGAAGTGGGGCAGCTTCGCAGGCGCCAACCCGGACGCGTTGCGACGCCGGCTGAAGGTACTCAAGTGGGCCATCACCGCGTTCTTCCTGGTGCTGGGGTTCGCGACGCTGGCAGCGTACATGAAGATCGGCATCGAGCATCGCGACCGTTACGGCGAGCCCTACGTGCCCTCATATCTGCAGGCGGCGCCTGCGTCGGCGGTACCTGCTGCCAATTCCGGCGGACAGCCCAAATGAGGATCATCGTTACCGATGTGCTGGTGATTGGCGGCGGCCTGGCCGGGCTGCGCATGGGCATCGGCGCCAAGCGCCGCGGTCACGATGTGGTGATCCTGTCGCTCGTGCCGCCCAAGCGTTCGCATTCGGCGGCAGCGCAGGGCGGCATGCAGGCAAGCCTCGGCAATGTGATCAAGGGACAGGGCGACAACGAGGACGTGCATTTCGAGGACACGGTGCGTGGCAGCGACTGGGGCGCCGACCAGCGCGTCGTGCGCATGTTCGTGAACACGGCGCCCAAGGCAGTGCGCGAGCTCGCGGCATGGGGCGTGCCCTGGAGCCGGGTACAGAAGGGCGATCGCGACGTCATCATCAACGGCGCGAAGACCACGATCACCGAACGCGACGAGGCACACGGGCTCGTCGCGCAGCGCGATTTCGGCGGCACGAAGAAGTGGCGGACGTGCTACGTCTCCGACAGCACGGGCCACGCCATGCTGAACGCGGTCAGCGACCAGGCGATCGCACATGCGATTCCCGTCCACGAGCGCATGGAGGCGCTGGCACTCATCCATGATGCGGGACGCTGTCATGGCGCCATCGTGCGCAACCTCGTGTCGGGCGAGCTGGTTGCCTACGTCGCCAAGGCCACGGCCGTTGCCAGCGGCGGGGCCGGAAGGCTCTATCGCGCCACGACCAACGCGGTGATCTGCGAGGGCACCGGCATCGCCATCGCACTTGAAACCGGCGTGGCGACGATCGGCAACATGGAGGCCATCCAGTTTCATCCCACAACGATCTTTCCCGCCGGCATCCTGGTCACCGAAGGGTGCCGCGGCGACGGCGGGCTGCTGCGCGACGTCGACGGCAAGCGCTTCATGCCCGATTACGAGCCGGAGAAAAAGGAGCTGGCGTCGCGCGACGTCGTGTCCCGCCGCATGGAGGAACACATCCAGAGCGGCAAGGGTGTCAAGTCCCGTTTCGGCGAACACCTGTGGCTCGACATCACGCTTTTGGGCGCGGCCCACATCGATCGCAACCTGCGCGAAGTGAAGGACATCTGCCGCTACTTCCTCGGCATCGACCCGATCAAGGACTGGATCCCGGTGCGGCCTTCGCAGCACTACACGATGGGCGGCATCCGCACCAACCATACCGGCGAGAGTCCGATGCTGAAGGGCCTCTTTGCCGCCGGCGAGGCCGCCTGCTGGGACATGCATGGCTTCAACCGGCTGGGCGGCAATTCGGTGGCTGAAACGGTGGTCGGCGGCATGATCGTCGGCGAGTTCATCGGCGACTTCTGCGATCGCCCGGAAAACAACGTCCAGCTCTCGACGGCCCTGATCGGCGAATTCCTGCAACGGGAACAGGCGAAGATCGACACGTTCATCGACGGCGGCGGCAAGGAAGAGGCCAATGCAATCCGTGGCGAGATGCAGGACCTGATGACGGCCAAGGTGGGCATTTTCCGCAAAGGCGAGGACCTGGCGGCGGCGGTCGAGGGCTTGCAGGCG
>Ga0163153_10001501_pt1 | contig 36764 bp, 27 predicted proteins | sample OliLakLV19MP6IB1_FD_148629 | JGI IMG/M metagenome (GOLD analysis project Ga0163153, IMG submission 148629) | Freshwater microbial mat bacterial communities from Lake Vanda, McMurdo Dry Valleys, Antarctica - Oligotrophic Lake LV.19.MP6.IB-1 | ecosystem: Environmental > Aquatic > Freshwater >... | reverse complement strand
CGCGTGGATGTCCTTGGAACGCTCCTTTCCATGCTTGCGGTTGGGGGAGTGACCCAGGGTCTTTCGTTTTGAATCCATAAGACCCTGAGCGGGAGTTTATACTCACGAAATGTTCCTTTTGCGCTGACTCTCTGGCAGCCTGCATGTTACACCGTTAAAACAAAAGACCCTGGGGAGTGACCTTCGCCATCATAGAAGCTCCGGAAGTGGGCTGGTTCCACTTTCAAACGCTCGCTGTCACTGCCGCTGCCGTCGTCTTTCTGCTCGCCTTCGTCTGGTGGGAGAAGCGCTGCCATGAACCGATGCTCGACATCACGCTGTTCAAACGCCGCCCCTTCGCCGGCGGCAGCTACGGCATCGCGACGGCCTTCTTCGGTTTGTTCGGTTTCGTCTTTCTCGTCACACAATACTTCCAGCTCGTGCGCGGCTACGGCGCGTTTGAATCAGGACTGCGCACCTTGCCATTCGCCTTGTTCACCGGCATCACCGCCCCACTGGCCCCATTCGCCGCACGACGCTTTGGCTCACGCTGGGTGGTCAGCATCGGGCTGGCCCTCATGGCCCTCGCCTGCGCGTTTACCTCCGCCAACGACGCCAGCACATCCTACCATCTTATCGTCTGGCAAACGCTCCCGCTCGGGATGGGGCTTGGCCTCGTCAACGCCACCGGCACCGACACCATCATGGCCGGGCTGCCAAAGGAGAAGGCCGGCATCGGCTCGGCCGTCAACGACACGGCGCGCGAACTCGGCGGCACGCTTGGGGTTGCCGCGATGGGCAGCCTGTTCGCCTCACTTTACTCCCGCACGGTGGCTGCAGACCTTGCTCATCTGCCTTTGCCCGCCGAAGCATTGAAGCTGTGCCAAGGGTCCGTCATCGCGGGTGCCCAGGTGGCACAGGACGCAAGAAGCCTTCTCGGTGCTGAGGCGGAGAGAGTAATTCGCGCCGCGCTGACCCACGGGTTTCTTGACGGTTTCCACGCGGCCGCCTTGCTGGGGGCTGGATTTCTCGCCTTCGGCGCGTTGGGATGCCTTCTCCTCCTGCCGCAACACAAAAACTCAGCTAGAGCCTGCCGGCCGACAATTCGTACATGATTTGAACTGTGACAGGTGTAATCAATTGCGCAGCGACGGTAGTGACCTGCCGCCCAAGAATCGCGGCCGCAGCCGTGACAAACGTCATGGGCAACTCATGAGGCTTGTCACTGGCGGCACGAAATGACGTTTCGACGTGTGCGGGATGGATGAAGGACGGGGTAGAAAATGATGAAGCACGACCAACCAACGCGTTTTGACCGCTGGTGGTGGCGGGCTTGGTATGCCTTCTTTCTTTCCGTGCTGGTCTGGTTGGGGTGTCGCCGGTGGTCAGATGATCAAATGGCGAGTCGCCCGAATCTTGGGCGTATGTCTCTTCGGTGGAACGGAGATCATTTCAACGGAGGAAAACCTGCCCTTTCGTGTCATCAATGGAACGAGCGTCCATCCAGAACGCGGTCGGCTACTTGCAAAGGTGTCTGGCGGTGGCGGGCAGGCAATGGACGGGAAGGCAAACGCCGAAGCGAAAAGGAGAACCTGCGGCCAAAGTGTGGCCCCGCTCAGTCGGCTATTCTCCAATCCATTGGGCCTGGCCGCTGCGCACGTATTGGTTGAATGCCTTGCTGCCCAGGGTCGCCGTGACCGTCTTGCGCGTCTCCTCCGCGATGTCTTTCATCGCCGCCACCTTCTGTTCAGCGCTCAAAGCCGTGTTCGCCACCACCTGCTCCCGATAGCCATTCGCCACCATCTTGTAGCCGTAAACTTCCGCCGCCTTTTCGCGCGGCAGTTTGAAACGCGTCACCAGCGCGTTCAGCATGTGGAAATCATCGTCCTGCCCGCGCTTGTATTCCGCGTAGCGTTCCGGGCCGAGCTCCTGTTCAATCTGTCCTTCCATGTCACCCCGCGCCGCCTCCATCCGCTGGCGCGTCGCCGCATCCAGCAAATCCGGGTCGCGCGATCCCCACGTCTCCTCGAACGTCTTCCGCGCCTGATGCACGGTCTGAAACTCCTGCTCGCTCGCATTCATTCCATACAGCGCATGCCGGACTTCATTGGCCGTCGGTGACAGCCACACGTCATACTGCTTTTTCTCCTCCGGCGAAATCAGCGCCTGAATCTCGTCTTCGCGTTGCTGGCGGAGAATCCGCAGTTTCGAACGCTCGGCCGCCGAGAGCGCTGCCATCTCCCCTCCGTCCTTGTCCTGAATCTTGCGCTCCGCCTCGTCGAACTTTTCCAGCGCCTCGCGCACCTGGGTCCGGCGTTCCTCGGGCAGAAAGCTCAGCCGCCGCTCGTAGTAATCTTCCTGCCCGCTCGCCTTCATCCGCTCGCGAAAGAGATCGGCGTTCACCAGTTCGCGGATGATGTCCTGCTTGCGCTTGTCGATCTCGCGCTGCTTGCGGAACGCTTCGCGCGGATCGATGTCGTTCAGCATTTCCTCCTCTTCCGAATGCCAGTACTTCAGCTCCCTGCGGCGTCCCTGCGCGGCGGCCACCTCCGGCGCGAGCAGCTTGTCGAGGTCCGCGATGAGGATGTCGCGGATGGTCGCCTCCGGGCAGCCGATCGAGCGGAGGCGCGCGATGTAAGTCTTGTAGTCCTCGGACTCGATCTGCGCCCAATGAAACTGGTTTGTCACCACCACGACTTTTTCCACCGGTGCCGCAGGCGGTTCCTGCGCGGACACCGCCTCGGCAGACGGATCAACCAACTCCGACACCTCAGTCCCCTCCGGCGAGGGGCGGAAGACATAGACCAAAATGCCGGCGGCCACTCCGAGATTCAGGAGCGACAGCAGCAGGATAAATTTCGGCGACTTCACTACGCGCTCTGTAGAGCAAAACCGACGCCGACGCAATCCCACTTCCGCGTTCATTCTCCAACCCAAGGCTTGAATCCCCCTGCCCTGCCCGACAACCTCCCCGTATGCGCGCCCTCATCGCAGCCCTGCTTCTCGTCGCCACGGCAACGTCCCACTTCGCAGCCGAAGTCGCTTCGGCCACCAATCGCTACGAGTTCCGGAAGGAACATAGCCGCGACGGGATCGGCAAGTTTTTCATGGGGCGCGAGATTGCCCACGTCATGGGCCACCAGGCCGCCGACTGGCTGGAGCGGCCCGAGCGCGACGAGGAAGAGCACACCGAGAAGCTCGTCACCCAGCTCAAGGTCAGGCCCGGCGATGTCGTCGCGGACATCGGCGCCGGCACCGGCTACTTCACCCGGCGTCTCGCGAAGAAAACCGGGCCGAACGGAACCGTGCTCGCAGTGGATATCCAACCGGAGATGCTCGACCTCCTGACCAACCAGATGGCTCAAGCAGGCATTCACAACGTCAAGCCCGTCCTCGGAACCATCACCGATCCGAAGCTTTCCCCCAACTCGGTTGACCTCGCGCTGATGGTCGATGTTTACCACGAGTTCGATCACCCGTGGGAAATGATGCAATCCATCACGCGATCGCTTAAGCCCGGTGGCCGCGTCGTCTTCGTCGAGTTTCGCGGCGAGGATCCTGCCGTCCCGATCAAGCTCCTCCACAAGATGACGGTCGCCCAAGTGAAGAAGGAAATGTCCGTCCTGCCTCTGGAATGGGTCGAGACCATCGCCGTCCTCCCGCGCCAGCACATCATTGTCTTCCGAAAGTCAGCGACCATGAAGACTCCTGCGACGCCGTAGCTTTTTTGATTTGATTCTGGATGGATGCGTGGAGAACCGCGAATGAAGAGCCAGTCCAATGTTTAGTGCGTGACCATCACGATCTGAAAGTGGCATAGAAGGCATCTGAAAACTGTGTCGTCCAGCACATCATTCACATTCTCGCTCCAGGCTCTTCGCGTCCTCCTCGCGATCACGCTCTTGCTAAGTGTCATGCTGGCCCGCGCCGCCGTGCCGCTTCATCGCTGCGCGCTGGAAGACTGGCCGATGGAGAATTATCACGCGTACGTTTTTCATCACGGCCCGTTAGATCCTGCGGATCAGGAGCTGGTGGATGTCCTCGCGAGCGCGCCGCCGAAGCTCGGCATCAATCTCCTGGTCTCGACCGTGGACACGCTTGAGCCGATGGACGCCTCCGTCGAGACGTTGTGGAATGCCCAGGCCGGCCCCGAGCCGCCGTGGCTGGTCGTCACCTCCCCGCGACGCGACGCCGCCAATGCAGCCGTCTGGTCCACCGCGCTGCGAACGCCGTCCATCGGGGCGATTCTCGGATCGCCCGCGCGCCAGCGGATTGCGCAAAGCCTGCTCGAAGGAGATTCGGTGGTCTGGCTGCTGGTCGAATGCGGCGACACCGTCCGCGACGAGGCGGCGGTCGATCTGCTCGCCGGAGAACTGAAGCGCCTGGAGAAACAACTTCCTCCACTCAAGGCGGGCACCAATCATCATTTCAAATCAACCCTCCGGCTGACTCCCCGGTTTTCCATTGTCCGCATCACCCGGAGCGATTCAGCGGAAGAGTTTCTCCTCGGCGCGCTCCTCACCCAGGAGGATGCGGTCCAAAAGCCGATGGCTTTCCCGATCTTTGGCCGGGGCCGCGTGCTGCCGGCGCTGACTGGCCGGCATTTGAACGAAGAAACCATTGGCCAGACCTGCAAGCTGCTGCTGGGAGATTGCACCAATGACATACAGCAGACGACGGGCGGCAGTGAGCTGTTGCTCGGAGCAGACTGGAACTCAATTTTTGAGAAGGCCAGGCCCGTGATTCCAAATGTTTCCGCTTCGGCCAAAACACCCATGCCAACGGTCCCAGCTTTAACTTTCTCCCCAACCAATGCCGTTCCTGAACCGGCGGCATCCGCTCTGCCGGAGCCCAGCTCGTTCGCCGGCTTCGCCGCCGCCCTTGTTCTCGCGGCCGTCGTGGGATTCGCTCTCGTGAAGGTTTGGCGACCGCGCCAGCCTTAGCGGGAGCATCTCAAGACGGAAGACGGAGCGAAACCGTCGTGCCCTCGCCCACCTTGCTCCTGATGTCGAACTGGCCCGCATGATTCTCCGCAATCCGCCGGACAATCGCCAGCCCCAGCCCGGAACCCTGCTGCTCGCGGGTCTGCCGGTTGAACTGCGAATAGGCTCCAATGTCAGCGACCTGTTCCGGAGTCATTCCATGTCCTTGATCCGAGACTGAAAGCAGATACTCGCCCTGCCCCTGCGATCCCTCGACGCGCACAGCGGAGCCGGCCACGGAAAACTTCAACGCGTTGTCGATCAGTTCATCGGCCAGTTTCATGAACAGATCCTGCGCCATCGCCACCGTCCCTTCGCCCACCTGGAGCTGCAAATCGGAAGCCCGCCCGGCCGCCGCCGCAAGCTGGCCCGCCCGCGATTCCACGGTATGGCGAAGATCCGTGGTCGATTTCGCCCGCAGCGAGGCCAGGTATTGAGGATCGCCCGACTGCATTTCCAACTGGCCGTAAAGCAGGAAATTTTGCACCGTGCGATGCAGCCGTTCCGCAGACTGCAAGATGCTTTTCCCAAAGTCCTCGACCTCCGCCGGCGAAAGCGATTCCGCGTCCTGCACGAGCAGTTGGGCGAGGCCGAAGATTCCGTTCAACGGCGTGATCATCTCGTGCGGAAGCGCGAGGCTGAGGTTGCACCTCAGCTCCGCCAGCTTCTTCTCCGCGTTGTCGCGCAAAACTTGGTTCTTCTTCAGCCGGGCTTCGACGGTGGAAAACAATTGCGGCGCGGTGAAGGGCTTCGCGAGGTAGTCGTCCGCGCCAAGGTTCATGCCCTTGCGCATGCTTCCCGCGTCGCTCATGCCCGTCATCAGGATGAACGGGATCGCCGCCGTCGAGGGCTGCTGCCGGAGCTGTTCGAGAAGCGTGTAGCCGTCCATCCGCTCCATGTTCACGTCGCAGATGATCAAGTCGGGCAAAGTGCGACGCGCGATCTCCGCGCCTTCCACGCCATCTGCGGCTTCGAGCGTCTCGAATCCCTTTCGTTGCAGGGCGAACGTGGTCGCCTCGCGGAGCAGCGCCTCGTCGTCGATGACCAGGATTCGTTGCATCTCAGCGGCTCACCTTGCGGCGCGACTTGAGCGAACGCTCCACGGCGTTCAACAGTTTCTCCGTCGTGAACGGCTTGAGCAGAAACTCCGTTCCCGTCATCTCCTCCGCCTGGCTTTCATGCTCGCTCATCCCGCTGGCGGCGATGATGCGGATGTCAGGGTCCAGACGGCGAAGCGCCTTGATGGTCGCAGGACCGTCGAGAAACGGCATCACCATGTCGGTCAGCACCAGGTCGATGTCGTCCTTGTGCTGCGCGAATAGGGCCACCGCTTCCGTGCCGTCGCTGGCGGTCAGGACGCGATATCCGAACTTCGTGAAGATGGCCTTCGTGATCTCCTGGAACGCGCGCTCGTCATCAATCACCAAAATCTTTTCACCGTGCCCCATCGGCAGGGACGCCGGGTGATCCGGTTGCACCGGCTTCTCGGAGGAGGCGGAGGCGGGGAGGAGCACTTGGAACCGCGTTCCCTTGCCGACCTCGCTTTCGGCACGGACCCAGCCCTCGTGATTTTTCACAATGGTCCGCACCGTGGAAAGGCCCAGGCCCGTCCCCATGCCGTCCGGTTTCAGCGTGAAGAACGGCTCCCATATCTTCTCCATCAACTCGGAGGCGATGCCGCTTCCGGTATCGGTCACGGTCAGGACCACATAGCGTCCGGGCGGCGCCTCGGGCGGGCAGCCGACGGAATCCGCGTTCAGAGAAAGGTTGGACGCATCGACCACCAGGCTGCCGCCGTCGTGCATGGCGTCGCGGGCGTTGACGCAGAGATTCATGAGCACCTGATGGATCTGCGTCGCATCGGCCACCGTCGTCCACAGATCCTTCGCCACGGCGGACTTGATCGAAATGCTTTTCGGAAACGTCTCCTGCATGATCTTGGAAACCTCGGAGACCAGATGCTTGAGATTGATCAGCACGCGTCCGCCCTCCTGCCCGCGCGTGAAGGACAGAATCTGCTTCACCATCTCTGCGCCGCGCTGCACGCCGGTCCGCAAGGTTTCCAGCAGGCGCGCATTGCGATCATCCGTCTGCATTTCCTGAAGGAGATTCACCGACATCATGATCGGCGCGAGGATGTTGTTCAGATCATGGGCGATGCCGCTGGCGAGCGTCCCGATGCTTTCCAAACGTTGCGCCCGCAGGAACTGGCCTTCGAGCTTCCGCTTCTCGGTGACGTCGGTGGACAGCGTGAGAATCGATTTCGGATGGCCTTCGCTGTCGCGCACCAAGGTCCAGCGGCTTTCCACCACCACCTCGCCGCCGCCCTTCGTGGCGTGGCGAAGTTCTCCGCTCCATTCGCCTTTGGCCAGGACCGCTTCCAGCGCCTCAAAAAATGGAGTCCCGCTGTTCTTGTAGAACAGCTCAATCACGCTCCGGCCCAGCGCCTCTTCCGCCGACCAGCCATAGACGCGGCTCGCGCCGCGGCTCCAGAAGATGATGCGATGATCGAGATCGCGGACGACAATCGCGTCCAGCGCCTTGTCCAGCAGTGCGGCCTGTTCTGCGATCTGTTCCTCGGCGCGCTTTCGCTCCGTCACATCCGAGGCGTAGCAGTGAACGATGTTCGCCACCGGAACGGGGAAGAACGACCACGACAGCGTCCGGTCACCATTGATCGTCTCGTGATGCAGCCGGCTTTGGCCCAGCGCCAGACAGCCTTTGGCAATCGCCGCCGTGCCTTGGGGAAGAATGTCGGACGGACGGTTTTGTCCGAGCGACTTGGCGAGCGCAAGTGCGGCCTCGTTGTAATAACTGACAATGCCTTCGCGTGAAATTTCCAGCACGGCCTGCGGATTGAAACGCGGAAAGGCCGCCAGCTTTTCGATCTCGGACTCAGCGCGCCGCCGGTCGGTGATGTCGCGCATGCAGGCGGTGAACAGCGCGCCTTCGCCGAGATCGATGCGGGACACCGCGAGTTCAATGGGGAAGAACGAGCCATCGCGCCGGGTCGCCTGGGTTTCCACCCGCCTGCCCACGAGACCGCCGCGTCCCTTCTCCCGGTTGCGGAAAAAGTCTTCACTGCGACCGCCGCCCACCACCGGCAGCACGATTAAGTCCGTCAGCCGCCGGCCCATCATTTCTGAACGGCTGTAGCCAAAGGTTTTTCCGGCGGCGGGATTGAATTCCACGATGTCGCCGTCCTGATTCATGGCGACCACGCAGTCGAGCGACGACTCGATCACGGCGCGCGTTCTCGCCTCGCTCCGCTTCAACGCCTCCTCCGCATTCTTGCGTTCCGTGACGTCACGGGCGCTCGCGTAGATCAGCTTCTCATCCAGCAAAGGCATGGCGTTCCACTGAAGCCAGACGTGCTGGCCATCGTGCCGGCAGAAGCGGCTCTCAAAGATCGCCGGCTCACCGCTCGCGGCGAGCTGCTCGAACTGGTTGCGGGTTCTTTCGCGATCCTCCGGGTGAACCAGATCCAAGAGCGGCGTGGCCCGCAGACAATTGAGAGGAAAGCCGAGGGCGCGTTCCCAGGCTGGATTCAGCCGCTTGAGCGAGCCGTCGAAGCCGGCCACGCACAGCAGGTCGGCGGAGAGGCAGAAGAAGCGGTCCAGATCCACCTCCGCCCGGCGTCGTTCCCCGCGTTCATGAATCACCTCAATCGCGCGGCGGATGGACGGCGCGAGCCGTGACAGATCGGTTTTAGAAACATGGTCCGCCGCGCCCTGGAGGAATGATTGCGCCGCAGACGAGCCGTTCATCGTGGCGGACAAAAAGATGAAGGGCACATCTGGACAGCGTTCACGCGCGAGTTCGAGGGCGCTGGTTCCATCGAAGGAAGGCAGCGAATTATCCGCCAGGATCAGATCGAACCCGCCCGACTCCAGGGCCGCAATATAATCTTCCCGATTCCAGACCTGCGACAGCCGGCAGACAATCCCCTCCCGGCTGAGGGCTTCACGGATCAGCTCCGCATCGTTCGTGTCGTCCTCCAGATGGAGAATCGAAAAAAAGTCACAGCTCCCCGACGCCTCGCATCCTGCGGGTTCAGAGCTTGTCTTCCGAGAGATGCCAGCATCTCTCTCAGCGCCAGGGCCAGAAGGCGAACATCTCATGGCTGTTTAGGCGACGGCCGCTCAATTGAGTCAGTCCAGGCCATTCAGATGTTAAGGTCCGCCTTGAGTTTCTCGCTGCAATCCGGGCAGATGCCGTGACTGAAGCGGACGTTGGCGTGGCCGGAGATGTAGCTCTCCACCCGGTGCCAGTAGTTGCCGTCGTCACGAATTTTTTTGCAGTAGCAGCAGATCGGCAGGAGTCCCTGCAACTGCTTCACGTTGGCTATCGCCACCTCGAGCTCAGTCACCCGATCCGCGAGGGCGGACTGAAGCTGAACGACGCGCGAACCGACTTGAACGCGCGCACGCAGCTCGCCGTGATCAAACGGCTTGGTGACGTAATCATCCGCGCCGGCCTCCAGTCCCTGCACGATGTCCTCCTTGCTGCCGCGTGAGGTGAGGAGAACGATGTAGGAAGATTTCAAGGCCGGCAGCTTTCGCGCCTCCCGGCAGATCTCGACACCGTCCATCTCCGGCATGAGCCAGTCGAGCACGAGCAAGGACGGTGGATTGGGCGCTTGCAGAGCATCCCATGCCTCCTTGCCGTTGGTGGTGACGACAACCTCGTAACCCCACTTGACGAGCGCGGCTTGAAGGAGGCGCCTGGACACCGAATCGTCCTCAGCAATGAGCACTCTCATGCGGCTTTCCTTTTCATCATCGATTCCAGCGCGGGGACCAGTTGCGCGATCTGCTGTTCGAGCTGCTCGAAGACTTCGATGGCGTGGCCGAAGTCACCATTGCGCCCCATCTGTTCCAGGTTGAAGGAAAGCTCGAAGGCGCGGCGCGCGCCGAAGTTGCCAACTGATCCTTTTAAGGTGTGCGCGGAGCGCTCCAGGACAGGGGCGTCCGCCCGCTCGACCGCCTTTCGGATCTCGGTCATCAGTCGCGGCGTGTCTTCAAAGAAGAGGGCCGCGACCTCCTTCAACAGATCGAGATCGCCGTCCACACGCTTGAGGACGACGCTCGGATCGAACGCCAATTGTTCTTTCGTTTCTTCCATTGCCACAGTGTCTGCTGGTGCTCGCGAGCCGGAATAACTCTCAAGGGCCTCAAAGAGCTTCTTCCGATCTATCGGCTTGGTTACGTAATGGTCCATGCCTGCTGACAAACATTTTTCACGGTCCCCTTCCATCGCGTGGGCGGTCATGGCGATGATCGGCGTGTGGCGGCCCGACTTTGCCTCCTGTTCCCGAATCGCCCCGGTCGCCTCATGCCCGCTCATCTCCGGCATCTGCACATCCATCAGCACGACGTCGAAGCGCTCCTTCTCCCAGGCTTCCAGCGCCTTTCGCCCGTTGCCCGCCACCGCGACCGAGTGCCCCCATTTTTCGAGGATGCGGACCGCCAGCCGCTGGTTCACCGAATTGTCCTCCGCCAGCAGGATGCGCAACGAACGCGCGGCCTTCAGGATCGGTTCCGGCGCAGCCGCCACAACAGGCATGGCGTCCGTCTGGACGGTGCCCAGCGCGGACATGATGGCGTCCAAAAGTTCTGATTGCCGGATGGGTTTGGTGAGATAAACCGAGATGCCCAGCTCCCGGCAGCGGGCCGCGTCCGCCACTTGGTCCGCCGACGACAGCATCATGATGATCGCGTTGGCGAGACTGGGGCTGGCCTTGATCTTCTTCGCCAGGGTAAAGCCATCGACGTCCGGCATCATCGCGTCGAGCAGGACCAATGGATACGAACAGTTGCTCGCAGCCGCCCGGTCGAGCTCTGCTATCGCCGCATCCGCCCCGTCCACCAGGACCGGCTTCATCGACCATTTGCGGAGGAACTCGTCGAGAATCCGGCGGTTGACCTCGTTGTCATCGACCACCAAGGCCGGCATGTCCTTGAGCGACACCTGAAGCGGAGTCGATCCTGCACCTGCAATTTTCGGCACCCCCTTCTGGACTTCAAACCGCGCCGTGAAATGAAACTTGCTGCCCACGCCGGGCTGGCTTTCCACCCACATTTTTCCGCCCATCAAGCCGACCAGTTGAGTCGAGATCGGCAGGCCCAGGCCGCTGCCTCCATAGTTGCGCGTGGTTGAGCTGTCCGCCTGGGTGAACGCCTCGAAGATGAGTCCCTGCTTGGACTGCTCAATGCCGATGCCAGTGTCCGCCACGGTAAACTGCAGCATCACGCCAAAATCATTCTGAGACTTCAGCGACACATCCACCACGACCTCGCCACGGGCAGTGAACTTGATGGCGTTGCCGACGAGATTCAAAATCACCTGCCGCAGGCGGCCAGGATCACCAACCAAGCCTTGAGGAATCTCCGGCGGCAAATGACACGCCAGCTCCAGCCCCTTCTGGTGGGCGCGCAACGCCACCGTCAGCAAGGCATCTTCCAGCGAGTCGCGGATGTTGAAATCGACCGGGTCGAGCGCGAGCTTGCCCGCCTCGATCTTGGAGAAGTCGAGGATGTCATTGATCAGCGCGAGCAAGGTGTCCGCCGACTCCCTGACCGTGACCATCAGGCCTCGCTGCTCGTGGTTCAGCTCCGTGTCCAAGGCCAGCGCCGTCATGCCGATGATGCCGTTCATCGGCGTGCGAATCTCATGGCTCATGTTTGCGAGGAACTGGCTCTTCGCCAGGTTCGCCGCCTCGGCCTGCTCCTTTGCGTGTGTCAGCTCCACTTCCTTCGCCTTGCGTTCCGTGATGTCCGTGCAGGCTCCGATGAACTTGATGACATCGCCCTTGTGGTTGTAAATCGGCCGTCCGCGGTCCGACCAGTAGATGTAGGTGCCGTCCTTCTTCGCGATGCGATATTCCTCAGTAAATGGCCGTCCGGAACGATGAGAATCCTCGTAGGCAGCCGCCACGCGGCCCCGTTCATCAGGGTGAATGCTCGCCTCCCAGGCCTCCAGGGTCCGGCCATACTCGCCTTCCCCATAGCCCAATGCACCATCGATCTGGCCGAACCAGTCGATCTGCCCGCTCTGCGTATGCACCACGTACAGGAGGTCGCTGGCATTGAGCGCGATCTGCGCATACAACTGCTCCGACTCCCACAGCGCCTGCTCCGCCTTCCGGCGCTCAACAATCTCCATCTGCAGCTCGCCGGTGCGTTCCTCGACCCGCTTCTCCAGCCCGTCACGCGCCGTCTGCAACGCCACGTCACGTTCCTGGATCTGCCGGAGCATCTCGTTGAAGCCGTCGATCAGCGTGCCGATCTCGTCGTCGCCATATTTCTTGGCGCGGGCGGAATAGTTCTGTTCCGTCGCGACGCCGCGCGCCACCTCGGCCAGCTCCAGAATGGGACGCAGCATCCCCTTTTGGAGCGTCTGGGAAAGCAGGTAGGCGACGAAGGCGGAGATGAGCAGGAGGATTCCGGCAATGGTGCCATACCGCCACAGGCGTGCATCGAAGGCGGACAGGTTCGAGCGCAGGCAGAGCGCGCCGATCATTTCGCCGTCCAGCCGGATCGCCCGCTTCAGGATCAGCGAGTCCCGCCCGAAAACGTGCCGGCCTGCGACGATCACGGGCGGAGGCTGGGAGTCACCGGGCTTGCTGAGGTATTCCGCAAACACCGAACCATCGCGGCGGAGAATCCACGCGGCTTCGATGCTTCGCTCTGAACGCAGAAGAGCCAGGGCTTCGTCGGCGTTCTTGGTCACATTGAACTGAACGGACGCCACGCTGTTGTCGGCCAGGATGTCGCCCAGCACCGAAAGATTTTCCACGATGGACTTCCGGAACGTGATCACCTCATGGGCCACGAAGCCGCCGCACGCCAGCAGCAGCGAGACACAGCTCGTCAGCATGATGACCAGCGTCTGCTTGCGCTTGATCGAGGATCGCCTCACGGGCAGTCCCGGTTTTGTTTTCTCACTCATATTTTCCCCTGACCGCGTTTGCCACTCCCAGGAGCTTGGCGTCCACCTTCAGGCCGGCGGCCTGAGCGGATGACACACTGATCTCGAATCGAACGGACTGTCCCTTGAGCAGAAAGTTGATGACTCCTCCCTGGTCCAGGAAATCCTCAGTCTCCCCCACGGTCAGGAGCGGAGCGCCATCAAGGCGCTCCCGCAGCTCACGGAGCCGGCGGCGTTCCGAGGAGGCCACGAACAGCACCTGGCATTGCCGCATCTCGGCCTCGGTCGTCACCCGTCGCAGTTTCAGTGGACGGCCCGGACGGCCGGGAGCCTCCACCGCCTTCTCCAGAAAGCGGTCGAAGGGATCTTTTCCAAACACTCCAATGACCACGGGAGAATTCGTGGCCGGAAACGTTCCCTCCGGCCATTTCACAAACGCCGCGAAATTGGCCAGCAGCTCGGCCTTGACCTGGTACTCCTGATAAGCGGGCGGCGGCGCGCCAAAACTCACGGCTGTCATGAACCATGCCGATGCGATCATGCCTCCCAGTCCCATCACGGCCAGCCGCAGCCAGAACATCGCCGCCGGCCAAACCCAGCTCCGCCGTCCCGGACCCGCTCCAGCCTCACATTGAACATGGAAGTCTCGAATCATCAGTGCTCAAAAACCAAAGCTGATCTTTCCATAGATGCTGCGCTGGGTTTGCGTGCGTTGGATCGGAATGACGGTCGGGACAAACTCCGTGTGCCGGTCATCGAAGAGGTTTTGCCCCACGATGGACAGTTCCAGATTGGGCTTCGGTCTCCAGGCCAGGCGGACATCCAGGGCGAACCAGGCGTCCACACTTAATTCCTCCAACCGATCCACGTATCGGCCCAGCAGGTCCAGATGCACATGGCCCGGCAGATCGAGAGAGGATTGCAGGGCGAACTGATGATGCGGGCTCTTCCCTTCATCGTCCTCCGCATCGGAGTCGTTGCTGTCGGACGCCGGGTGGATCTGCGATTCCAAAAGCGAATAGGAACCCCGCAAACGCCACCAGTCCCGGACGCGCCAGTTCATGCCCACCTCGCCGCCATACGTCTCACCAGTCGCCTGGTTTTCAATGTCCAGACGCACCACGGTCGGGGAGCCGGGCAACGACGGGTCGGGCCCCACTCCGCGCCGCTCGGTCGTCCGCAGGTCGTCGTAAACATTGTAGAACGTCGCCAGATCGACGGACAGGTTCTCCAGCAGTTGCACCCGGTAACCGGCCTCATGCGCCACCAAGTCCTCGGAGTCGTAGCCGGAATTCCCGAACACGGAGACCACCGTCGGCGGAGCGCCTGGGAATACGCTTTGATTCAAACGGATGCCGTCCTCCGCGCGGGACGGAGTCCGGACCGCACGGGCCGCGGACGCCCAGATCGTCTGCCGATCATCCGGCGTCCAAGACAGCCGCAGCCCCGGTTGAATCTCAAATCCCGTGTAGTCGTTATGCTCAAACTTTGAACCCAGCACGGCGTGCAGCCGGTCGCGGACCAGCTCGATTTCGTCCTGGGCAAAGATGCTGACCAACTGGCTGGTCCTCCTCCCGTCCCGGAAGCTCGTCAGGAAGCTTCCCTCCAGATGATCCATGCCCACCCGGTAACCCAGCCCCCAAATCCAGCGATGCCGCTCGTTGAGCGTCCAGTGGTTTTGCCAGTCCAAATCAATCGTATCGCGCTTCTCCGAGAGCACGCCTTCAATGTCCCGGCTGGTCCGGTCGTAATACACCTGAAGCGTCATGTCCGATTCGGCCGTGAAATCCTGCTTCCACCGCCCCAGAACATTCCCTCCGTTCACACGCGTCCGGTGAGATGACACATCCATGAATGGCGCGGTCAAGGTCGGCAGCTCATACGTCTGATCCTCCCGGCCCGCATAGATGTCCCCTTGGAACGTCAGGCTGCTGTTCGCCGTCGCCTCCCAGTCCACCCGGAAACCGCTGCGGGCCATCTGCCATCGATCATCTGCGTCCACGCCATTGGGCATCGCCGAATCATCGCGCGCATCATACTTCGAGTACACCCGGTAATGCGCCTTCTCGCCCAGCCTGCCGCCATACCGCAGCGCGCCAAATCCCAGCTCCTCATTTCCGCCACCGGCCACGGCCAGACCGCCCTGCGTCTCCTTCGCGCTTCGCGTGATGATGTTGATCACGCCATTCACCGCATTCGCCCCCCACAGCGTCGCGCCCGGACCACGGATCACTTCGATGCGTTCGATGTCCTCCATCATCGTGTCCTGCGTGTCCCAATAAACTCCCGAGAACAGCGGCGTATAAACACTGCGTCCATCCATCAGGACCAGGAGCTTGTTCGCGAACGAATCATTGAAACCGCGTGAACTGATGGCCCAGGTGTGCGAATCCACTTTCGCCACAGACAATCCCGGCGAAAGCCGCAGCGCCTCGGCAATCGTCCGCGCGCCGGAACGCTGGATGTCATCCTGCGAAATCACCGTGATCGCCGCCGCCGCCTTCGACAGGCTTTCAGGCCGTTTAGAGACGGACGTGACCTGCACGTTCACCAATTGCTCCAGCGTAAAACCCGTCAGCTCCGCAGCGGCAACAGGCGGTTCTGCGGCGCTGATCGTTCCGGCTCCCGGCACGATCATCCACCAGCCCAGAATCAGAATCCTCCCGACGAAGCACCTCCAGTGCGCGGATGCAGGTTTCCACGTCACCAGGTGAACCCATGCCGCTGCAGGCTGTCGTTCAATCATAAATGTCCACAAGCTTCTTCCTTTACGGCAGGTGCAACTAGAACTTGAGAAGACAGCCCGCCACTCAACCACGGATGGGGAAGGAGACACGAATTTCACGAATCAGCACGAAGGCTGAAATCCGAATTCGTGGAATTCGTGTCTTCTTTCCTTTTCTTATCCGTGTGTATCCGTGGCCATCCGTGGTTGAACTGTTGTTTTCTTTTGGCCCAAGCGACCAGTACAAGCTCCGTGTTCTCCGAAAATCCGTGGCAACCTAACCTGAACGTCAGAGCCAAATGTCTAAACCCAAAGCTCTCTGGCCGCTGGGCCGAGATTGCCGTTCCGCTCTCGCTCCACTAGTCACACAGCGCGCCTTTGAGCTTTGAAGTTTCGCCATTCACCTTTTATTCTCCGCCCGTGCCTCATTGGGACAAAATCACCCTCATCGGCGTGGGCTTGCTGGGCGGTTCGCTGGGCCTTGCCGTCCGGGAACGTCGCCTCGCCAACCGCGTCGTCGGCTGGGTCCGCCGCAGTGCCAGCATCGCCGAATGCGAACAGGCCGGAGCCGTGGACAAGGCCGACACCGACCTCTGGCGCGCCGTCGAGCAGGCCGACCTCGTCGTGCTCTGCACGCCCCTCGCCCAGATGGCAGAACTCGCCACCAAGATGCTGCCCGCGCTCAAGCCCGGCTGCATCGTCACCGACGTTGGCAGCGTGAAGGCCAGCGTGGTCAGCGAACTCGAACCCCTCGTCGCCAGCGCCAAGGCCCACTTCATCGGCAGCCATCCGATGGCCGGTGCGGAGAAGATGGGCGTCGCCGCCGCGCGCGCCGATCTCTTCGAAGGCGCCATCTGCGCGATTACGCCGACCGCCCAATCCTCCCCCAAGCTGGTCCTCCAGATCGAAGACCTCTGGAAATCCGTGGGCGGCCGCCCGCTCCGTCTTTCGCCCGAGCTGCACGATGATTTAGTCAGCCGTTCCAGCCATCTGCCGCACGTCGTCGCCGCCGAGCTGGCGAACTACGTCCTCAGCCCCGTGCATCCCAAGGAGCAAGGGATGCTTTGCGCGAATGGTTTTCGGGACACCACGCGCATCGCCTCCGGTTCGCCGGAGATGTGGCGCGACATCTCGCTCTCGAACCGCCGGAATCTCTCGCGCGTCCTCGGCGTGTTCATCGAGGACCTGCAGGAATTCCAGCTCGCCCTGGAAAATCAGGACGTGAAAGCCATCGAGGAATTTTTCAACAAAGCCAAGGAACGTCGCGACGCCTGGTGCGCGCAGGCGGCCACGACGACGTCGCCGGAATGACCATGGAAACAACTTAGTCATTTAGCCCCTCCCATGCCCCTTCCTGACCTCATCGAAATCGTCCCGCTCACGCAGCCTGTCCGCGCGGACATCACCGTGCCCGGCTCCAAGAGCATCACGAACCGCGCGCTCGTGCTCGCCGCGCTCGCAGCCGGTGAAACCACATTGCAAGGCGCGCTCTGGAGCGAGGACACGCAGGTGATGGTCGAATGCCTTCAGGAACTCGGCTTCATGGTCAACGTGGAGCAGGACCCGAACGAAAGCTGCAACCGCACGATCACGGTTTATGGCCAGAGCGGCCAGGTCCCGCGCGGCGGCAGTGAAGCTCAGCCGCTCGAACTCTTCGTCGGCAACGCGGGCACGGCGGCGCGCTTCCTCGCGGCGATGGTCTGTCTGGGTGAAGGCGTGTATCGGCTGCACGGCGTGCCGCGCATGCACGAGCGTCCGCAGTCCGCGCTCTTCCAATCTCTGCGCCAGCTCGGCTATCGCATCGATGCCACGAACGACAAACTGCCCGCGCTCATCCACGGCGCCGGACCGAAGCCCGGCGCGAAATGCACCGTGAGCATCGACGCCAGTTCGCAGTTCGCGAGCGCGCTGCTGCTCAGCGCGGGCGTGGGCGGATGGAGTGTGGGAGTGGTGGGAGAGAATGCCGACGAATCGCCCTATGTGATGATGACTTCGGAGCTGGTGAAGGTGTTCCCGCATCGCGGCGGGAAGTTTCAGATCGAGCCGGATGCTTCGAGTGGAAGTTATTTTTGGGCGGCAGACTGGATTCAATACGCATACATGACCGGCAAAAAGCTTAACTCCATTGCCGTAAAGAATTGGCCGTCATCTGGTTTTCAAATAGACGCAGACTATCCAGATTACAGAATGTTTTACACAGAAGGATGGATGGGTCTGAGGATGAGAGAGCGCGCCACTGTCACAATCCCTGCAGGTACACTTAATCCCCGTCGCATATCTCGCCAAGATAATTTGGGAGACAGCATTATGACTGCAATCGTAATGGCACCGCTGATTCCGCTGCAATTACTTTTGTCTCAAGCTTGTGTTTTTTCTGATTTGGGTAGGCTGCGTTTACAAGAAACAGAGCGAGTAAAAGCACTACAGGCTGAGCTAAAGAAGTGTGGGGTGACCGTTAATGAAATAGGAGACTCTCTTGAAGTGTATGCAACTCCCGGTATTCACGGCGCAGAGATTGAGACCTATAACGACCACCGCATGGCGATGTGCTTCGCGATTCTGGGATTGAAAGTTCCGGGCATCAAAATCAAGAATCCAGCGTGTGTGAAAAAGACGTTCCCAAATTTCTTCCAGAAACTGGCCGCCGCCCCGCCTCACGGTCTGGGCGCGACCATTCTGGATGCGTCCGGCCGCCCGCTCACGCACGACGAACTGTTTGCCGACTGAACCACGGCATGGCCGGCAACCGTTCAACCCCTTACGCGCGTGAAGATCAATCTCGGCCTATTCGGCTTTCGTCGCTCAGCACCAGAAACTGACGACATGGAACACCATCACCACATTGTCGTCGCCATGGACGGCACGAGCGCCAGCGGCAAGAGCACCAACGCCAAGCTCATCGCCCGCTCGCTCGGCTACGTCTATGTCGATACCGGCGCGATGTACCGCACGCTGGCCTGGTATTGCCTGAAGAAGAACGTGGACGTGGACGACCACAAGGCCGTCGCCAGCCTCTGCCGCCGTTGGAAGACTGAATTGAAGTGTATCGAAGGCGAATTGCGCCACGTCCGCCTGCTCGTGGATGATTACTACCCCGAGAAGGAAGTCCGCACCGCCGAGACCAGCGCCGCCGTGGCCGCCGTGGCCGCTGTGCCGAAAGTTCGCGACTGGATGAAGAAGGCGCAGCGCCAGTGCATCCAGTTCGGCCATCTCGTCATGGAAGGCCGCGACATCGGCACGAACATTTTCCCGGAGACGGACTTCAAATTCTATCTCGACGCCAATCTCGCCGAACGCACGGCGCGTCGTCAGGCCGACGGCGTGGATGAGAATCTCGCCGCGCGCGATGAACGCGACAGCCAGCGCGCCGCCGCGCCGCTGATGATTCCGCTCGGCGCCGTGATGGTGAACAATTCCGGCCAGACGCCCGAGCAGACGAGCGGTTACATACTCGGAATCGTCCGCCAGCGCCTCAAGGAACGTGAGGACGCACGGATCGTGGCGCAGCAGAAGCCGCGCTGGTGATGAACCCCACCTACCGGATCGTCTGGCTGATCTCGCGGGCGCTGTTCTACACCTACTTTCGCGGACGTTACTTTTATCCCGGACGCGTTCCGCTCAGCGGTCCCGTCATCCTCGCGGCGAACCACGCGAGCGTCCTCGACCCACCGCTGATCGGCGCGGGCTTCAACCGGATCGTCAACTATCTCGCCCGCAAATCGCTGATGGACATCCCCGTTTTTGGCGCGCTCCTGCGCCGGCTCAGCGTCGTGCCGGTGGATCGAGATGGCGGCGGCGGCGCGGGTTTGAAGGCGATTCTCGACCGGCTGCTCAATGGCGGAATCATCCTGCTCTTTCCCGAAGGCACGCGCACGGCGGACGGCAAGCTGCAATCTGCCAAGTCTGGCGTCGGCCTGACCGTCATCAAATCCACCGCGCCCGTGGTGCCGGTCAGGGTCCGGGGAACCTTTGAGGCGTTTGGCCGGGAGATGAAGATTCCGATGCCTCGCCGCGTGACGCTGGTTTACGGCGAGCCGATGGATTTCAAGGCCCTGCGCGAAGAGGCGAAGACCTGTTCCAAGCCGCGCCTCAAGGAGATTTACCAGCAGACAGCGGATGAAATCATGGCCGTGATCGCCAGCTTGGAAGTCCCTGTAAAACGCGGCTGACCGCCGAGGCGTGCGTTCAGCGATTGGTGGAAATCGCCGCGCTCTTCCCCGTTTGCTTCGCCGCTTCCGCAATTACTCGGTCGAGCTTCGCCGTCAGCTCACGCTTCGGAACGACGCCCGTGACTTGATCCGCGACGCGGCCATTATGAAAAATCAGGAGCGTGGGGATGCCTTGGATTCCAAACCGCTGGGCCAGCGCCGGAGCGTCATCGACGTTCACCTTCGCCACGGTCGCACGTCCCTCGAAGTCGGTGGCGAGCTCGTTCACAATCGGGCCGATTGTCCGGCACGGTCCGCACCACGGCGCCCAGAAATCCACCAGCACTGGCTTTGATGCGGCGATGACTTCGCTCTGGAAATTCGCCTCGGACAAGACGACGACATTCGTGGCATGAACCCTCGCCCGATCCGCTTCGCTACAGCCGCCGCCGCCGGCGAGGATGGAGAGGATCAGCACGGCGGACAGCACGAGCATCCACGTCATGGCGACTTTGCGTTTCATGGGGAGAGGTTAGCGGTGAATGAAAGTTTGCCAACTTGCATTGAAGGAACCAGCGGTGCATCCGGCTGCTCCGGACGGCGGCTGTGTCGAAGACCAGCCGCAGCGGCTACGCCAGGTCAACCGGCTGAAATACTTTTAAAGTCTCGGTGTCCCTCAACCCGCTTCGGCTAGCCCGGATATTTCATAGGCGTCCGCCGTGCCGAAGGCGTGGCGCAGACCTCCGGTCTGCCGTATCGCAGGTTTGCAACCTGCGGACGCCCGCTGGGCCGGGAACACTCTGCCGATTGGAAATCGGCGATACGGCAGACCGGAGGTCTGCGCTACCGGCTTCGCCGCCCTGCTCCAGCCAACTCGGCCATGAAATATGCAGACTGGTGCTTTGCATACAGCGCGATCCGCGATTGCATCTGAAGGGGATTCAAAAGCTGAAGTGGCAGCGCGGACTGTGCTCTTCGCCGAGGATAGGCTCCGTCGCGTTCGGCAGCGAAGGCGAGAGCTGCTCCAGCAAATTGCGGCAATCGTTCTCCGACAGGCGCAGGGTGCGCGAGACGGCGTGCATGAATCCCAGCAGCGTCTGCTTCTCATAGCTGGTCAGCCCCTGAAGAACGGGAAGCGAATAGACTGAAAGCGTGAGGCCGAAAACCAGCGTGTGCCAGGCATTGGCGGCTCCATCGTCCATCGCGCGCAGATAGCGCTGCAGCAGCCGATGATCGCGCAGCGGACGAAGCCGTTTCAGTTGCGCCTGGCCCACGCGCCGGCTGGCAGCGGCGAACGGTTTCAACCCAGACTCCGCAGCCAGCTCTTGATCGAAGGCCACGAGTTCGCGGGTCTCATTCCGGCTGGCGTGGCGGTAGGCCCGTTGAATCGCCGGCAGCTCGTAGGGGATGAGAACCTGGGACTGGTAAGCCTCCAGAAAGCTGATGAGCGACGCCACGCTGTCCACGCTGGTCAACTGGAGGGAATGCGAGGCGGTGCTGAGGGTGACGAGACCTTCTGCGGAACCAAGCTGGTGCTCCAGCGGGTGCCAGTCTCCCAACAGGTCAGTCGTTTCTGGATTTTTTTGCCGCTGCATACATCGCAGTCCGCTGTTCCGCCAGGGCGGAAAGTGAACTGCTTGAAAGCTATATCGGCATTGCTCATGGGGCCAACAGGAAATCTTTTTGACGCATGAAACAGTTTGAAAATCTATCAGGAGGTGACGGCAAGAGGCGCTGATTTTTTATCGGCCTGAGTCTCGGCTCCTCATCTCCTGCGAGGTTTGGAGAATGGATCGCGCGAAACATTGTTTGCCGGACATCAGGGCTGCGCTTCCAAAAAAACTCGCGAGGCTGCGGACGCGCGTTCATCCTTTTTGCGTGCATCTGGCCCATCTGCGACTTCGCGACTTCCGCAATTACCTGCGGCTGGACGTGAATTTCCAGCCGGGCTTCCACCTCCTGCTCGGCGACAACGCGCAGGGGAAGACCAACATCCTCGAAGCGATCTATCTCATGGCGACGCTGCGATCCTTTCGCGGAGTCGGCGGCGCGCAGATGATTCGTCACGGACAGACGGGATACTTTGTCGGCGGCAGATCCGTGGGCCAGGCGACACATGAGATCAAAATGTATTGGGCGCTGCGCGAGCGGAAGCTGAGCCTGGACGGGCAGCCGGTGCGCAAGCTCACGGATTATCTCGGAACGCTTCGCGTCGTGGTGTTTTGCACCGAAGATTTGCAGCTCGTGAAGGGAACGTCACGTTCCCGGCGGCGGTTCATGGATCTGCTCCTGTCCCAGACTCATCCCGCCTACCTGCCATTGCTCCAGCGTTACGCGCACGCGCTGCGTTCACGGAACGCGCTGCTCAAGCAGCGGACCATCAATGAAGGTTCGCTCGACAGTTTCTCGCGGGAACTGATCGCGCTGGGGAACCAGATCATCCGGCATCGCGAGCAGCTCACGCCGCGCATCTCGCCGCTGGCCCGACTCGCGTATCGCCGCATCTCCAGCGACGCCGAGGAACTGCGCCTCGACTATCAGCCCAGCGTGAAGAAGGACTTCGCCGTCGAACTGGAGCAATCCCGCGCGCGCGAACGAAGCTATCGTTCGACGTTGGTCGGGCCGCACCGCGACGATTTGGAAATGCAGCTCAACGGCCAGTCCGCCGCCCAGTTCGGAAGCGAAGGCCAGAAGCGCACGCTCGCCATCGCGCTGAAGATGGCCCAGGCCGAATATCTCGCTGGCACCCACGGTTCACCGCCGATTCTGCTGATCGATGACGTGATGGGAGAGCTTGATGTCAAACGTCGCAGCGGCCTTCTGCCACTGCTCGAACGCGCGCATCAGTCCAGCGGCCAGGTCTTCATGACTTGCACCGAGGTAAACTGGCCGCGCGAACTCGGGCGCGAACTCCAGCGTTGGCAGGTTCACGGCGGCACGCTACAGAAGCTCCAGTAACCCAATGCTCCATTCACCATGAAAACCGATTCCCGCCTCCTGCTCCCGCTTCACGCGCTCACCGTGGCTTTCGTTTGTGCGTTTGCGGCGATGGCGCCTTGCGCTGAGCCGCAGGAGGCGAAGCCGCTGCGGCAGGCGCATTCACACAACGATTACCTTCATCAACGCCCGTTGCTCGACGCGCTGGAGCAAGGGTTTTGCAGCGTGGAGGCGGACATCTGGCTGGTGGATGGAAAGCTTCTCGTCGCGCATGACCTGAAGGACGTGCGGCCCGAACGGACGTTGCAGGCGCTCTACCTTGATCCGTTGTCGAAGCGTGTGAAGAAGAATGGCGGACGGGTTTTCGAGGGCGGCCCAGAATTTACGCTGCTCGTGGATGTGAAGTCCGACGCGACCAACACGCATCAAGCGCTCCGGCTCGTTCTCCAGCAATACGCGTTCATGCTCACGCGTTTTCAGCCGGAGCGAACGGAGTCGAACGCAATCTCCATCATCATCTCAGGAAATCGCGCGCGGGGATTGATGACTGCGGAGACGTCACGGCTGGCGGCGTATGACGGGCGTCTGGCTGATCTGGATGCAACTGACTCCCGTCACTTGATTCCGCTGGTGAGCGACAACTGGACGCAGCATTTCAAATGGCGCGGCAAGGCGGAGGAAGGCTCGCTCCCGAAGGCAGAACGCGCGCAATTGAAGGAGCTGGTCAACAAGGCGCACGCACAGGGCCGGCGACTGCGATTATGGGGAGCGCCTGACGCGCCCGCGATGTGGAAGGAACTGCGCGATGCCGGTGTGGACGTGATCAACACCGACAGGCTTCCTGAGCTGCGAGGCTTCCTGACGAACGGGCGTTGAGATCGCGTGGAGATCGAAGCACGGTTCCGAAGGCTCAGCCTGACATGGTCCAGCGTCCGCCTTTGCGAAACTTGTTGACGAAGGCCAGGTATTTCATCCCGGTGAGCACGTAGGTCTTGTCACCTTGCTGCCAGCTTGCCGTCCTCCACACGCCGCATTTTTCAAAGTCGGGCTTGTCGTTGGAGGGAAGCTGCGCGAGTTGCGCGTCTTCAAGCACGAACAAGTGCATGTGCTTGTGCCCATCCGCCAGGCAAAGCATCGGAACGCGCACGCCGTCGGTTTCGACAATCCGGCAGCCGAGCAGCCGCGTGCCGCTCAACCCGTCGGGCAGGGAAAAATCAGCCACGACATTCTCGCTGGCGAGCCACTTTTGGATCTCCTTAACGTCAGAGGATTCAAAATCGAAGTGCGCCTTGCCGTCCCATGCCTGTTCAATCAGCTCCGCACGGAAGTCAGCGAACTGATCCGGCTTGCTCGTCGCCAGCACGCCACCGGCGACCGCGAGGAATGCCACGCTGGCGGCCATGGCCACACGGGAGCGCCAGCTCTGCCACAGCCGGGGACGGACAACTTTGCGGCCCGCAAGAATCGCCTCCTGCAAATCCGATGGTATCGGGATGGTCTTCAGCCCTTCGACAAACTGCCCGTCGAAACGGCGCTGCTCATCGAACCACCGGCCCAAGGCAGGATCGCGTTCGGATTGTTTCAATGCTTCCAAGAAACGTGGATCGCCCAGGTCCGCGCCGCCTGGGCGAAAGACTTCCAGCAGTCGTTTGGCTTCCTCGCTGTTCATAACGCAACTGAACTTTTAAGTTTGTTAAACGGAATCAAGTTTCGGGGGCGATCTTCCATCAGTTGACGGAGCATCGCACGGCCTCGCGAGATGCGGGACATCACCGTTCCAACGGGGACGCCCTGAATCTCGGCAATCTCAAGATACGAATGTTGTTCGAGGTAAAACAACGTCAGTGGAACCCGGAAAACTCCCGGAACTTCCTGCAAGGCATGGACCGCCGCTTCGGCATCCAAATTCACCCCGGCATCCGGCATGGTCGCCGGCATTTCACTCACCTCGTCGCCCGCTTCCACATGGGGATGCCGCGTCTTCCAGCGATGCGAATCAACAAATGCCCGATACAACGTCGTGAAGAGCCAGGACTTCAGCTTGGTCTTGTCCTGAATCTGATGCGACTTCCGCCCGAGCTGCGCGAAGGCTTCCTGCGTAAGGTCTCGCGCATCCGCCTCCCGTTGAACCAGACTGAACGCAAACCGGTAGAGCGGCTCGTATTGGGCCTTCACGGCTTCTTCAAACGTGGCGTCGTCCAAAATCATGCAACTGGTTTCCAGTGAATCATCGCCCGCTCTCTCCCTCACCACGCAGCTCTCGCTGAGTCGTGCTGGACGGCGTGCTCGAGCCAATACTGGCACGAACTCCGCCCACCCGCAATGAACCGGACTTTCCATATGCTCACCTATGCGCTTCCTCACTTGGGACGCTGGCGTAGCCCCTTCTATTCCCTTGCGGTTTCAATTGAATTTCAACGGCTGGAACCTGGTTCCGGCAGCGCAATCCAGGCTTGACCCAAAGCCACCCAAATCGCTACTTTCTGCGCCGTGATTAGCACTTTCGTACAAGTTACTCTGCTGGCTGTCGTCGCAGTAGGCGGCACGGCCGGGGCTTGTCGAAGGTAAGAAATGATTTCGACAACAACCCACGGCTGGAAACGGTCGTGGTTTTTTTGTCACCTGCGACCACCGGCCAGAAAACACAGATCGTATGAGCAAAACGAACGCGACCGCGAAGACCAAAAAGTCCGCCAAACCACCCTCGACCGCCAAGACGGAAATCGGCCCGCTGATGTTCGGGCGTGATATTTTCGTTGAAGCCCTCGAACGCGCCGGCGTCGAGGTCATCTTCGCCTACCCTGGTGGAGCGAGCATGGAGATTCATCAGTCGCTCACGCAGTCCAAGATTCGCACCATCCTGCCCCGCCATGAACAGGGCGGCAGCTTCGCGGCGGAAGGTTACGCCCGCGCCACCGGAAAGGCCGGCGTTTGCATGGGCACCAGCGGCCCCGGCGCGACAAACCTCGTCACCGCCATCGCGGATGCCTACCTCGATTCCTGCCCGCTCGTCGCCATCACCGGCCAGGTGAACCAGGCGATGATCGGACGCGGCGCGTTCCAGGAGACGGACATCATTGGCGTCACTCTGCCGGTGGTGAAGCACAGCTATCTCGTCACGGACATCAACGACATCCCGCGGATCGTGAAGGAGGCGTTCTACATCGCGGAATCCGGCCGGCCCGGCCCGGTGGTCATCGACTTGCCGAAGAACATCCAGCAGGCCAAGGCTCAGCCCCGCTGGCTCAACGGCACGGAAATGAAGGCCGGGCTGCCCGGCTATCAGCAGCCGAACCTGCGCGCGGATGAAGTCGCCCTGAACGAAATCATCGGCCTCATCGAGAAGGCGGAGCGCCCGGTTCTCTATTGCGGCGGCGGCATCATCACCAGCGGCGCGGCGGACGAGTTGAAGAAATTCGCCGAGGCCACGCAGATTCCCGTCACCACCACCATCATGGGCGTGGGCGGCTTCCCGGAGACGCATCCGCTCTCCTTGCGCTGGCTCGGCATGCACGGCGCGGCCTTCGCGAACTGGGCGGTCAACGGCGAATACAAGCAGCGCAAAGATCCTTCCGAGCCGCTCGTGAAGCTCAAGGACGGCGCGGACCTCCTGCTCGCCTTTGGCGTGCGCTTCGATGACCGCGTGACCGGCAAGTTCGAGGAGTTCTGCAAGCACGGCACGATTGTCCATCTGGACATCGACGCCTCGGAGATCAACAAGAACAAGCCCGCGCATCTGCCCATCGTGGGCGACCTCAAGGACGCCCTCACGCGACTGAACAAGATGATCGCCAAGCGCGCCATCGCGAAGAACTTCGCGGCGTGGCACGAGCAGGTCGCCGAGTGGAAGAAGAAGGCTCCGTTCCAATACGGCCTCACCCAGGAGATCGCCGACAGCGATCACATGAAGGACCACATGAAGGGCCAGGAAGACCAGGTCATCCTGCCGCAATCCGTCATCGAGATGCTTTACGAGATGACCAAGGGCGATGCCATCATCACCACCGGCGTCGGCCAGCATCAGATGTGGGCCGGACAATGGTACAAATACAAATTCCCGCGCCAGTTCATCACCAGCGCCGGTCTCGGCTCGATGGGTTACGGCTTCCCTGCCGCGCTCGGCGCGAAGGTCGCCCGGCCGGACAAGCAGGTCGTGGACATCGATGGCGACGGCTCCTTCCTGATGAACATCCAGGAACTCGCCACGGCCAACGTCGAGAAGATCGCCGCCAAGGCGATCATTCTGAACAACCAGTACCTCGGCATGGTCGTGCAATGGGAGGACAGCTTCTTCGCCGGCAACCGCGGCCACACCTACCTCGGCAACCCTGCGGATCGTTCGCAGATTTATCCCGACTTCGTCCGCGTCTGCAATTCCTTCGGCATCCCCTGCGAGCGCGTGATGTTCAAGCGCGACCTCAGGGCCGCGCTCCAGCGCATGCTCGACTCGAAGACGGCCTACGTCCTTGATGTCGTCACGCCCTACAGCGAGCACGTGCTGCCGTTCATCCCCGCCGGCCGCACGGTCGCGGACATGATCTGGAAGCAGGAGAAATAGTCGCAGTCACTTTCAACACAAGGCGCGAGGCAAACCTCGCGCCTTTTTTGTTTCATGCAGCAAATCTAAACCTCCATCTCCGCTCTGCGCCAGCCGCGTCAGGGCCGCCGTTCCAAGATCATCTGCTTGCGGGAATAGTCGAAGATCACCCGGAACTCTTTCAGCAGCTCCCAGCCGATGTGCCCGGCCAATGGCGCGTCCACCGGGGACCCTTCGAGGAACAAGTTCGCCGCCGGTTTCTCAACGATGAGCTTGCCCATCCGCAACTGCGGCAAATGCCCTTCGCGGACCCGCGTTCCCCCGCCGACTCCGACCCGGCTGCCATCGGAACCCGCGCCCTCTGCCAGTCCATGTTCCTTCACGAAATGACTTCCCAGACACAGCGCGCCATCGCAGCCGGTGTCGATCTCGAAGGTTGCCTGAATCTCTTTTCCGCCGGGAAGTTTCACCGTGGTCTCAATCGTCGGCGTGCTGCTCTTGAAGGTCAGCGGCAGAATCTCGACGTCGCCGGAATGCTTGAACGTCTCCGGCTCCTGCAGCGTAAGAAGTTTCCTGGCCGAATTGATCTCGACGACAAAGCGCCGGAAGAAGCCCGAGCCCAGAACGCCGTCCCGACGACGCGGACGCGGCTGGTTGTCAGGTGGGAACGCCGCAATCCGGCGCGGCGTCCACGTCAGCCCTTGGAAATTAAACGACGGCCCTTCATAAACACCCGCCTGTTCCTCGCCCGCGATGCCCACGATGGTGACGCTGCGTCCGCTGCGCTTCAGCCCGGCAGCCACCACATGATCGGAATGCAGCATGGTCATGCCGTAGCCCGTATCGAGCAGCAACGAGAGCTTGTTCGTCGCATCCATCATCGCCGGAACCATCACATGGCCGCGCCGGACCTCGAAGGGAATCGTGACGGGTTTGGACACGGCGTTCGTCGCCGGAGAAGTCTCTGCGGCCCACGACCGAGTGATCGGCGAGAGCGGCAGCAGTGCGAAAAGAAAAAGCGCCGCAGCCATCAAGCTGCGGCGCTGAGATTCCAAGCGGCTGTCGCATCGTCGATCCGCTGGCGTGAAGCAGGCCACGAATCGGCGCGACATAATCAACCGGCCCTTACGGAGCCTTGGGTTCGGTGACCCATTCAAACTTCAACTTCACCTCGTCGCCCGTGCGAATGAGGCTGATGCCCGCGATGTCCGGTGCGGGCGGCTTGATGCCGTGGTCGGTCATCTTCACCGCCGTGGTTCCCGTCACCTTGAGCTGGTTGTCCACGCGCACGATGGTCACCGGCATCAGGTTCGTCTTCGTCACGCCCGCCAGCGTGAGCGTGCCCTTGGCTTCATACTGACCGGCCGCGCCCGCCTTGGGCGTGAGTTCGAGCACCTTGTATTCGATGGTCTTGAACTGCTCGAACTTCATGTGCTCCTGCATCACGGCGTCCATGCGCTTGCCGCCGCTGCTCTTGAGCGAACGCACCGGAATCTTCACCTCGATGTTCGGCTTCACGCTTGTCGGAGCGGACTTGCCATCGGCGAAAGTCACCTCCAGTTCCATGAAGCCCCCGATGGTGGGCGTCTCGGCGTGCCAGTCGTGAATCGTGGACGTGCCGTCCATGCGCAGCGTGCTGCTGTTCGGCACCGGGCCGTAGCGCACCGCCTCGGCGGCGAGAACGGAGCCGGCGGCGAAGAGGGCGCTGCTGCAAATCAGCGCTTGGGAAAAACGGGCCGTGAGAAATGAGGCAATCATGCTGGTATGTCTGGTGAGTGGTTGAAGAGCCGGCAAGACGAACTTGTCAGCCCAAGGTTTGTTCCATCGCAGAATTAGAAATTCGTTTTGGTTTCAGCGTTAATCGACGCGGTGAGTTGGACGGCTTGAAAGCGTGGTCATTCACGCTCAGGCGAGCTCGAACCATTCCTTCTCGAAGACGATCCGCTTGCCGCCCAGGATCGCCTCGTTGGCCTTGATGGCAACAACCGTCGCCTCCAGGCCTTCCTTCCACGTCGCCGCGCGCTGCATCTTCAGCCCGGCCACATGCTTCGCAATCGCCTTCTTGTCCGCTGCATCGTAGGTGGCGGTGAAGTCCTCGACCGCGCCAATTACTTCGTTGACGTTGGTGAGGAACGATTCAAAAGCGAAGGAAAGCGGCGTGTTCGTGTAGGCGGCCACCTCGGCGTTCTCGTCCGTGCCCGAGGATTTGCTGGCGTTGGCCACCAGCGCGATGCCCGTCTCCTTGTAGAAGACTTCCTTGCGGGCGTAAACTTCCCAGCCGAGCAGCGGCGAATCGACTTCCTTGAACAGCCACGCCTTGTTGCCGCGCATCATCACCGCCGCGTCGCTGCCGAGCAGCACTTCGGCCTCGCCGTCGAAGGAGTTCGCGAGCGTCGCGTCATACATGCCCTGCACGCCGCCGGGAAATTCGAGCACCGCCTGCACCGTGTCCGGCACTTCGCGTCCATCGTTCCAGTGAATGATGCTGCCGAATCCAGTGACCGCTTTCGGGAGCGCCTTCTGCAGCCAGCACATGCCGTCGAAGTGATGAATGCCCACCTCTCCGGCGAGCCCGAGAGAATTCTCCTTCGACAGACGCCAGTTGATTTCTTTTTCGCGATCCGGATTGGCCGAGGTGAAACGCCAGCTCTGCTTCTTGTGCCATTGCGCGCGCGCCATGATGTCCTTGCCGATGGCGCCGGTGCGGATGAACTGCAGGAGGAAGTGGCGCTGAGGATCAGACCGAAGGGAAAGACCGGGCTGAAAGACCTGCGCGCCAGCATCACGGGCGGCCTTGGCGATGGCCTTCGCGTCCTCGATGGTGGACGCCATCGGCGCTTCGCAGAAGACGTGTTTGCCCGCCTGCAACGCCTCGATGACGATGTCCTTGTGCAGATGCGTCGGCGTGGCGACGAAAACGGCCTGGACAGATTTGTCTTCGAGCATCTTGTGGTAATCATCCACCGCTGTCGCGCCCGGAGCATTCGTCGCCGCGCGGCGAAGCATCACGCCGTAGGTGTCGCACAGCGAAACAACCTGCGCCTCGGCCTGCCGCTGAAGTGTGCCGACGACTTCACGGCCCCACGCGCCCAGCCCGATGACGCCGCACCTCACCTTTGGACCGGAAGATTTCGCGGGAGCATCCTGCGGCGCCTCGGCGGCCCTGAGTTCCACTCCGCCCAGCATCGACATGAGCGTGGCAATGGAGCCGCCCCGGATGAAATCGCGGCGGTTAAAGTCAGCGGCGGACGGCGGTTGTGAATTCATGCCCTCAATACTTGCCAGCCATGGTAAGGATTTCCACTGAATTTTTTATCGACACAACTTGCCAGCGTGGCCGTGGCGTCAGGCATCCTGCCTGACGCCACGACCAGCCCCGCTCCAACTCACCCGCCCTGCTTCTCACCACCCAGCAACGACTCCAGCTCCGCCAGCCCGGCGTGCGACCCGATCTCGTAGAAACGCTCCTTCACCTCGTAGCCCGCCAGTTGCTTTTGCGCCACGAGACGTTGCATCACATCCGCGAGATCGAACGCCTTGTCTCCCGGCCAATCTTCAAACGCGGACGCCTTGAACACGCTCAGTCCGTAATCGATGTGACGCATCTCCGGCAGTTTGTTCTTCTTGTCATAAACGAGAATCTCGCCGTCGCCGAACACCACGTTGCTCGTGTCGTAGCGGCCCTCGTTTTCATAGACCGCCATTAAGCCTCGCCGCCCGCTTCGCTCAAAGAATTCCGCCACCGGCTTGAACTCGATGGGCAGATACGAATCGCCGTAGAGCACGAAGAACTTCTCGCCAAGCATCGGCAGCGCGCGCTTCAAGGCTCCGCCCGTGCCAAGCAGCACCGGGCCGTCGAACGAATACTCCAGCATCACGCCGTGCGCCGAGCCGTCGCCAAAATCGCGCTGCACCATCTCGCCGAGATGACCGAGGCAAAGCACCGCGCGCTGGATTCCCTGCTTGTGAAGAAGCGCGAGCTGATGTTCGAGAAACGGCCGGCCTGCGACTGGCACTAGAACCTTGGGCACTTTCTCGGTGATGGGACGAAGGCGCGTGGCGAGTCCGCCAGCGAGGATGGCGACGGGAGGAAGGGTGTGGGCGGAAGCCATGTGCGAGGAGATTAATGACCAATGGCCAATGGCCAGTGGCCAGTGAATGCCCAATGTCCATTTAGCGGGGACGGTGCTGTAGGACAGGCATCCTGCCTGTCCCGGAACGCCGACGGGCCGGATGATTCTGCGCGGACAGGGCTGTGCCAGAGCCTGCACCAAATGGTTTGCAAGCGCGTCGAGGGAAGAGACAGGCTGGAAGCCGGTCCTACGGCACCGTTCCGGCTGAACATGAGCCGCGTTGACTGACCGCCAACCGTCATTTTGCCTTGGACATTCACTGGGCATTGAACATTGGTCATTGGGAATTCTCTCCCAAAAAGCCTTGTCGTCATTACGACGTCACTAATTTGGTTCCCTCGAAATCAAAGCGGAACCGCACTTCCTTCAAGCCCGCCTGCCGCATCGCGTGGCGCAGCTTCGACTTGTCTTCCTCCGCATAGAACATCAGGAAGCCGCCGCCGCCCGCGCCGATCAGCTTGCCGCCGATGGCCCCGTTCGCCATGGCGAGATCATACCACTCGTTGATCTTGGGATTGCTCATGCCGCCGCTGCGCGCCTTCTTCCGCTGCCAATGCTGGTCCATCAGCCCGGCAAAATCGCGCAGGTTCCCGCTCTCCAACGCGCGCTGGCTCGCGTAACCGATCTCCTTCGTGTGATGCAGATTCTCCAGCATCGCCTGGTCGTCCTGCTTCGACTTCTCGTTCTGATCCTTGAGAATCGTCCCGGCGCTGCGGCTGTAGCCGGTGAAGAAAATCACCAGATTATCTTCGAGCGTGTAGCGCGTCTCCTCCGTCACCTTCGCCGGCCAGGCTTCCACCGAGCCGTCCTTGTTGAAATTGAAACAGGTGATGCCGCCGAGCGCCGCGATGTATTGGTCCTGCTTGCCCACCGGTTCCTGGAGCCGGTTGATCTCGATGTCGCACGCCTGCGCCGCAATCTCCGTGTTCGGGATCAGGTTCTTCTTGTACGCATGCAGCGCCCGCAGCAACGCCGTGGTGAAGCTGCCGGAACTCCCAAGCCCCGTGCCTGCCGGAATGTCCGCCATGCTGGTCAGCTCGAAGTAAGCCGCCTCCAGGCCCACGACCTTCAATGCCTCGCGGATGATCGGATGCTCGATGTCATCGACCTTCGAGACGCGTTCGAGCTTCGAGTACTTGATGATCAGCTCGGGGATGAACGTCTCGTGCAGCGTGATGTAAACGTACTTGTCGATGGCCGCAGTGATAAGGAAGCCGCCGAAGCGTTCGTAGTAGGACGGCAAATCCGTGCCGCCGCCGCCGAGGCTGATGCGCAAAGGGGAACGGGCGATGATCATGCGCCGCGATTTAAGCCGGAACACCAGAAGGCAGGAAAGGGAAAAGGTTCGGCGGAGCGCCGAACTCCGAGCCGGCGCGTTCCTCCTCCCCGCCGACCATCGAGCGTTCACCAACTACTGCATCAGCACCACGCGGTAGAAGCTGCGGCGTTGTTCCAGAGTGGTGTTTACGTCCTGTGCGTGGGAAATGGACGCGGTGGTCGTTGCCGCAACGACTTCTGAGCCCACCTGCACCCATGACATGTTGAGATCCTCCTTCGTCTCGACGCGATAACTCCGGCCCGGAACGGCCTGCCACAAGATCACCGTGGTGCGTGTCGGCGAATTTCCTTCGGCGATACCCGTCGTCAGCCGCAACACGCGGAGGATGGAAGCGTCATTGGCCGGATTGGTTCCGGCACGAAACTCGGCGAGGTCGCTCGCGCCGTCTTGGTCGAAGTCGCCGGAGCCATCGCGATCCAGCGCGTTGAAGTAAGCCATCTCCCAATCGTCTTCCATCATGTCGCCGTCGTGGTCCGGGCCGCCGAGCGTGACCACGAAGACGTCGCGCGTGTCGTTGTAATCGCCGGCCACCAGATCGCTGGCGAAGCTCTGGAACGCGACGGTGCGACCATCGGCGGACAGGACGGGATTCGACGAGACGCGGTTGCCCGTGCCGGTGCCGGCGAGGTTGCGGCTCAGGGCATGGGTCGTGCCCGCCCAGCGGTCGCGCACGAAGATGTCCGTGGCGCGGTTATGGTCACCCGGCACGAGATCGCTGGCCTTGCTGGCGAAGACGACGAAGCGCGCATCGTGGCTGAGGAGCGGGGTGAAGGAGGAACCGTTGCCGTTGGTGCCCGTCAGCGAGACGCTGATGAGGTCGTTTGTACCAAGCTTGGGATCACGAAGAAAAACCTGGTGAACCGTACTCGCCGTTGCCGGTGATTCGAAGGCCAGCAAGCGGCCATCCGAGGACGGAGACGGATTGATGCAGTCGGAACAGAATACAAGGTTCGGCCGCCGACCCAAGTCATCCATGTCATTCAACAGGTCATGGCGGTAGATGAGATTGCTGGTGCTGCCCTCGAAGAAGACGAAGCGCGCATCCGCGCTGAAGACGGGATTCGTCGCGCCGCCCGCCAGCGGATAGACGTTGGTCTGCGAGGAACTGGAGTAGCTGATGCGTTTGAGGAACGTCGAATCGACCTCACGGGCGTAGAGCTGGTAGTCCGAGATGTTGTCAGGATCGTAGGTCAAATCTCGGGCGAGACTTTGGAAGACCACCCAGCGGGAGTCAGGGCTGAAGGTGGGATTGATGGACGGGCCATTCGCGGAATAGATTGAGGGTGTTCCATTCGTGTACTGCGAGCGAGTGCTCGTGCTCATGATGAGAATGCGCCAAGGCCACAGCCGATAATTCCGGATGAAGATATCTGACCTTCCATTTCCATTATAGAAATATTCATCAGGGGTATTCAGTTCGTAACCAACAAAGTCGAAATTCGCGGAAAAACCAACCAGTTCTCCGTCTCGACTTAGAGACATATCCGAGGCGGCAGCACCGAAGGAATAACCGAGGTAATCGTTTGTATCCAGCACCAGATCGCGCCAGTAGATATTGGTCCAGTTAAGAAGCGTGTGCGATCCAAACGGCAAGGAATCAAATGGTTTTCCACCGAACATGACGTATCGGCCGTTCGCACTGATGGCAGAGGTAAAGACCTCGTTGGTCGATCCGAGCAGCCTGATAATTGAGGTTCTCGGGGCGATGCGCGCAAAGAACGGGCCGCTCAACGCGACATTTGTCTGAGCTTGAAGATCCCTGAGGACTGCATCGGCCAACGTATTGGTGTCACTCGGGGTTAAGGAGCTGTCACGAGTCAAGACAACGACTCTGCTGCCATTCCCGCTGATCGATTGCCGTCCTGCGATTGAAGCCATCGCGGCTCCAGTCGTCGGCGGAAGGTCGGGATGCGCAGCAGAGATAACCTGCGTCTCGCCCGTGTCCACGTTGCGCACGAAGACATCCCACGCGCGGTTCAGATCGTCCGGCACGAGCGTGTCGTCCGGGCTGTCCCAGGCGATGAGCGTGCCGTCGCGGGAAGCGTCCGGCAACGTGCTGCGCAAATCTGGTCCGGGCAAAGCATTGAGGTTCGTGGTCAACAGGACGGCAAATGCGTTCGTGATGTCCCGGACAAAGATCGAAGCAGGCTTTCCTGATATGCCAAGAAGCGGAGCGGACTCGGTTTCCGCCACGAAGATGATCCTCTGTCCGTCGTCCGTGACAGATACGCCTCGTGCGAACCCGGTTTGACGCGGCTGGCTGCCGAGGTGAGGTACGATCAAGTTTGTGCTGACCAGGAGCGACGACGAGACGATATTGGTAGTTAACGAAGGCACCGTGCCATCACAGCACGAGGTAACATTGGTCCGCAGCGTTCCAAAATCCGCCCTCACGACAGATGTTGAAACAGACGCATTTGTACTGGACGAGGAAACGAGGAAACGACCGTCCGGAGTGAGCAACAAAGGGGAACTAGCCACGCCCTTGGCCATAGGAATCAGACACGGATTGTTCTGAAACAAGAAGATGTTCGACCAGCCTATCGATGGAGGAAAGAACTGAAGCACGTTGTTCGGCAACTCGTGGAGGTCGAAGCGCACTACGGCCGCACCAGTCTTGAACGCAACGTAACGGCCATCCCTACTTATCGTCGGGTCTGACGCCTGATAACGTCTGTAGATTGGAGGCGGCAAAATTTCATGCGTGGAATACACATGAGACGCGACCGCCCAGATGTTTGAGGCATTGCTGATGTCTCTGACGTAAACCTCACCAAGTTGGTTGGTGACGACGGGGAGCAGGTTCGTTCCGTTGTAAGTGATGGGAGCGGCCAAAACCAAGTTCGTCGCGTGGCTCACGAAGGCCACCTTCAATCCATCCGCCGAGATGGAGGGCGAGTGGGAGGGGCCGTCCGGGCTGGCGGTGCCGGCGGCGTTCACGCTCACCAGTTCGGTGATGCCAGTCGTCAGGTCGTGGATGAAGATGTCGTTCGTTCCGTTGAAATCGTTCGTCACCAAGTTCGAGGCCAGGCTCTCGAAGATGACGTAGCGGCCGTCCTCCGAGACGAGCGGGTTATAGGACGGGCCGTTGGCGTTGCCGTCGCCTTCGTCGCCCACGCTCATGGTCACGCGGGAGCGGCCGCCGTAAACCATGTCATGGACGTAGATGTCGCTCATGCGGTTGTCGTCGCGGATGCCCAAGTTGCTGGCCTGGGTGTCGAAGGCGATGACCTGCGCGTTCGAGGACATGGAGAACAGCCCGATGTTGTCGTCCGCGCCGCCGAGACCGTTCGTGCTCACGCTCACCAGCACCGTGTTGCTGGTCACGAGATCGCGCACGAAGAGATCGAGATGCGGCGCCAGGTTGTCATTGGTCACGAGGTTGTTCGCATGGCTGAGGAAGGCGATATGCTTCCCATCCGCGCTGAAGACGGGCGCATAAGAATTCCCCGCGCCAGTGGCGGACGCGCGATACGGCGCGGACCCGACTTGAGTGGCGGCGTGGGCCGCTCCGCCGGCCAGCAGGAGCAGAATGAGCGGAAGCGCGGAGAGCGGCGGGCGGGGCGTCCGCCGCAACGGGCCAGTGACCCGTTCCATCAGCTGCATTTCAGAATTCATGGTTGGGATCTTTATGGTCATCGTGGCTTTAAGAAATGGAAGGCTCCGCTGTCGTCCCGAATGAATTCCAGAAGAGCATCGCGGAGATCCTGATTGGAAGACTGTTCAATGCTTCCGTCACTACGGAGAAGGTTGCCAGCCGAGTTGTGAAGCTGGCTGTTCCACTGAAAATTCGAGGAGAGCCTGCGGGTAATAATGTTCCATGCTTCACCGAACCAGCCGCAACCAGCCGCCCCATCGGAACCGACGTTCCGGTCACCTGCCATGAGACTGACAAGTCCAATTCTGCCGGAGTGACTCAGGAAGTAGCTGGTGGCGTTGTTCTGATAAGTCGCGTTCAGATAACCGCCGACGGGTTTGAACGAAAAATCATCCGCCAGCCGGCCTGAATCACTCGGGCAGAGGAGGACGCGGGCGGAGTTCAGCTCGTTGGAAAT
>Ga0163153_10001495_pt1 | contig 36851 bp, 24 predicted proteins | sample OliLakLV19MP6IB1_FD_148629 | JGI IMG/M metagenome (GOLD analysis project Ga0163153, IMG submission 148629) | Freshwater microbial mat bacterial communities from Lake Vanda, McMurdo Dry Valleys, Antarctica - Oligotrophic Lake LV.19.MP6.IB-1 | ecosystem: Environmental > Aquatic > Freshwater >... | reverse complement strand
CCCCCCGGGATCCCGCACCGATCGGCGCGGCTGGATCATAGGATAGTGGGGGACAGAGCGGGTGCCAAGGGAAAAGAGGGTTAGTATCGGACGGCGCGCTCAATTCGCGCTAACGCTCGTTCACGTCCCAAAATCGCCAGAATATCGAACAACCCAAAGCCGACCGCTTTACCGGTCAGCCCGATCCGCAGCGCATGCACGATCTGATTCGCCGCGATGTTCTCCTTGGCGATAAAATCGTGCAGCGTCTTTTCCAGCACCTCGGCGTTGAACGGCTCGACGTCCTTCAACGAATCGCGAAAACCTGCGAGCAGCGTTTTCGCTTCCGGAGCTTGACGAATGCGCTTGTCGAAGGCCGCCTCGTCGTAGGTCAATTGGTCGTCAGCGGTGAAGAAATCGGCGTAGTCGAGGATATCGCCCGCGGTCTTGATGCGATCGCCGGCCGCGGTGACGATTTGCAGCAGCACGGGGCCGATCGTGCAGGGGGGCGGTTCCGTCGCCAATCTCGCCCGTTGCAGGTACGGCAACACCATCGCCACTTTTTGCTTCGGCGGCAGTTGTTGCATGTAGCGCTCCTGCACTGACATCAACTTCTTCGGATCAAAGCTCGCCGGCGCCTTGTTCACGCGCTCCAGCGAAAAATGCTCGATCATCTCCTGCCGCGTGAAGTTTTCCGTCTTGTCGTCGAGCGACCAGCCCAACAGCACCAGGTAGTTGATAATCGCATCCGGCAGGTAACCGACTTGCTCGTAGAAATCGACGATCACCGGGTTGAACGTCTCCGCGGCGACTTCCAGGTGCATGGCCTCGGCAATCTTCCGGCCGTGCTCGTTGACCTGGGCGAAATCCTTGTTCTTCAGATACTTGTCCAGCTTCCGCTTACTGAGCTTGTTCTTGCTGCCCGGTTCGGCCACAAACGGGAGATGGGCATACTCGGGGCGCGGATAGCCGAGCGATTCCAGAATGAACACCTGGCGCGGCGTATTGGAGAGATGCTCCTCGGCGCGGATCACGTGCGAAATCTGAAAGTCATAGTCGTCGACCACGTTCGCCAGATGGTAGAGACACGTGCCATCCGCGCGTTGGATTACATGATCCTGTTCGTTGGCCCACTCGAACTCCACCTGCCCGCGAATGTGATCCTGCAACACGAGCTTCCCCTCGCGCGGCATTTTCAATCGCACGACACGGGCGCGTCCTTCCGCCTCGAAGCGCGCGGCATCCGCATCCGTCTCCGCCATCCAACGGCGGCTGTAAACGAAGGTCACCTTGGCTTTCTCGGCCGCTTCGCGCTCTGCTTGCAGTTCTTCGGTCTTGGCGTAATCGCGATACGCGTGCCCGGACGCCAACAGTTTTCGCACCGCCTCCTGATACTGCGTAAGCCGCTGCGATTGGAAATACCCGTTCGGCGTCCCCGTCGAGTCCGGCCCTTCATCCCAGTCGATGCCCAGCCACGACAAGCCATGCAAAATCGGCGCGAGCGCACTCTCGACATTCCGTCCAGCGTCGGTGTCGTCGATCCGCAGAATAAACTGCCCGCCATGCTTCCGCGCGAACAGCCAGTTAAACAGCGCGGTGCGCACCCCGCCAATATGCAAATACCCAGTCGGGCTGGGAGCAAAACGAGTGCGAACAGTCATGGAGCCGCCAACGGAAGTTGCCGAAATCGAATGCCCGTAATCTAGTCGTTCACGGTCGTCTCCGGGAGGAGGACGGATTCGCCCGCGAAACACGCGAAAGGACGCGAAAGCTAGGAAGGGAGAAAGAGGATCTGTCCACGGAATACACGGAAAGACACGGAAGGGAAGAGTGAATTCAAGGACCAGTGCGCATCGAATTCTCGTGCCAATCCAACTTGATCGACCAATCCCAACATTTCGAAATTCGCCGACACACTCACTCCTCCCATTTCCGTGTACTTCCGTGTATTCCGTGGACAACTCTCCCTCCCCACTTTCGCGTGTTCAGCGTGTTTCGCGGGCAAATTCCTGCGGAGTAGCCAAGGCCGCCCTCGCGCGTCAGAATACAGGCACACGCGCCTTACAAACTCATCAGGCGGAGGGCCCAGGCGATGCGTTCTCAAGCTTCACGGCGAAATTTCCTGCAATCCGCGGCAGCGGCCGGGCTGGCCGGGTCGTTTCTCGATACTCCCTGGAACGGCCTCTTGCGCCGCGTCAGCGCCGAGGAAGCCGCGCCGCAGCCAGGCGCCGTCAAGCTCCGGCCGGAGATCGAGCCGCTCGTCAAACTACTGGAAGACACGCCGCGCGAGCGCGTGCTGGAAGAAGTGGCGGCGCGGATTCGCGGCGGACTCAACTATCAGGACCTGCTCGCCGCGCTGTTGCTGGCTGGCGTGCGGAACATTCAGCCGCGCCCGGTCGGCTTCAAGTTCCACGCCGTCTTGGTGGTGAACTCCGCGCACCTGGCCAGCATCGCCTCGCCGGACGAACATCGCTGGTTGCCGATCCTCTGGGCCGTCGAAGAATTCAAGAACTCGCAGCAGCAAGACACGCGCGAAGGCAACTGGACGATGTCGGCGCTCGACGAGAAGTTCGTCCCGAGCGGCGACAAAGCCCTTGGCGCGTTCAAGACGGCGATGGACCGCTGGGATCCCGAGGCGGTCGATCCCGCGGTGGCCGGCCTGGCTCGTTCGGCCGGCGCGAACGAGATGTTCGAAATCTTCTGCCGCTATGGCGCGCGGGATTTCCGCGACATCGGCCACAAGGCGATCTACGTCGCCAACAGTTGGCGGACGCTTCGCACGGTCGGCTGGCAACACGCGGAACCGGTGCTGCGTTCGCTGGCGTACGCGCTCACCCACTACGGCGATGAGAACCCGGCCGACAGCGATCAGGAAGCGGATCGCCCCTGGCGGCGAAACACCAAGCTCGCGGCTGACATTCGCCCCGACTGGCAAGTCGGTCGCATCGACGACGGCGCCACGCGCGAACTCCTCTCCGGCATGCGCGACGGCAATTGGGAAACGTCGTGCGACACCGCGCTCGCGCAACTCAACGCTGGCGTCGATCCGCAATCGCTCTGGGACGCCATCCACAGTAGCGCCGGCGAACTCCTGATGAACCAGCCCGGCATCGTGGCCCTGCACGCCGTGACGACCGCCAACGCCCTCCGCTTCGCCTTCACGGAAAGCGGCGACGACGAAACGCGCCGCATGCTCCTCCTGCAAGCGGCTGCGTTCACCCCCATGTTCCACGCCAACGCCCGGGGGCGCGGCGATGTCGGCGGCACAAAGCTCGACGAACTCGCCGGCACGAGCCCGGGCCAGGACAGCGCGGCCGTCGAAGCGATCATGCACTCCATCAGCGACAACCGCACGCAAGCCTGCGAGCAACTCCACGGCTACCTCGCGTCCGGCGGCGCCACGCAACCGCTGATCGACGCGGCCCGACTGCTGGTCTTCTTCAAAGGCACGAATTCGCACGACTACAAATTCAGCAGCGCCGCCTTCGAAGACTACGCGCTGTTGTCGCCGGGTTGGCGCGAACGGTATCTGGCGACGAGCGTCTTCAACCTCCGCGGAGCGGGGGACCAGGACAACGGGCTGTCGGAACGTGTGCGGGCGGCGCTTGCATAGTACGTACTTCTTCTGTAGCCGAGGTCTGTGACCTCGGCCGGGTTGGACGAAGGATTCTCAACAACGGTGTGACTCGAAAATGGAGACCTTCGGTCGGGACGGTGGCACGGTCGGGAGACCGTGCCACAACGAGCGGACATCGCCGGAGCGACTGATGGATTTTGAAACACTGCAATTGCTGCGAAAGGATGCTTGGTCAGCCTACAATGCTGGTCGACTCCCGTCCGTTGTCGAATTGCTCGATGCGTACTTGAAGCGACGCACCGATGACGGGTTCATGTGGTTTCTCTACGGAGATAGCCTGCGGATTATGGGAATGATGTCCGCCGCTCGGGACGCGCTGCGGACCGCCCTTAGGCATGCGCCCCGAAGGCGACGATATCGGGTACAGGGGACTTTAGGGAAACTATACTCGGAATGGGGAAAACGCGCACTTGCAGAAAAGTATTACTCGCGCGCGACGCAAGCGAGAAATGGCGGATCGGAGCTTGCCTGGATTTGGCAATTGCGAGGCGTGAATCTTGCGAAGATGGAGGAATTTCACGGGAGTTGCACTTGTCTCAAATTCGCGACGGAACTGGACAATGAAGATCCAGACGTGTTTCACTCGCTTGGGGCCGTTCTGTGCGCACTCAAGCAATACGCAGATTCAATTGTTGCGCTAGATCGAGCGATCGCGTTACGTGGCGGTGACTTTCCCGCCGCATTGAAATTACGAAACAGCATGGCTGGAATCGCAGAGGTGATTGATCGCATTGCTACGATTGAGTATGGCAACGGTTCAAGCTGATCCCGCTTGTTGTAGCACGGTCTCCCGACCGTGCTACCGGCCCGACCGTAGGTCTCCACTTCCTGTCGGCACCACGGCACGGTCGCGAGTTGCCAGTCGCATCACTCCTGCCGCCGAACTAAACTAGTGCTGCCGAAACCCCAGCTCCGCACGCTTTTTCCGCAGGTGCTTGATGCGCTTCGTCGTCTGTTTGTCCGCGGCGATCTGCCTGATGTCCTCGTCTTTTTCGCTCGCACAATCCAATCCCCCCGCCGTCTCCGGCTACGATCGCCCCGGCGCGAATAAGCACAAAAGCCGCTCCGTCACCATCGCCAAGCATGGCATGGTTGCCACCAGCCAGCCGCTCGCGGTGTTGGCCGGGCTCGACGTCTTGCGCGCCGGCGGAAACGCGGCCGATGCGGCCATCGCGACCAACGCCATGATGGGCCTCGTCGAGCCCATGAGTTGCGGCATTGGCGGCGATTTGTTCGTCCTCTACTGGGACGCCAAGTCACAGAAACTCTACGGACTCAACGCCAGCGGGCGCAGTCCTTTCGCGCTCAATCGCGACGTGTTCCGCGAAAAGCAGCTCGCGCAGATTCCCAACGACGGCCCGCTCTCCTGGTCCGTGCCAGGCTGCGTCTCCGGCTGGGAAACGCTGCACCAACGATTCGGCCGCACTAAATGGGATGCGCTGTTCACGCCCGCGATCCAGCACGCCGAGGAAGGTTTTCCAGTCACCGAGGTCATCGCCGGCTACTGGGCCGGCGGCACGGCGAGCTTGAAGAAATGGCCCGACAGCGCCGCGACGTATCTGCCGAACGGGGCTGCGCTGAAAGAAGGCGAAGTCTTCCGCAACCCACGTCTCGCGGCGAGCTACCGCGCCATTGCGACGGATGGCGCAAAAGCGTTTTACGAGGGTAGCATCGCCCAGCGCATCGTCCAGTTCAGCGAGGCCAACGGCGGATATTTCTCGCTACGCGACTTCACCGAACACACGAGCGATTGGATCGAGCCGGTCTCGACAAACTACCGCGGCTACGACGTCTGGCAGCTCCCGCCCAACGGCCAGGGCATCGCCGTGCTGCAAATGCTGAATCTGTTGGAGTCGTATGATCTCAAATCGCTGGGCCTCGGCAGCCCGGAGTATCTGCATACCTTTGTCGAAGCCAAGAAGCTCGCCTACGCCGACCGCGCGAAGTTTTACGCCGATCCGGCCTTTGTCGACGCGCCGATCGCGGAGCTGATCTCCACGCCGTATGCCGACGTGCGCCGCAAACTCATCGATCCTCAACACGCGGCGACGAATGTACCGGCTGGCGACCCGAAGTTACGACAGGGAGACACGATTTACCTCACCGTTGTCGACGCCGAACGCAACTGCTGCTCGCTGATTCAAAGCAACTTCAACGGCTTCGGCTCGAAGGTCGTCCCCGGCGACGTCGGCTTCGCGTTGCAAAACCGCGGGGCGCTCTTCGCGCTCGACGACACGCATCTCAATCGCCTGGAACCGCACAAGCGGCCGTTCCACACGATCATCCCCGCGATGGTCACCAAAGCTGGAAAACCGTGGTTCTCGTTCGGCGTGATGGGCGGCGACATGCAGCCGCAAGGTCAGGTGCAGGTGCTCGTCAATATGATCGACTTCGGCCTCGACGTCCAAGCCGCCGGCGACGCCGCGAGAGTGCGCCACGACGGCAGCGCCACGCCGACGGGCCTCCCAGAGACGCCCCCCGGCGGGACGGTCATCGTCGAATCCGGTATCTCAGACGCGGCGGTGAAAGCCTTGGAAGCAAAAGGCCACCAGGTCAAACGCGGCGACCCCGACGGCGGCTATCAAGGCATCCAGATCGACTGGGAAAACGGCGTCCTCCGCGGCGGCAGCGAGCCGCGAAAAGACGGCACGGCGCTGGGGTATTGAGGAAGATTCGTAGGTCAGGCACCTGTTCGAAGGCACGCGCCCTCGCACCATCAGCAACCAAGGCCACATCCCAAATCGACGCAAGCTAATTGCCTGACAGGAAAGACCGTCGCAGGCCTGTCAGGCAATTAGCCAGCATGGTCATGGGTTGTTGGGGGAAGTCGTCGCAGTGCGACATGTTGCGCCTTCGACCGGGGTGCCTGACCTACGGAATTGCGCTATTTCTTCCCCAAGTGCTTGTCAAACCAATCCCCCAGCGTCGCCATGTCCTTGAGTAAGTCGGGCCAACCATGCCCAGCGCCCGGCTTCGTCACCAGTTCCGCTTCGACGCCAGCGCCTTTGAGTTTGTCGATCACCAGTTGCGCTTGTTGAATCGGCACCAGCGTGTCGGCGTCGCCGTGGATGATCAGCGTGGGGGGATCGTCGGCGGTAACTTGGTAGACCGGCGAGATCGTGTGCGCGAGCTCATCGAGCTTCTGCTCGTCCGTGATCGGCTCGAACTCCTGCTTCGCGTCGTCGTAATACTGATAGTCGAACGGTGCGCGAAAGTTCGCCAGCACGCCGCGCCCCATCGCGTTTTCGCCGTCCTTGCCGTAGTTCAGAAAATCCGTCGGCGGAAAGAAGCAGGCCACCGCCTGCACGCGGCTGCTTGCTTTGTCGACGGCGTCCATCGCGTCGGCGCTCCCCTCGGCGCCGGCCGTGCCGATCATCAGCGACAAATGCCCGCCCGCCGATGCGCCGGTAATGCCAAAGCGCTCCGGATCGACGCCGTAATCGGCCGCGTGCGTGCGAATGTACCGTACCGCGCGATTCATATCGCTGACCGCTTCGAGATTCGTGTACTTCGGCTGGCTGCCATGCACGACGGCAAACACCGTGTAGCCGCGGTTCAAGAATTCCTGCACGAAGCTCGGGTGAATCGCCGCATGGGCGGAAACCCAGCCGCCGCTGACGCAGAAGATGATGGCCGCGCCGTTCTTGTTTTCCTTCGGCGTGAAGACGTCCATCGTCATCGCCAGGCCGTCTTTGCGGCCGTAGATGACGTCTTCTTTTCGCTCAAAATTGTCGGCCTCTTGGGCCGACGCCAGTTGGGCGCCTACGGCGGCCAACAGCAACGCGACGACTGCTCTTTTCAACACCACTAGCTCTCCCACAAATAAGCCAACCCCGGGCCGGCGACGGCCAGAAGCAAGCTATAATGCGCAAGTCGCGGTCGGGACGCAACTACGCGAAGTTGCCGCTGCCGTCGCTCCCAAGCCCAGGGAAGGCCCCCGGAATCGTGGGTGATGGAGACGATATCGAAGGCCTTCCCTGGGCTTACAGCGGCGAACGGTCGTGGAGCGTTGTCGTAAGGAAACCCAAATGCAATCAATGCCAATTCGACGATGTGCATGGCTCCTTCTCGCGGCGATCGCCGCCGGCACAGCCGTGTCGCCCGCCCGTGCCCAATCGCGGCAGGCCCTGGAAGAAGCCCGGCGGCGGATGGTGGACGAGGAAATCGAAGCCGCTGGCGTCAAAAACCCGCGAGTCCTGGACGCCATGCGAAAAACGCCCCGGCACGAGTTCGTCGCCGTGGCAGAGCGAAAGCTGGCCTACTTCGATATGGCCATGCCGATCGGCTCCGGCCAGACAATCTCGCCGCCGTTTATCGTGGCTTACATGACGGAACAACTCGATCCCCAGCCGACCGACAAGGTGCTGGAAATCGGCACCGGCTCCGGCTACCAGGCCGCGGTGCTCAGCCCGATCGTGGCCGAAGTGTATTCGATTGAGATCGTCGAATCGCTCGGGCAAAAGGCCGCGCGGGCGCTGCGTCGACTCAAGTACGAAAACGTCCACACCAAGATCGGCGACGGCTATCAAGGCTGGGCCGAGCACGCGCCGTTCGACAAGATCATCGTCACCTGTTCGCCGGAGCAAATCCCCGAGGCCCTTGTCGAGCAACTCAAGGAAGGGGGCCGGATGGTCATTCCACTCGGCGAGCGCTACCAGCAGTCGCTGTACCTGTACCAGAAGAAGGACGGCAAGATGGTCGAAGAAGCGTTGCGGCCCACGCTCTTCGTTCCCATGACCGGCGCCGCCGAAGACGGCCGCCATATCTTGCCGAACCCTGCCAAGCCCAGCGTGGCGAACGGCGCCTTCGACGAGTCGCTCAAACAAAAGCCCGACGAGCCGGCCGGCTGGCATTACCTGCGCCAAGCGGAACTCGTCGACGAGGACGGACAAGGTAAATACCTGCGGTTCGCGAATCAAGTCCCCGGCCGCGGCTGCCAGGCCCTGCAGGCGTTCGCCGTCGACGGCCGCAAAGTAGCACAGCTTTCCGTGTCACTGCGCGTGCAAGGCAAGGACATCGCCCCCGGCCAAGACGCACGGCAGCTCCCTAGCTTGGCGATCACCTTCTACGACGAACGCCGCGCGGTGGTCGCGGAGCGCGGCCTCGGCCCCTGGCGCGGTTCCTTCACCTGGCAACCCGAGTCCGCCAAACTCCAAGTCCCCAAGCAAGCCCGAGAAGCAATTCTCCGCGTCGGCCTAATGGGCGCGGTAGGCGAGTTGGGCATCGACGACGTAGACGTGAGGGCAAGTGAATAGAGGATGACGAATGTCGAAATCCGAATGTCGAATCAAATCTGAATGACGAATGCTCAAATGACGAATGGATTTGCGCGGCTTTGGTCCGCCTCCGCCCCATTCGACATTCGAATTTGATTCGACATTCGGATTTAGAAATTCGTCATTTCCCCTATTCCTCTTCCCCCGGCGGCGACTTAATCCCCAGCTCTCGGTTCATCTCCGAGATCACGTTGGCGTCGCGGATCAGCTCTTGCATCAACTGCGGGAAAGGCAGCGACCCGAACGCTACGGCGCGTTGGATGATATACGGCACCGGGCTGTGCGGTTCCATGCGTTGCAGCGCGGTGGCGGCGTCGTGGAGTTGCTTGTAAAGGTCGTCGCGCGTGACGGCCCGTGAGGCGGACCGCATCACCACGGTCTGGCCGCCGGCGCCATCGTCGACCGTTTCTTCAACGTCGGCCGCTGATTCGTCGCCCCCTTTGCGGGCGACGATCTGCTTGGCGAGCGTAGCCCCTTCCTCGATCGATCCGCGGACATAGCTTAAGCCCGGCGCTTCGTTGGCCATCTTCGCACGGAGCTCGTTGACGAGTTGCTTCAACTCCGTCAGCGCCTGCGCCGAGTCGTCCGCCAGTCGCCGGCATTGTTCCGGCGTGGAGTTGAAAACCGCCTTTTCAACGATCTCGTTGGCCAGGCCTTCTTTTCCTTCGCGCGCCAACTGAAAATGCAATGCGCCGTAACGCTCACCGCCGACGACGACGACCGGCAGGCTGCGAATCGTGTTGGGAAACACCGCGCCACGATCCGTGTCGTCAAGCCAATTAAACGGCGCGGCGCGGACTTCCAAGTCGTCGTCTTCGTCGAGCGCCGGCTCCAGGCGGTTCCAGCAGCATTCGACGAGTTGCCGGAACAGATGCAATCCATCGCGCAGGCCAGCGAAGCCATGGACGCGGGCGAGCGCCTCGGTCAATCGCGCGGCGATCAGCAGGTTCTTCGACTTCTCCGTCAACGTCTGCTGGCAGAGCCGGATCACGCCTTGCCAATCGGCGCGGACGGGCTCCGCGGGACGGAGCGGATCGTCCTCGGCGAAATCCGAGGGATTAATCTCCTTGCGCATCTCGTCGAGCTTTTGACGCACGTCGAAGGGCACCGAGTCCCCGGCCGGCTCGTCTTCCGAGATCGGCTGCACGAGCGCCAGGAAATCAAGAATCGCCGGCGAGGCCGCTTTGGATTCACCGTATTTGGTGCTGGCCTTGGTGGCCTCGACCATGGCGGACAAGTCTTGCGTGTCCATAGCTGCGCCCTGATTCGCCGAATCGTCGGCAGCGGTTTCCGTTTCGTCGCTCACATCACTTGCCATCTTGGTCTCCTCGGCGTTCGCGTCGCCGCCCGCGTCGAGTTCGGCCAACATCGCGTCCAAGTCGATTTCTGCTTCCGCGTCTTCGGTCGGCTCTGCGTCGTCGTCGCCCAAGCTGGCGAGCATGGCGTCGAGATCGAGGTCTGCTGCCGCTTCGTCGGTTGTGTCAGGGGCTGCTTCGTCCTTCGCTTGCTCCGCGTCGTCGTCGCCCAAACCAGCCAGCATGGCGTCGAGGTCAATGTCGTCGTCAGTTGACGTTTCAGACTCGCTCGAAGTTGCGTCGTCGGACGAGGAAGGCACGTTATCGTCGTCCGAACTGTCGCTGTCCGAGTCGTCTGAACCACCGAGACCCGCTAAGAGGGCGTCGAGGTCTGCGTCGCCGGAACTGGACGGCGCGTCGTCGCTGGAATCGTCGTTGCTCGCCGAGCTTCCTTCATCATCCCCGGCCAACAGTGCCGCGAGATCGTCGTCCGCTGAACTGGTTTCGCCAGCGTCGGACTTTACTTCGTCTGATTCAGACACGTCGTCGTCTCCCAAACTGGCGAGCATGGCGTCAAGGTCGATGTCGTCAGCGGCCGATGCCGAATCTTCACTCGCAGCGTCGCTGGAAGTGCCTTCATCGCTCGAAGTCTCTTCGTCGTCGCCGAGCGAAGCCATCAGCGCATCGAGGTCCAGATCGTCGCTGTCGTCGCTCGAAGCGCTTTCGTTCGAGTCGGAGGAGTCGTCCGAGGGATCGCTATTATCACTGCCGGAGTCGTCATCCGCGGCGGGGCTCACGTCGTCGTCCGAGTCCGAACTCGAATCATCGTCGGAACTCGTATCATCATCGTCGCTTGACGAATTGTCGTCATCGTCGCCGGCCGCCAACAGCGACGCCAGGTCGTCGTCCACTTCCGGATCGTTCGACCTCACGGTCGTCGATTTCGGCGCCGGGCCGCCCTTGAGTTTCACGGTATCGGACTTCGCTTCGGTCGGCGAGGCGAAGCTGACTTTCCCGCCGCCGGTCCAGAGGCCCGCCAGCAGCGGTTGCTCCGCGGACAGCGATCGAATCGCCGCCAACTCGACGAGGTCGCGCCCCTTGAACGACAACGCCGGGATCAGGCCCAACTTGGCCAATTCCGTGCCGACGGCCGAAGTGAAACGCACTTCGGTGATGACACCGACGTCCTCGTCATGCTCGTCCCGATAAGCATGGACCGGCATGCTATCCAGCACGCGCTTCGCGGCCGGATTCATCTTCCAGCCCGACTCCATAAAGCCCAGCGCCAACAACGTCGCGCAGGCGACGGCGCTATTGCCCCAGAGATACCCCTCCGGGCGGCCGTCGAATTCCTCAAACGGAATCGAATCGGGCGGGCGATAGTTGTCGCCAAACGGCGGACGCAACAGAAATCCCGGCGTCGCGAGCGCAACGTAGCTCGCTTCCGGCAAGGCGCGCAATGCTTTCCATGCCGCCGTGAGTTCGTCCGGCAGCTCGTAACTATCGAGCCGCGTGACGTCGCTTTCCATTCCCGCCAGGAACGGTCCGCCGGCATACGTGGCGATCTTCGCCAGGCGTCCCACGAGCGCGGCGTCTTCTTCGCTAAGCCCGAAGGAATACAATCCGACGATCATCCCCCAAGGGATGCCGTCAGGCGCCTGCGCCGACTTGTTCACCAGCAGATCGAAGATCGCCGTTTGTGCGAGGTCGTCCTGGGCCGCGAGGTCGCTCCGCAGTTCCTCGGCGGTCACGTCGAACAGCAGCACCTGCACGCGGCGATCTTTCGACACCCGCCGCAACAGCAACGCCAGACCTCGCCACGCACTTTCCAGCAATTGATACGCCGAATGCCTAAGCAATTCGCGCATCTGCAGCGCGGCCGGCGAATTCACTCGGTCGTCGCGCGAGTCTTCCAGTTTGTTGAAGACGTCAGCGCTTTTATAAATCGGATCCGGGTGGAAATCGTCCAGCTCCCGGAACTCCAACTCGATTTCATCGCCCCCGGAGGTGGAAAACGCCAGTTTGGGGCCGATCTCCTCGATCAGCTCGTCCAGGTCGTCGAATGCGGCCTTGCGACCGCGGAGCGATTTCAGCTCGTCCGCGCTGCGGGGTTCCTCGCGACCGCTCCGGCCGGAAAAGTCTCCCCACACGGCAATGCGCAGCGGCGTTTCGTCCGTCGCCGCATAGTCGGGGCGCGGGGATTCAAGCTGGCCGAAGTTCGGGGTGTCGGACACGGAGTCGGGGCCCTTGCTGTTCCGTAGCGTGGCGAGGGAGGAGCAGGCCGGGCGCCGCGCCCTGGCGCGCACCGGCGAACGGCGCATCCTGGCCGATCGTTCTATTCTTCCATCGCGGATTTTCCAGCATAACTTTGCTGATCCATTGTAGCCACGGTTTCGGCCGGTCGTAACGATCGGTCCGACCGGAGAATTGGAACCGCAAAAGCCGCGAGAAGAACGCGGTCTATGCGCGAACGGCGCGTGAAAATGAAAAAGCCCAGGGAAGGCCCTCAGAAACGCCCGCCAATGGAACGGTTACCGGAGGCCTTCCCTGGGCTTAGCGGCGACAGCAATGCTCCTTGAAACAACGGTGCCAACTCACTGTCAAAACTCCGCGCTCCCCGGCGTCCGCGGGAACGGAATCACATCCCGAATGTTCGCCATCCCGGTGATGAACTGCACGGCGCGTTCCAGGCCGAGGCCGAACCCGCTATGCGGAACCGTGCCGTAGCGGCGCAGATCGCAATACCACCAGTAATCGTCCTTCGAGAGTTCCTGCTCCGCCATGCGTTGTTCCAGAATATCAAGCCGCTCTTCGCGCTGGCTGCCGCCGATGATCTCACCCACTTTCGGCACCAGCACGTCCATCGCGCGGACCGTTTTGCCGTCGTCGTTGACCCGCATATAAAACGGCTTGATCGAGCGCGGATAGTCATGCAAGATCACCGGGCGCTGGAACTTCTTTTCGGTGAGATAGCGTTCGTGCTCGCTTTGCAGGTCGATGCCCCAAGTCACCGGGAACTCGAACTTCTCGCCGCAGGACTCCAGAATCTTGACCGCCTCGGTGTAACTGAGCCGTTCGAAGTTGGTATTCACGATGCCGGTCAGCGTTTCGATCGTGGTCTTGTCGATCCGCTCGTTGAAGAACTGCATGTCCTCTTCGCAGCGATTCAAGGCGTCGCCGAAGATGCGCTTCAAAAACGCCTCGGCCAGGTCCATGTTGTCGACCAGCTCGAAAAACGCCGCCTCCGGTTCCACCATCCAGAACTCGGCGAGGTGCCGCGAGGTGTTCGAGTTCTCCGCGCGAAACGTCGGCCCGAACGTATACACGCGGCCCAGCGAGCAGGCGAAGATTTCCGCTTCCAGCTGCCCGCTCACGGTCAGATACGCGGGGCGCTGGAAGAAATCCTGTGCATAGTCGACGGTTTTCGGCTGCCCTTCCGCGCCGGTTTTCGGGACCTTATCCAGATCGAGCGTGGTGACTTTGAACATCGCGCCGGCGCCTTCGCAATCGCTGGCCGTGATGATCGGCGGATGCACGTAGAGAAATCCGCGCTCCTGAAAGAAGTCGTGGATCGATCGGCACACGCAGTTCCGCACCCGGGCGATGGCGCCAAACGTGTTTGTCCGCGGCCGTAGATGGGCGATCGTCCGCAGATACTCGAACGTGTGCTGCTTCTTCTGCAACACGTACGTTTCGGGATCCGACGTGCCGTGGAGGATCACGTTGGTCGCCTGCACCTCCGTCTGCTGTCCCTTGGCAGGCGAGGCCTTGACCTCCCCTTCGACCGTGACGCTCGACCCGGCCGAAAGGTGCTTGATCTCGCTCTCGTAGTTCGGCAACTGCCCGTCGGCGACGATTTGAATATTGCCGAGGCAACTTCCGTCGTTCAATTCAATGAACGAGAAACCGCCTTTGGAGTCGCGCCGCGTGCGCACCCAACCTTGCAAACGCACCACGCGCCCCACCGCCTCAGCACGCCGCGCTTCGACAACGGACAAGCGATCCATGGGAGAACGAATCCTTTCAAGGTCAGACGACCTGGGCGGAAGGTCTAATTTCTAAATCTGAATGACGAGTCAAATCCGAATCACGAATGACGCAATGCAAAACGACTCCATTCGTCATTCAAGCATTCGAAATTGATTCGTCATTCAAATTTAGAACTTCGTCATTCTCAATGCTCTCCTTGTCCCGCCAGCCAGCGTTCCGCGTCGAGCGCCGCCATGCAGCCGGAGCCAGCGGCCGTGATCGCCTGGCGGTAGTAGTCGTCGGCGACGTCGCCGGCGGCGAAGACCCCTTCCACGCTCGTGTTCGTGCGGAATGGCACGGTCCAACGGATGTATTTCTTCGCGGTCAATTCCAATTGTCCGTCGAGGAACACGGTGTTCGGCGTGTGGCCGATTGCCAGGAACAATCCGGACGCCGGGAGTTCGCGCGGCTCGCCGCCTTTGACTTGCTTGACACGGACCGCGGTCACCCCTTCCTTGTCGTTGCCGAGCACTTCGTCCAGCCCGCTATTCCAAACCATTTCGATCTTCGGATCGTTCAGCGCCCGAGCGGCCATGATCTTCGACGCCCGCAGTTCGTCGCGGCGATGCACCATGTACACGCGGCTCGCGAACTTTGAGAGGTACGTCGCTTCCTCGACGGCCGAATCGCCGCCGCCGACCACCACGAGCGGCTTGTTGCGAAACCGCGGCAATGCCCCGTCGCAGACGGCGCACGCGCTCACGCCACGATTCTTGTAATGGTCCTCCGACGGCAGCCCCAGGTAGTTGGCCCGCGCGCCGGTCGCCACAATCACCGATTTGGCGACAATCTCCTGGCCTTCCAAAGTGGTCAGCTTGAACGGCCGCTTGCTCAAATCGACTTTGGCGATGTCGTCCGTGATGATCCGCGTGCCGAAATTGACCGCCTGCTGCCGCATCAACTCCATGAGTTCGGGACCGCTGATCCCATGCTTGCTATGCGGCGGCATCATCTGTCGCTTGTCCTCCGCCATCGCGCGATCGAGGTATTCCTCCATGTTCCCAGCCGGAAAGCCGGGGTAATTTTCGACCTCGGTCGTGAGCGCCAATTGCCCGAGCGGCAGCGTACCGGCGATGCGGTTCTCTTCAGTGATCGCGCCCTCGAACACGAGCGGTTCCAAGTTCGCCCGGGCGGTATAGATCGCCGCAGCCCAACCGGCCGGGCCACTGCCAATGATGACGACTGTTTCAGTTTTCGCGGACACAAAAACCTCGAAGGCACGAGGGGAAGGTGATCAGTACTTCTTTGGATGCAATGGTGACAACTGGAGCTACGCCCAGTTGCTCACGATCAACTGTGGGAGGCGTCTCCGACGCCGATGAAACGGACGTTGAAGACAGAGACAAACATCGTATCTCGCACGACGTCGTCACCAGCGGCGACAGAGACGCCTCCCACAGGTCGTGTGACTTTGCAGCGTCGCCATTATAGGTATCCCCAGCCCACCGTCCACCGGGCTTCGGTTGCCGTAGATGCTTGCAGGCGTTATGGTTAGCTAGAGCGGCGGACGGTTCTCGCCCGCCTGCGCGACGACCACTGGCGGCGAACGAAATATGGTGCTGCTCCCCATCGTACTGGTCTCCGCGGTCATCCTGATCGTGGCTTATTTCACTTACGGCCGCTTGCTCGCGCGGCTGTTGGACCTCGATCCGAACCGGCCGACGCCAGCCAACACCCTGCGCGACGATTTGGATTTCATCCCGACCGAACCGCAGTTCCTGCTCAGCCAGCATTTCTCGGCGATCGCGGCCGCCGGGCCGATCGTCGGCCCGATCCTGGCCGGCATCGCCTTTGGTTGGCTGCCGGCGCTGATCTGGATTCTGGTCGGCTCGATCCTCATCGGCGGCGTCCACGACCTAACCGCGCTCGTGGCCTCGATTCGCCATCAGGCCCGGTCGATCGCCGAAGTCGTGCGCGACCACATGTCGAAGCGCTCGTACTTGCTCTTCCTGGCGTTCATCTGGATCGCGTTGGTCTACATCATCGTCGCCTTCACCGATATCACGGCCGCCTCGTTCGTCGGTTCACAGACGTTGGAAAGCGGGCAAGAGGTCACCGGCGCCGGCATCGCCAGTTCGTCGTTGATGTATTTGGCCCTCCCGATCGTGATGGGCCTGCTACTGCGCTACACGCGGCTCACCGTCGGTTGGGCGACGGTGCTGTTTCTGCCGCTCGTGGGCCTGGCCATTTGGAAAGGTCAGGCCTGGCCCTTCGATCTAGGAGCGATGCTCGGCCTTTCCTCCGAAACCACGACGCGGCAGGCCTGGGACGTGTTGTTGTTGGGCTACTGTCTCGTCGCCGGAGTATTGCCCGTCTGGATGCTGCTGCAACCCCGCGGACATCTCGGCGGCTATTTCCTGTACGTCGCTCTCGCAGCGTTCGGGATCGGCATGGTCGTCGGCTCCGGCACCGAAGTGAAATACCCTGCGTTCACCGGCTGGACCACGGCCAAGGGAGAAACGCTTGCGCCGATCTTGTTCATCACCATCGCCTGCGGGGCCTGCTCAGGCTTCCACTCGCTGATCGCCTCGGGCAGCACCTCGAAGCAACTCCGCGTGGAAACCGACGCCAAGCCGATCGCCTACGGCGCAATGCTTTTGGAAGCCATGGTCGCCATCTGCTCGCTCTGCTGCGTGATGATGCTGACGGCCGATTCGCCGTTGCTGACGAGCGGTCCGAACAACATCTACGCCAACGGTCTCAGCACGTTGCTTTCCGGCGTTGGCGTCGGCGGCCTCCGCCTCGATCCGCAGCTCGTCGTCTGTTTCGCGCTGATGGCTTTCGTGACGTTCGTCTACGACACGCTCGACGTCTGCACGCGGCTGGGCCGCTACATCATTCAAGAACTCACCGGCCTGCACAACGCCGCCGGGCGTTGGCTCGGCACTGGGCTCACCGCCGGCGTGCCACTTATGTTCGTGATGCAGACGTCGCTCGGTCCCGATGGCAACCCGACGCCTGTGTGGCGCACCTATTGGGCGCTGTTCGGCGCGAGCAATCAACTGCTCGCGGCGCTCACGCTGCTCGGCGTGACCGTCTGGCTCTGGAAAACCAAACGCGCCGCCTGGGTCTGGCTGGTCGTCGGCTTGCCGGCGGCCTGGATGTACACGGTCAGCACCTGGGCGCTGATCCTCATGGTCCGCGGCAATTTTCTGGACGGCAAAGACGGCTGGCGCATAACAACGACCTGGGTCGGCCTGGTGCTCATCGCCCTGGCGGCGCTGATGCTCGTCGAAGCACTGCGCGTGTTGCTCTCGCTCGGCCGTTCTGAACCGCCAAGATCGATGAAATCAGCGATGGCGCCGAGCGCGTAAGCAATTCAAAAACCAGCGCAAAAAAACGCGCGAGATCTAAATTTGTTGTGTCACGGTCTCCCGACCGTGACACCGGCCCGACCGAAGGTCTCCATTCGCGGACGAAGCGGAGCCAAATTGTCGCACGGTCGGACGCCGCCCACGACAGCGGCTCTAGATCGCCCATTCAAAGCAATTACACCAACCCCTTGCGCACCGCCCACACGGCCGCTTGTGTGCGATCCGAAACGCCGATCTTGCGCAAGATATGTTGCACGTGTTCCTTGACCGTTTCGTAGCTGATGCCCAGCGCTTGAGCGATTTCTTTGTTCGTCAGGCCGAAAGCGAGTTGCCGCAGCACTTCGGATTCCCGTTGCGTGAGCGGGACGTCCAGATCGCCGGAAATGCGCGGTGTCGAGAGCGCGCCCGTGACGCGACGCAATTCCTCGCGCGACCAGCATTCTTCGCCACGGGCCGCTTTGCGAATCATCGCCAGTAATTGTTCTCGCGGCGTTTCCTTGAGCATGTACCCCGTCGCGCCCAGCGCCAAGGCCCGCGCCACGTAGGTCGGATTCTCGAAGGCCGTCAACATCAGCACCGGCAAGTTCGGGTGGTCCTGCCGTAGTCGGGTCAGCGCCTGCAAGCCGTCGCCATTCGGCATACGGATATCGAGCAGCACGACATCGAAGGTCTCGGCGGCGCAGCGCTCCACCGCCTCCGCACCCGTCGTCGCCTCGGCGGCGACTTCGATTTCCGTGCCCGCCAACATCGCCTTAATTCCCGAGCGGACCAGTTCGTGATCGTCGGTCACCAGAATGCGAATGCTCATCACGGCCCTCTATGGATTGCGAACCGTGGCCGGACCGAGCTCGATCGGTAGCTCGATCGTCAGCCGCGTACCCTTCCCAGGCGCACTATCGATATCAATTCGCCCGCGCAAGAGCGCGACGCGCTTGCGAATGCCCTGCAAACCAAAGCGATTCTCGGAGACCTTCCTCGGCGAAAAGCCCACGCCGTCGTCGGAGATCGTCAGCCGAATGCGTCCGTTCGCCTCGTGTAACGTGACCTCGCCGCGCTCCGCCTGACTGTGCGTGCGCAGGTTCGTGAGCGCTTCTTGCACGATGCGGAACAGCATTGCCTCCAGCAGCGAATCCAGTCGCTTCCAAGACACCTCGTGTGTGAACGCGATCGGCGGAGCGCCAAAGCCAACTTGTTCGTGAACGAGATACTCGATCGCCGCCACGACGCCTTGCTCGTCAAGAATCGGCGGACGCAACCCGCTGATCACCAGCCGCGCTTCTTGCATGGCGTCGCGCAGCATCTGCACGACCGTCGCGAAGTCGTCGCGCGATTTGTCGTCGATTCCGGTCAAACGCAGCGCCAGCGATTCCAAATACATCAGCGACGCGGAAATCTCTTGCACGAGCCCATCATGCAATTCGTAAGCGATCAATTGACGATCCCGTTCATGAACCGCCAGGGCGTATTCCAGAAATCGCCGCTCGTTATTCAGCGCGTCCCGCGATTGCTTCGCTTCCGTGAAATCGCGAAACGCCGCCACGGCGCCGGTAATGCGCCCCTCGGAATCGCGTACCGGCTGCGCATTCACGCTCAACCACACCGGCGCCGACAGTTCGTCGTGCAGAACGAAAATCTCTTCTTCGACGACGACTTCGCCGCGCAACGCGCGGACCATGGGAAGCTGACTTTCTGGGATCGGCGTTTCGGCGTCCGCGAGGTAGAGCCCATAGTGTTCGCTCCAGGCGTCCGGTTGATCCGAAATCGGGCCGCGCCCGAGTATCCTCGCTGCCGCGGGATTGAAGACGATAAAACGCCCGTCGATATCGCACACGCACACGCCATCGGCGATGCTCGCCAAGATCGACTGCAAGACTCGATTGCGCTCCTCGAGCGCGGTGACGGCGCGCTTGCGTTCATTGACCTCGCAATCGAGTTGCGAGTTCGTCTCCGAAAGCTCTCGCGTACGCTGCTCGACCCGCTGCTCTAATTCGTTGTGAGCCTTTTTCAGCGCGGCTTCGGCCTGCACCCTTTCCGTAATGTCGACGGCCAGGCCCAGTGCGAACTGAACTCGACCGTCCGCATCGCGAATCGGGCGATAAGAAAAATCAAAAGTCCGTCCAAGGAACTCGCCGATGTCTCCGAATTCCTCGCCCGCCAGCGCTCGCTTCGCCTCGTCGACGATTTTTGGCTGATCCGCATAGACCTCAAAGAAGTTCTTTCCGACCAGACGTCCCGGCGCCATACCAAGAGCCGCCAATGCCTGGCCGTCGCTGAGTGTGACGATGCCATCGGCTCTTATCTGCCACACCGCCACTGGGGCATGCTGAACCACCTGCTGGAAATGCTCTAGCGAGGGGTGCGATGCAAGTCGCGGGGAGGCCGTCGGCGCACGGGTTCGTTGCGCCGCGGAAATGCGGTTCTCCAACGCCGCGAGCTGCGCCCGGAGTTGGCGATTTTCCGCAACCAGCGCTTCCGCGCTCGGTCGCGCGCCCGCAATCGGAAGTGAAACTGGGTCGACCGTCATTGGCCGTGTCCCACATTTGGCGGGTTAGCTGCTCCCTCTTCCTAGATATCATAGCAGCCCTAATCCCCCATAAAGAGTAGTTGCCGTGGATTTTTTGCACTTTCTGGCGATTGTTTGACCACCTTCCCGGGGGATACCTCCTGACTGACAAGGGGGCACGGTCAAGTTGGGCGACTGGCGCGCCGATGATCCGGTTGTGACGGTTTTTCTGTGTTGCAGTGCGCCTGGCCATTCCCTTGGCCATCGCACGGCGGCGACCGTCCAAGAGGACGCTTGGTCGGCCAAAGCGAATGTGCAGGGGCCGCGGCGATCGAGCGACCTCCCGGGGGGAGATCTGGACGCGCGCGCGAAGCGGGTGCCGGCCGCCAAGCCGACACACAGAGCGGCCGCTTGCGCGACGTTCATCATCCCCTGCCGCCGGCAGCCGACGTCCCGGTTACTTCCCATGAGCCGCGCTTCCAAGGTTTGGAACTCCGCGACACGGTTCGCTATGCTAGCCGGGTCGTGCAAATGTTCACCACTGAGACCACGGAACGGGGAATGTCCGTTTGAACCGCAGAGGCACGGAGACGCAGAAGGTTGAGTGATGGGTGCCGTCTTAGGAACACTGAAAATTGGAAAGACTCCAACTCCCCCTCTCCCCCCTCCGCGACTCAGCGCCTCCGCGGTTAAAAAGACTTTCCCCTCCGTGTTCACCGTGCCTCCGTGGTAAATAACCCGAATGACGTCGCCCGAATGCTTCCCACTTGCCCGCCGAGGCCTCATGCGTATTGTTGAAATCGTTTGCCAGATTCTTCGCGTCAAGAATGTCGAGGCCAAGACCGCCAGCAGTCAGGACGCCGTGCTGGTCCGCGTGCGCACCGACGACGGGCTCGAAGGCATCGGCGAAGCCGACGCCTCGCCCGAGGTGGTCAAGGCCATCATCGACGCCCCGTTCAGCCACAACATCGCCAGCGGGCTGCGGCACGTCCTCCTCGGCGAAAACGCCCTGGAGCACGAACGCGTCTGGCAAAAGATGTACCGTGCCACGATGTACTACGGCCGCACCTCAGTCGCCATCGCCGCAATGAGCGCCATCGACATGGCGCTTTGGGACTTGAAAGGCAAGAAGTTCGGGCAGCCGATTCACCGCCTGCTCGGCGGCCAGCATCACGCGCGGATCAAAGCCTACGCGTCGATTCTCTTCGGCAAGAACGGCCGCGAAACCGCCGAAATCGGCAAGCGCTGGCGCGATTATGGCTACCAGGCCATAAAATTCGGCTGGGAGCCGATGGGGCAATCCGAACAGTTGGATATCGACCTCGTCCGCGGCGCCCGCGAAGGCGTTGGCGACGGCACGGTGCTGATCGACGCCGGACTGGTGTTCGACACGCGCACCGCACTGCAGCGCGCGAAGGCCTTCGCCGATTTCGGCATCGGCTGGCTCGAAGAGCCATTGCAACCTTCGAACTACGACGGCTACGCCTGGCTGCGCGATCGTTCGCCGGTCCCCATCGCCGCCGGCGAAGCCGAATGCGGCCGGGACGGCTTTCGGCAATTGATCGACCGCAACGCCCTCGACGTCTACCAGGTCGATCTCTCCCGCTGCGGCTTCACCGACGCCAGTTACATCCGCCAACGCGTCGAGGAAATCGGCGCTCGCCTGTGTAACCATTGCTACACGAGCCCCATCACCGGCGCGGCCAGCCTGCACTGGCTCAGCACCTGCAAAGACGCCTTTCTCTACGAAGACTGCGTGGAAGACTCGCCGTTGCGCCACAACCTGACCCACGAAAAAATCCAAGCCATCGACGGCTGGATCACGGTCCCAGACGGCCCCGGCCTCGGCGTGACACTGGACGAAGATTTCGTAAAGGAATACCTGGTGGCGGAATCGCGTTGACGTCGCGACATCCCTGCCAATGTGTGGGTGCCTGGGGCTGAGGCATGCCAAGTAGTCCGATTGGCGCGAAACGGCTGGGGCATCGCAGCGCGTCCAATCTTGATTTAACGAAGCCCCAGCGGGTTCGACCATTGCAAGGCAGCTCTAAGTGCCCCTGCCCCAGGCACCCGTCCCCTTTGGCAAAAAGTAGTCCTACACCAACTCCACCAACGGCCCGCGTTCCACCAGATACTGCGGCCGGCCGGTCGGGTCAACGATCGTGGTCGTCGTCGGGTCGATGCCGAGGTTGTGGTAGAGCGTTGCCAGGATTTCCTGGACGTGCACTGGGCGGACCTTGGCGTATTCGCCGAGGCGGTTCGTTTCGCCGATCGCCTGGCCGGTCCTCATGCCGCCGCCGGCCATCAGCGCGCAGCTGACTTGCGACCAGTGATCGCGCCCCGCCTGGGCGTTGATCCGCGGCGTGCGGCCGAATTCGCCCCAGGCGATCACCGTCACGTCGTCCAACATGCCGTGAACTTCGAGGTCCTCGATCAGTGCGCTCAGCCCTTGATCGAGCTTGCCGCCGTGATCGCGGACGAGATCAAAGTTCGCGCCGTGACTGTCCCAGCGGCCGTAGCTCAGCGTCACGCAACGGACGCCGGCCTGCACCAACCGCCGCGCGATGAGTAGGTGATCGTTCCGCGTCGGCGCGCCGTCGTATTGATAGTTGTACGGCTTGCCGTCGCCGTAACGCTCAACGATCTTCGGGTCTTCCTTCGCGAGATCGAGGGCGTCGACCAACTTGCTCGACGAGAGCACGTCCAAAGCGCGTTGCCCGAAGGCATCCATCCCGGCCATTTGCCCCGTGGCATCGGCGTCACGTCGCAAGCGATCAAAGCCAGCCAGCAGCGAGCGCCGGTCTTTCAACCGTTCGAGCGGAATCTCGCCCAGCCGCATGTTGGCCATGCCCGGTCCGTCCGGCTTGAATGGGCCGTAGCCGGAATTGAGAAAACCGGCCGTACCAGGATCGCTCCATTCCACGTGGCTAGTTCTCTCGGCGAGACCCACGAACGGAGGCACCGAGAGATCGACCGGCCCTTGTAATCGCGAAACCGCGGCGCCGATCGACGGGTGTCCGCCCAGCACGCGCAGCTCGTTGAAGCGCCAACCGGTGTTGCACTGATACGCGTCGTGGCGATCTTCCGTGCCGACCACGGAGCGAATCACCGCGCACTTGTCCATCATCTGGGCCAAGCGCGGGAAGACCTCGCAAATTTCGATGCCCGGCACGTTCGTGGCGATCGGCTTGAATTCGCCGCGAATTTCCGACGGGGCGTCGGTCTTGATTTCCCACATGTCCTGGTGCGGCGGACCGCCCCCGAGGAACACGTTGATCACGGCCTTGTGGGACGAAGGCGATTTTCCCGCCGCGGTTTCCGCCCGCAGGATGTCCGGCAACGTGAGCATGCTGGCGCCAAAGCCGAGCGCGCCGATCCGCATGAATTCACGTCGCGAAACGCCATCGCAAAAACGGTGGCGGCGGTTGCCGAACAGCGTGAGCATCGGTTTCTCCTCCTAAGGCGGGACAAACGGACGGGGAGGATCCGCGCGGCGCGAACGCCACGAGCTGACATCAACCCTGTTTTATGCGTTTCCAGGGGGGATGTCAAGTTTCGATGTGGACGTTCGGCGTGGAACGGCGAAAGACGCGTCGTTCGAAGAAAAGCCCAAGGAAGGCCCCCAAAAACCGTTCCATCGGCAACGGTTAAGGGAGGCCTTCCCTGGGCTTAACCAGCTTGTCGTAGCTATCGGAGTTACTGCGGCAGCGCCGCGGTCCGCTGTTCCGCCGGAGTCAGCCGGTTCAACTCCTCCAACACCTGCGATTGCGTGCAGCCGCCCACGAACACCTTGGCCGGCGTGGTCTGCCCGGGGGCGTAAATCGCCACGACGGGGATTTGCTCGGTGCCTGCATATTTATTGAGCCATTCGCTGGGCTCCGGCGGGAAGTCCGACATATCCGCTTGCAACGGCACCACGCCCAATTCTTTGAGCTTCTCCCGCACGGCCGTGGTATTAAGGACGAACTTCTCCATCGCCTTACAGGTCTGGCACCAATCGGCGGTGAAGTCGATCATCACCGGGCGGCCCTGCGAAGTCAGTTCCGCCAGCGTCTTTTCCGTATACGGGTTCCAAGGAATCGCCGCGCTGGCGTCTTCCACGAGACGAATCTCCAAGGCGCCGCCGCCTTGAGCAATCTTCAATCGAAAATCCTCCTCCTCGCGCTCCTGCATCAGTTCTTTGATGCCCACGAACGAAACGATCTCCGGCGTCCACTTCGCCCAGCCGACGAAGGCCACGATGAAGATCGCGGCGGAGAACGCCGCGGCCTGCGCCCAGGTTTTCAGTTTTTCACCGAGCGTCGCTGTGTATGGCACGCGGCCGATCCACCAGCACGCGGCCCACAGACCAAACAGCAATGTCACAGTCGGAATGACCAGCGGCGGGCTCAACAACGTGAGCATATAGGCCACGGTGCCCACGAGCACGAAGCCCATCATGTGCTTAAACGTGTCCATCCAAGCGCCCGGCTTCGGCAGAAATCGCAACAGCGACGGAAACGCGCCGATCAGCAGATAAGGGCTGGCCATGCCCACGCCCATGCTGAGAAACACTCCGAACACATGCAGCGTCGGTTTACCGGTCGTCCAAGCGAGCGCCGTTCCCAAGCCTGGCCCGCTGCAAGGCGTGGCCAGAATCGTCGTCAACACGCCCTTGATGAAGGTGCCCGACCAACCTTCCTTGCGCGCCAGGGCACTAGCGGTACTGCCGCCGACGAAGCCCGGGATCGGAATTTCCCACACGCCGAGAAAACTCAAGGCCATGACGAAGATCACGGCCGTCATCACGATGTTAAAGCTGGCGTAGCTGAACTGTTGGCCCCAACCAAAGCCAGCCAGACTCGCTAGACCCGCTAAGAGCGCAAACACCGAGATGATTCCCAGCGAGTACACCGCGTTCAACGCAAACACATGTCCGCGATCTTTGCCTGCTTGCTCGACAAAAGCCAGCACCTTGAGCCCGATGACCGGCAACACGCACGGCATCAAATTCAACAGCAACCCGCCGAGGAACCCGAAACCAATCGCCGACCAGAATGGCAGGTTCGCCGATTCACTCTGAGTTACTGCGGGCGCGCCGCTTTCGCTCGGCTCTTGCCGTGATGCCGGGGCAGGCGGTGCAGCTTCAACTTCGCTATCACCGTCCGCCAGCTTGGCGACTTCGGTGTACGAACGGCCCTTGGTGAACCGCAATGGGGCAGCCTCTTTACCCGTCGCGGCGGCGACTTCAAACATGCCGTTGAATTGCGCCGCCAACGGGAAATCGCAGACGCCGTTCTCGCCGCCAAGGCAAGCTTGATAACCCACCATGCCGGTCAAACTCAATTTGCCATGCGGCGCGTCGGCCGGCACGGTGAGCTGAAACGTCCAGGCGATCGGTTCTTCGTAGAATTTCTCCGGCGAGGCGCTCGTCTCGCTCGCTTTTTCAACCGGTTCGGCGCTCGCGCCCGGGCCGGCAATCGCCCATTCCGGATGATCGGTCAACAACACCAACGTCGGTTTGCTCGACTGCGGCGTCCGTGGATCCTTCGCCGCGTAGGCGTAAAGGTGATAGCTCTCCACCGGCACGGCGGTGATTTGGACGTTCACCACCTCACCAGGGGCCGCGACCGACGGTTCAATCTGCCCTCGCCAAACGACATGGCTTCCCGAAGCACGATAATCGTCCGGCGTCTCTTCTAGTTGCGGCGGCAACGCATCAACCGTTGGCGCTTGCGTGGCCGGGGAGCGCAGCGGCTTGGGCTCCGGCGCTTCCGCAGGAGCACCGCTCACCGGGATCATGTCGCCCAATCGCGCCTCGAACGCATAGTCCTTCGGCGGCAGGCAACTGCCCGCGTCGCACAACTGCGCGCGGACCGACCCTTTGACGACGACATTCTTCAAATCCACGTCGGGCGTGAAGGAAATCGGCGCAAACCACACGACCTTGTCGTGGTGCTCCTCGACATTGATGCCGCCGAACAGCGGCTCGGCACGGGATTCCGCAGGCGGGTCCACCGCAAATTCGCCCGCAATCTTGTATTCGCCCGATTCCTCCAGCTTAATCGCCGTGCGAATCGGCCCCCCCTTGGGCTGCGTAACAGAGTACGTATGCCAGCCCGGCTGCAACTCTGCGATGACAAACAATGTCGCCGGCTGGCCGTTCGCTCCGGGAGCGAATTGAGCGCTCACCGTCAGCTTTTCGCCGGGCGCGCTGCGGCCGCCATCGAGCAGGGCGTTCAACTCATTGATCTGCGCCGCTGCCGGAGCAACCAGCGAGAGCAAAGCGAGCAACGCCAACCACGACGCATGAACAGAACGCTGACGACCAAAAAAACAAACGGGCATGGTGGGCATCCACTCCGCTGTAAACTGTTGCGGTGAATTCACTTATTGTACGAGAGTCGTTCCAAACGGGTCAACCGAGGCCTGGATTCAGACTGTGGGAGGCGTCTCCGACGCCGATGGAGTGGACGTCGATCACCCGTTCGCGATGGACGGCAAACAAGTCTCTCCCATCGGCGTCGGAGACGCCTCCCACAGACTACGCACGCTTCGATGCCATGGAGGAACGACTGTCACACATTTGACCGAGGATCACGCTAATTCCGTTAAACGCTCCAGCCGCGGCAAGAGTTCATCGAAACGCCCCTCCAGTGAATTGGCTCCGCTGGCTGTACGTCGATCGACGTACAGCCAGCGGAGCCAATTCACCAGTGACAACACAATGCCGCTGCGATCGAAGGCCTTGATGAGCCGGCCTTCGTCCTCAGCAAGGGGGCGAACCGCTTCGTAGGCTTCGAGTCCCATTCGCCAACCGTCGCGCTCGTCTCCCACCAGGCTGCCGAGCAGCCGCGCGACGTCCGTGGCCGGGTTGTCGATCCGCATTGCGCCAAAATCGATGATGCCGGAGACCTGGCCGTCAAGAAACAACACATGGTCGTGCCAGACGTCCCGAATGCAGGGCTGCAACGTGACGTGCAACTCCCGGCACGCGGCCAGTGCCTGCTCCACGGCCGGCAACGCGCGCGGAATGAGCAGCACGGCCCGGGCGGCGCGGCGATCCACTTCCAACCAGGCCGATGTGGTGAACGCGTCTTTCCAGGAAGTGAGCAGCTCGCCGCGCAGGTCGCGGACCAGTTCCAATCGCTGCGCGACACTCGGCGATGGGGCCGGCTCGCTATGGGGAACAGGAAAGCTGCTGGCGGCGACATGAAACGTCGCCAAGGCCGACAGAGCGTTCGCGAGTTTTTCATTCGTGGGGGCGTCGTGATAGTCGGCCTTGCCGGGCATCCAAGGAGCTAACTCCCAAAAATGCCCGTCGTGGACGACGTAGCCAGCATTGGTCGACGACTCCAGCGGCAACGGCACGAAGTAGCAGCCCTCCATGTGAACGTGCCAGAGCACGGCCTGGAGGAACTCCAACCGTTCCCGATTCGGATGCGCCGGCGGCCAGCAGCGGAGACAAAGCGGCCCGTCTTCCGTTTCCAGTCGCCAGAACTGCGCGCCGCTAAATCCCCCCGCTCCGCCGAGAGACTGGATGCCAAGAATCGGCGCCAGGTCCGGGTAGTGCGCCAACACGGCTTGCAGGCGTGGTTCAATCGTCAATGGCGTCCCCGCTCGCTTCGATCGATCCGCAAGGCAGTCGCAATCCGTAAAGGTATCGCAACGCGCACAGCTTGACACACCTGCCAAGTTTTTGGCATACTCGTGCAAAGTCACTCAGGCGCGACCCGTGGGCTGCCGCCCCGCGTACTAAACTTATCGGATGACTCCGTCTGGCGAATCTTTCCGCATCAGGAATTCCGGATAAGATAGGTAGCGTCTGCCGTGCCGCGCCTGCGAACCCCGCGGCGCCCGCCGCCGTTCCTGCCCCGTACCGGTCTGCTGGCTCACTCAACCCCTTAGAAGGTACTTGCGATGAAGCAATTGCAACCCGCGCTACTCGCCGTAGCCTTGTTCGCCGCCACGACGGCGACGCCGGCTTTAGCGCAGAACGAAACCCAGGCCCAGCCGTCATCGCAAATCGCCGCCGGCGACGTCGTCGCCCAAGCTGCCGCCAAGGCCGAAGCCGCCTCGCAGGAAAAGTATCCCCCCTACGCCGACGTCCTCAAAGACTCGGTGGCCATCGAAGGCGCGATCAAGCTGCATCTCAAGGGAGATCAGCTTTACGCCGAGCTTTCGCCCGGCCAGCTCAATAAAGATTTCCTGGTCGTGATGGCAATCGCCAAAGGCTTGGGCGAGTTCCCATTGCTCGGCGGCATGACCTTCGGCGACGACGCCCTCTGGCAGTTCCGCAAGGTGGACGGAAACATTCAGATCGTTCGCCGCAACATTCGCTTCAAGGCCAACCCCGGCAGTCCCGAAGAAAGCGCCGTGAAGCTGGCCTTCACCGACAGCATTCTGTTCGCCCTGCCCATCGCCACCCGCGGCCCCGGCGGCACCGTGATCGTGGACTTGAGCCCCGTCTTCATGAGCGACCTGCCGCAAATCGGCTCGATGCTCCCCGGCTTTATGTTCTCGCCGAACAAAAGCAACTGGGCCGACGTCAAGGGCTTCGAAAACAACGTCGAGATTCAGGTCGCCGCCACTTACGCCTCGGGCGGTTCGCTGCAATTGGACACGATCCCCGACAGCCGTGGCGCCACCGTCAATGTGCATTACTCGATCAGCGAACTGCCGCAAACCGGCTACAAGCCCCGCATCGCGGATGATCGCGTCGGTTACTTCCTCACCGCCGTGAAAGACTTCTCCAAAGCCGGCACCGACGACCAGTTCGTCCGCTATCTCACCCGCTGGGACTTGCAGAAGAAGGATTCCTCCCTGGAACTCTCGCCTCCGGTGCGGCCGATCATCTTTTACCTGGAAAAGACGATCCCGGTGAAGTATCGCAAGCCGATCGCCGAGGGCATCCTCGAATGGAACAAGGCCTTCGAGAAGGCCGGCTTCGATCGCGCGATTCAAGTTCGCCAGCAAGAGGAAAGCGATACCTGGGATCCGGAGGACGTGCGTTACAACACGATCCGCTGGATCACTTCGAACATGACCTTCGCCATGGGACCGAGCCGGATCAATCCGATCACCGGCCAGATCCTCGATGCGGACATCATTTTCGACGCCAGTTGGGTACAAGCCTGGAAGCAAGAATACGAGACGTTCACGCCCTCGACCGTCGCCGCCATGACGGGCGGCCCGATCGACATCAAATCCTACGAAGCGGAAATGGCCAAAATCCCGCCTGCATTGCGGCACCTGCTCCACTGCCGTTGCGAACTGCACTCCGGCATGTCTCAGCAATTCGCCTTCGGTTCGGCGCTGCTCATGAATAAGCTCACCGGGCCGGAATTGGCCGCCGAGCAAGAAAAGCTGTTCATGCAGGGTCTCAAAGACGTGACCATGCACGAAGTCGGCCACACGCTCGGGCTGCGTCACAACTTCAAGGCCAGCACCATGCTCGCTATCGAAGACATGCAGGACCCAGGCAAGACCAAGGACACCGGCCTGGCTGCCTCGGTCATGGACTATACGCCGACCAATCTCGCGCCGAAGGAACTGAAGCAAGGCGATTATTTCAGCACTACGATCGGCCCGTATGACATGTGGGCCATCGAATACGGCTACAAGCCGCTTTCCGGCGGCACGGAAGGCGAAGTCGCCGAGTTGCAAAAGATCGCCACGCGCGGCACCGAAGCCGGTCTCGCCTTTTCCACGGATGAAGACACCCGCGGCATCGACCCCGATCCGCTCTCCAATCGTTACGACTTGGGCAAAGACCCGTTGCGATTCGCGCAACTGCGTTCGTCGCAGATCGTCGAACTGTGGCCGGGCATCGTAGAAAAGGTCGTCAAAGAAGGCGACGGCTATGAGCGTGCTCGCCAGGCGGTCAGCGTCCTGTTGCACAATCATGCCCAGGCGATGTTCTTCGCCGCACGGTACGTCGGCGGTTCGTATGTGAACCGCGATCATCGCGGCGATCCGAACGCCAAGGCGCCGTTCGTCGTCGTCGAGCCGTCCAAGCAGCGCGAAGCGCTCAAGCTGCTCGAAGACAACGTCTTCAACGACAAACCGTTCCAATTCCCGACCGAGTTGTACGGCTACCTGGCCCCCACGCGTTGGGATCACTGGGGTAGCCCGGTCCCCAGCCGAACGGACTACCCGGCCCACGAAGTCGTGGCGATCTTGCAAGACCGGATGCTGGCCAAGCTCCTCTCATCGCTGACGCTCACGCGTCTGCACGACGCGGAGTTAAAGGTCCCGGCCGATCAGGACGCCTTCACCGCCGCTGAGTTGCTGGAGCGGTTGACCAAGGCAGTCTTCGTCGAGATCGAGACTGTGCCTGCTGGCGAGTTCTCGAACCGCAAGCCGGCCATCAGCAGCCTCCGCCGCAACCTGCAGCGCCGCTACCTGAAGCAGTTGGCCACGGTCGCCATGGGCGACACGTATGCTCCGGAAGACTGCCAAACAGTCGCCAACATGGAACTGGAAAAGCTCGAGGGCCGCATCAAGGCGACCCTCGCCGGAAACGACAAGTTGGACAGCTACACGCAGGCCCACCTGCAAGACAGCGCCAAGCGCATCCGCAAGGTGCTCGACGCCCAACTCCTGACCTTCTCGCCGTAGTCGGCGGAAGGTCGGACCAGCTTCAACCAAAAAAGCCCGGCGGCGCACCAGCGCCGCCGGGCTTTACTTCTGCGCTCCACGAGGACTATGCTGCACGAAGTGCAAATGACGAATGAATGTCGAAATCCGAAGCCCGAATGCTCGATGGAACGAACGTCGTTGCACTCAGATCATTCAGACATTCGACATTCAGATTTGATTCGACATTCGGATTTAGAAATTCGTCATTCACGCCCACGCCTTCTGGCCTCCCAAGGCAAGTAACACACAAGAACCTCGCCATTTGAAAGGCGACCCGATGAAAATGATCGTCGCCATCATTCAGCCCACCAAGCTCAAGGCGGTCCGCGAGGCGCTAACCTCGGTCGAGGTCGAGCGGATGACCGTCTGCGAGGCCCAAGGTTACGGGCGGCAACGCGGGCGCACGGAAATGTATCGCGGCCACGAGTACAAGACCAACCTGCTGCGCAAGATTCAGTTGGAAATCCTGGTCAACGACGACTTCGCCGAACGCACCATCGAAGCGATCCAACATGTCGCCCGCACCGGACCGGAAGGTAACATCGGCGACGGCAAAATCTTCATCCTGCCGGCCGACCGGGTAATTCGCATCAGCGACGGCCTGTCGACGCAAGGCGCGGTTTAATGCCCGCTGGAACGCCGGGCAGCGCTCTTGCCGGGACAGTGGTCGTCCTCACTTCCGATCTGACCATGGCATCGTATGTACGCGGCGCGGCCGAACAAGTCGGCGCGACATGTGTCACCGCGCTGGACGCCAATTCACTGCTGCGTCGCCTCGAAGAAATCGCCACGCCCGCGGTTGTCGTAGTTAACCTCGAAACGCGCGGGCTGGACATCGCTACGTTGATGCCGCGTCTGGCGGAACTCTCCTCTGCGCCGCGATCCGTGGTCGCTTTCGGTCCGCACGTGCATGAAGACCGCCTACAAGCGGCCCGCAACGCCGGCTGCACCGAAGTCCTCTCACGCGGCAAATTCCACGCGCAAGCAGTGGAGATTCTCACGAAAAGCCTGGCGACCAACACCAATTCGTAGCGCAACACCAACTCGTAGCGCGACACCAACCCGTAGCACCAGCGCGGGAGAGTTGACGCAGCGTACAGTTCGAGATGAAGCTCTCAGTGAGCCTCTTCTCCTATCGCACAACGGACGCGACTCCCATTCATAGACGCTGGGTGCCTTCACAGAAGGCCCCCGCGCTAGTGAATCGCGGACTCAGCCGATACGGCTATTCGTCCGATTCTGACTCCGCATCCAACGGCGCCGTCGCCACGCCCTGCGAATCCGTCGTCAGCGGCGGCAGCTTGTGCGGTTCTTCTTCGTCATCCAGCACGATGTCGTCCAACTCATTGCCGTCGACGTGATAGCGCAACAGCAAGTAGCAGCCGCAGGCGGCGGTCCAGAAATAGCTGAATACAAACCCCACGACGAGCAGGTGAACCAGGCTCGACCAAAAGCGAATCACTTGTAGGCCAGCCCAGGCGGGGCCGTCAACTTTGCTGAGATCGACCGCCGGCCAATCGGCGCCGGGACCCGGCCAGGGATGCGGCACGACGGCCATGATCTGCTCGAACAACTCCGGTTGCGCGCCCCGGCAGGCCGCCCAAGCACTCAGATAAATCACGGTCTCGGCAAACGCCGCCGCGGCGAGCCAGCCCAGCGTGCCGATCACGGCCGTAACGATCAGATAGAACAAAAAGTGTAACGGCCGGCTAAGCACGTACGTGAAGGAGCGGCTCAAAGCATCATAGTGATCGGAATGTTCCACGCCGACGGCGGCCCACATCAGCGGCCAGCCGAAAAACACGCCGGCGAGGATCAACGTGCCCAGCGTGCCGAGTCCCAGCACGATTGGCCAGAGAATGGCGCCAATCAATAAGCCGACTTCCGCGCGCAAGATAAACCCGGCGGCCCCGACGGCGAGCGCGATCACGATAAACGCCAGCAGCGTGCCGACCGGTCCGAGAAAATACGCCAACCACTTGGCTTGCACGTGCCGCATCGCGCGGCCGAGCGAAATCTTCTCCTCGGCGGCCAGTTGCATCGCCGCGGTACGGCAGATCAAGCCGCCGCAAAAGGTCCACACCACGGCCACCCACAGCGCGCAGAGAAAGTGAAACGCGAAGCCCGTGATCGACAGGTCGGACTTGAATAGCGAGTAATACGGCCGGCTGAGCCGTTCCCAGGGACCGTAAATCGGCACGTCGCCAAGCGTCCACCCCATGATCGTTTGTTGCGCCTTCGCCGCGCTCAATTGGGGCGGGAGAAACGGCGGCTCCGACTCCGGCGACGCCGGTTCCTCGCTGGCCGGCGCAGCAACGGCATCCGGCTTCTGGACTTCGATCAAGGTTGTCGCGACCTTCTCAGGCGAAATCCAATCCAGCGGTGATTTCGTCGAGGCCTCGATTTGGCGACGGAGCGTCTCATCGGTGGTTCCGGAGAACACATAGCCGATCGACCAAAACCCCAGCCAGGTAAGTAATGCGCCGGCCGCCGCCACGACCAGCAGCTTGGGCTGCGCGGCAATGCGAAACGTGCGCAGCAAAATCAGCCAGGGGAAGATCTCCAACCAGGCCACTTCGCGCACCACCACGCGCTCTTCCGGCATCGGAACGCTCTCCAGCCAATTGCGAACGGAACCAAAGCAAGCCGAGTTTAACGGCTTTCCTCAGGATGCGGATTATACGCCCCCGGGCGAGGGCCGCAATCACGGTCCGCGCCAGGGGATCACCACGGAGCGGCTGCTTGGGTTTGCACCGCGGAGGCGCTAAGACGCAGAGGGCGCAAGGGATGGGGAGTTGGACCGTAGAGCGGGCCGCGCTAGAGTATCGCGCAAGCAAACATTTACCGCATCGAAAGATGCAGAACGGCGTCGACCGCGAAAAGTAAGGCCCGCCGATTTCAAAAACCGGGCTCCATCTCCGATTTCAACTGAACACTGAAAACTTCAAACTCCGCCATTCTTCCGAGATCGCTAATTCTCCTCCGCCGGCGCTTCGCCTTCGTCCTCGCGTTCCACCGGCATGCTGTAGTCCTCGCCGAGCCAGCGGCCTAGGTCGATGCGGCGGCAGCGCTCCGAGCAAAACGGCGGCGCCGGCGTATCCTCGCCACGGAACTCGCGTTTGCAGATCGGGCATCGCATCAAAGAGTTCGACATCGCAGTAGTGAACGCGGAGGCTACTCGGACGCCTTCTTCTTGCCCTTGGAAGTCGAGCCGCCAGATTCCGACTTCTTCGCGGGCGTCTCCGCCGGCTTGGCGTCGCCTTGGGCGTCCCCCTTGGACTCTGTCCCGCCGCTCGACGCCGACTTGTCTTCCGCCGCGCGCTTCTTGTACGACTCGCTGCGGTAGTCGGTCTGATAGAAGCCCGACCCTTTGAACACGATCGCCGCGCCGGTGCCGAACAGCCGCCTCAGCTTCGGCTTGCCGCACTCCGGGCACTTCTTCTTGTGACTGTCATTGATCGACTGAAACAGCTCGAACTTGTGATGACAGGCGTCGCACTCATAGTCGTAAGTCGGCATGGGAAAAAAGTGCGCTCGGTTACGTGTTGATGGATCGAAATCACTCGCCGCAGGTTGTGGCCCGGTTTTTGGTTGTGGCACGGTCAACTAGTTGTGGCACGGTTTTTTGGTTGTGGCACGGTTTTTTGGTTGTGGCACGGTCTCCCGACCGTGCCACCGCCTCGACCGAAGGTCTCCACTCGGCAAGTCGGCGCCGCGGCACGGTCGGGAGACCGTGCCACAACAAAGTGCGCTTATTCTAGTCACCGTCCTTCGAAACAATCACCTGCGCCGGCCGCACCACGCGGTCGTGCAACATGAAACCGTCTTGGACGACCATCACAACCGTGTTGGTCGGCTTACCGGGGACAGGTTGTTGCATGATGGCTTGATGCAGGTGCGGGTCGAACGGTTGATCCTTCGCCTCGATTCGTTTGCATTCATGCGCGCTCAACACGCCATCAAGTTGTTGCGCCACCATCCGAAAACCTTCCAGCAAGCCGCCGCCATCTGGCGATTTCTCCGCCGCTTGAATCGCGCGGGCAATGTTATCCACCACCGGGAGCAAATCGCGTAGCACTGGCAACTCCGCGTAACGAAGCGTGTCTTGCAACTCGCGTTGCGCGCGGCGCCGGTAGTTTTCCAGTTCCGCATGGGAGCGCAGCAATCGATCCTTGGCTTCCGCAGCTTCGGCGCGGAGGACGTCGGCCTCGCTTTGCGCATCCAGAGCGCCCACGTCGGACAGGAACTCGTCCAGTCCGGAGTCGCGATCGTCGTCGCCCGGGTTCGGCGTTCGGTTGGAGTCGGCGGACACGGCCTATTCCTTTTGCTTCGCGGTTTCGTCGTCGGGAATGAAGTAGTCGCGCAGCTTCACGAAGAAGCTCTTGCGATGCGGCGACACGTTGGCGTGCTCCAGTTCCGCCAACTCCCGCAACAGTTGTTCCTCGCGGGCGTCGAGTCGCTTCGGCACTTCCAAATGCACCTGCACCAGCAAGTCGCCGAGCCCGCGCCGGCGCGGGTCGGGCATCCCGCGGTTGCGCATCGTGAATACATCGCCAGGCTGCGTGCCGGGCGGGATGTCGAGCGTTTCGCGGCCGTCCAGCGTCGGCACATCAATCTTAGCGCCCAGCGCCGCCTGCGTGTAACTAATCGGCACCTGGCAGATCAAATTTTGGCCGTCGCGCACGAACAGCTCATGCTCTTCCACATGAATGAAGCAATACACATCGCCACTCGGGCCGCCGTTCGGGCTTGGTTCTCCCTCGCCCGAGAGGCGCAGTTTTGTTTGACCGTCGACGCCAGCCGGTATCTCCACATCGCGCTGCACGCGCTTCGGAATATGCCCGCGCCCTTTACAAGCCGAGCAATGTTCCTTCACCACGGAACCCTGACCCTGACAGGCCGGACACGTGGTTTGCACCCGGAAGATGCCGGACGATTGCACGACCTGCCCATGGCCGCCGCAGTATTTGCAGCTTTCCGGCTTAGTACCCTTTTTCGCGCCGGAGCCTTCGCATTCGACGCAACGCTCATGGCGTTGGAAATGAACCGTCTTCGTTACGCCTCGGGCCGCTTCCAGCAGCGTCAACTTCGCGTCGCAGCGCAGGTCGGCGCCCTTTGAGACTCGCCGTCCGCGCCCTCGTCCGCCACCCCCGAAGAGGTCCCCGAACAGCCCGTCGCCGAACAAATCGCCGAATGCCTGGAAGACGTCGTTTACGTCGCGGAACTGTTGCCCGCCGCCGCCCACGCCGGCATGGCCAAAACGATCGTACCGTGCGCGCTTCTCGGCGTCGCCCAGCACTTCGAACGCCTCGGCCCCTTCCTTGAAGCGCGCCACCGCCTCCTCATCGCCCGGGTTCTTGTCCGGGTGATACTTGATGGCGAGCTTGCGATAGGCGTCCTTCACGTCCTTCTCGGACGCGTCCTTCGCAACCCCGAGAACTTCGTAGTAGTCGCGCTTTCCTTGCATCGTTGGCATGGCTGGCAAATTCGGAACTCGGAAGTAGGAAAACGGAACGTAGGCGAAATCAGATCCGAGTTCCGACTTCTGCGTTCCGAGTTCTCATAAAAAAGGGCCACTCCGGGTTCAATCGAAGTGGCCCTCTTGAACCTCACAAATCTAGCACATCGCTACGTTACCGCACGCTGCCTTCGGTGCGGGGCGAGTGGTCGTCCTTGTCGATGTTGGTGACCATGGCTTCGGTCGTCAACATCAAGCCCGCGATGCTGGCCGCGTTCGCCAACGCGCTGCGGACCACCTTCAACGGGTCGATGATGCCCGCCTTGACCATGTCGACGTACTGCGCCTTGTTGGCGTCGTAGCCGGTGTTGGTGGGCTTCTGGCTCACTTCGTCGGCGACGACCGAGCCGTCGATGCCACAGTTGTCGGCGATCTGACGCATCGGGGCGTCGAGCGCGTGCAACACGATATCGACGCCGATCTTCTCGTCACCCTTGGCCGACTTCTTCGCGCCTTCGACCGCTTCCTTGCAACGCAAGAGCGCCACGCCGCCGCCCGGCAGCACGCCTTCCTCGACCGCCGCACGCGTCGCGTGCAAGGCGTCTTCGATGCGGGCCTTCTTTTGCTTCATGTCGGCTTCGCTGTTCGCTCCCACCGAGATGATCGCCACGCCGCCGGTCAGCTTCGCCAGCCGCTCTTGGAACTTCTCACGATCGTAATCGCTTTCGGTGTTCTCAATC
>Ga0163153_10001487_pt1 | contig 36917 bp, 25 predicted proteins | sample OliLakLV19MP6IB1_FD_148629 | JGI IMG/M metagenome (GOLD analysis project Ga0163153, IMG submission 148629) | Freshwater microbial mat bacterial communities from Lake Vanda, McMurdo Dry Valleys, Antarctica - Oligotrophic Lake LV.19.MP6.IB-1 | ecosystem: Environmental > Aquatic > Freshwater >... | reverse complement strand
CGCAGGACTCAACAATCTCGGCGCGTGGTGTGGCCACAGAAGCATGTGCTATCCGGAAGAGGGCGAGGGCTCCTTCGCCATCTACTGCCCACCCAACGGAACACCGCAAGTGCTGCCGATGCCGCCGAACGCGGGGCCGGATGGTGCGAGGGCGTGGGGCGTGAATGACCAAGGCGTCATCGCAGGTGTCTCATTTGAGGGACCGAACGGCGTGCCTGAGAAGGGCTGCATCTGGTGGCCAGACGGAACGATCACCGTGATCCCGCCAGCTCCGGGGGCAACGAACAGCCCCGCCTATGCGATCAACAACAGCAATATGGTAGTCGGTAACAGCGGTACGCAGCCGTATGTGTGGCAGGACGGGGTCCTGACATCAATCCCGGTACCGCCGGGGCTGGGCTTTGGAGGCGCATGGCGCGTCTCCGACAACGGCTACGTAGTTGGCACTTTCGGCAACCAGAATTCCAACGCCCGCGCGTATCGGTGGAAAAATGGAGAGCTGTCGCTGCTCGAGCCGTTACCGAGTCACCCGATCTCCGTGGCTCGAGATGTGAACAGCGCCGGTGTCGTAGTGGGATATTCGAAGATCCATCTCGTCCCAGGGCCACCGATCCAGACTCCCACCATGTGGTCGAATGATGGAACACCGGTCGAGTTGGCAATGCTCGCGGGTTTCAATCTCGGCGCTGCCGTTCGAATCAACATGCAAGGGATCATTACGGGTGAGATCGGCGGAGTCGGACTCCCGACGACGGCTGTAGCCTGGATCGACGGCGTGTGCTTCAAGCTCAACAGTCTTACGGTCCCCGGAAGTCCCACCGTAAGCAGCCCAGCTGGGCTCAGCGACTCAAACCTGATGCTGACCGGCGGATCGGCCAGGCTACTGACGCCGCTCGGTCAGTCATTTGCGGATGTGAACGGCGACTGCGCGGTTGACGGTGCGGATATCGCGAAGTTGCTCGGTGAGTGGGGACCGCGCGAATGGTCGGTCGCGGACCTTGATGACGACGGTGTCGTCGATGGTCGCGACCTCGGGCTGATGCTCGGCGAGTGGACCGCTGCATCGAAGTAGTGAGTCTTGGCGGCATGGACCGCGGGCCAGCGATGCACGCGTCGAGTGTGTGCGACGGCGAGCCGACGACGGGGCCTCGCGCCGCGAGCACGAGCGAGAGGTTGCGCTTCGCAACCCGAGCGGGCAGGGCGCAGCAAGCGAGGCCCCGCGCGGCTCGCGGATGTGTCCCGCGCGGCGCGGCCCGTAGATCGCGGATGTGACATCGCGCGGCGCGGCCCGTGAATGCGACTTCGCGCGAGGCAGGCGGTCAATCGTCTACGGTCTGAGATTCGCCCGCATCGAAGACGCGCTCAAAGCACCAGCGCGGGCCGGCGATCGTGTGACCGTCGAGTCGCACAACACGGCCAAGGCCAATCACCATTGCACTGTGCGTTGCGGGCGAAAGCGCCGTCCACGGAACGCTCGCGGGCGTTGCACCGAGCACTTGCCAGAGCCAGAGCGGATCAAGGTGCAGGAACTCTTCATCGGTCGACACATTGATGCTGAACCCCATGTTCACGATGCCCACGCTGAAGCTCTGATAGCGCCGGCTGACGGCATCAAGCGTCGGGCGCTGCGCCGGGTACTTCGCAAAGATCGGCCGCCAGAGCATGTGGAACGCGAGCATCGCGATGACCGGAATCATGCCCACGCCAGCGGCGACCAGCAGCGGCGCCTTCCCCGGTGATGGGTTGCTGAAGAAGTAGATAAGCATCGCCGCGTCGAAGGCGAAGACGAGCGCGAGCAGAACGGCGAATCGGAGAATCATCGGGGGGGGTCGATCCACTCAGTCTGGTACCGGCGTCAGTTGCAGATCGCGCGGTGCACTGAGTCGCACGGTCCATGTCAGTGTCATGGCGTTCGTTCCCGTTGCCGTCGCAGGCACGCGCAGATCCCAGCGCATGATGCCCTGCGGAAGTTGATCGCGCACATACTCGGCATCGGTTGAAAGCGGACGCGTGAGCGCATCGACGGCGACAGTGATCTTCTCATCCTGACTCACCGGCCGACGATCGAAGAGTTCCAGCTCGATGTCGCGAGCGCTGCCGTTGTCGATGACGATGCGGTAGTCGCGCGTCGTGTCACGAGACTTCGAGAAGACGCCGCTCTCCGTGGTGTTCTTCGAGACGAGCGTGCGCGTGGCACGAATGGCGCGGTCGACGCCGAAGTAGACGGTGAACTCGCCCTTCGGCGCGACACCACCCAGGCGCGTCGGACCCACGAACTCCGTGCCCATGAAGACCTGCGCCGGTCCCGGAACGAGTTGATACGGACTGTCGTTCACCATTCGACTGCGCAGATAGACGGCGTCGGTGAAGAGCGGCAGTGCGGTGTAGACGAAGTTCGCCGTCGGCGTGATCGTGGCCACGCGCGTGCGCGTCTTGCGATCGGCGTTGCTCGGTACCGTCACGCGACGCGGCAACTCGTAGCTCACGGCGGTGCCGCCTTCGACCACCGAAGCGCCGGACGACCAGCTTGTGAGCTTGTCCGCGAGCTCGGCGCGCAGGCGCTCCGCGTTGCGTTGATCGTCGTCGCCGCCGCCACCACCACCACCTCCCCCTCCGAGACCGAAGCCAGTCCCTCGCTCCTCAGCGGGTGCGGGTGACGCCACACTCTTGTGCATGGCCATCCCCGGTGCCGGCATCGGCGGCGCGGGCGACGCCGGTGGCGGCACATGGACCGTGACGAAGATCGGCGTGATCGTCGGCGGATTGGCGCGCATCGTCGGCTGCGCCGTTGAGATCGTCAGCGCCACATCGTTCCAATCCTCGCCGCTCTGCTGCAGCAGATTCGCATCGAACTCGACGGAGACGGCGCTGCGATCTCCCGTCGCGCGCACGTTGTAGGTCGGTTCCCATCCTGCGTTCGCCACGAGATAGGTGAGCGACATCGGAATCTCGCCTGCGTTCGGCACCGCGATTGTGACCTCGGCGCTGCGCTGCACGCGGTCGCCCTGGCCCATCGCCTGCCGCCGCGCTTCGATCGCCGCAAGCTTCAGGTCCGCGATGCGGATCTGCTCCGCGAGTTCGCGCCCTGCGTTCACGATGCGACTCTGCTCACTCTGCACGAACTCCAGTTGCTTGCGAAGCTGATCGATGCTGAGGCGATCGGTGCCCGCATCACGCGACGCATCGGTCGATGTGCGCACGCCGATCTGGTCGATCACCTTCCTCTGCGCCACGAGCAGCGCTTGATCCTCACTGAGTCGCTCGCGCGCGCGCTTGGCCGCTTCGATCTGCGCCGTGATCTCGATCATTGCGGGCGACCCGGCGACATCCGCAATCGGCGTCTCGAGGTACTCGACATTCACGAGCCGCGCCGGCGCTTCAACGCGCGCTTGCAGCGTGTCCGACTGGATCGCGGCAGGCAGTTCGTTGAATCGCACGGCGAAGACACCTTGCTCGAACTTGAGCGTGGTGCGGCGCGTGACGGCGGCGCGACCTCCATAGACCGTCACGGCCGTGATCGGCGCGTCGGCCTCGACGACCGTTGCGGAGGGAGATGCCGCCGGATCGACCGCCGCGTTCCCCGTGTATCCAGTGGCATTCGGCGACGCGACACCCTGGCCCGACTGCCCGCGCGCGGTTGAAGCGATCACGGTGATGAAGAAGCACAATCCGACGGTGGCAAAGATCGATCGCATGTTTGGCCTCCTGAGTCGGATACCGATGGCCGGCCGGCAGCGACTGTCGCCGCTCTCGCCGCCTTCGTCGCAGGATGAGGCTACCGCGTCACGCGAGCATCGTCCTTGCCTGGGCGAAGGAGCCGCGACGGACGCACTGCATCCCGGTCGAGCGATCGTTCGCGCGTCGACCGTCCCTTCGCACCGGCTCAGTCAAGCAGCGTGGCGCGCGTGCCGGCGCGTTCAAGGATCGCCGCGAGTCGCTGTGCATCGGGGATCTTGCCTTCGCGCACCGCAGCCACGAGCTTTCGATTCTCCTCGTCCTTGCGCAGGTAGCGCCGCGCCAATCCACCGATGGCACCGGGATCGAGATTCGCAAAGAAGTCCATGCCTTCGCGATAGACGATGCTCGACGCCAGGTGCTTCGCGATCATCCACTCGAGATAGGGCGCCGGGATCTTCGTCCAGACGCGATCCTCCGCGACTTCGAAGAGCACCGCGGGCATGTGCATGCGCACGAGTGTCCTGCCGATTTCGCGGTCGGCGTCGTTCCATCGCACCATCGACGCCTGGATGGCGTCGGCGGCCTGGTTGATGACGCGACTCGCAGTCGTTGCGAGTTCGCTGAGCGGCGTCTCCGGGTGGCGCCGATCTTCGGCGACCAGCAGCATCGCCTCGGCTCGCGCAAACGCGCGGAGCTTCTCCAGCACCTGCTCCACGAACTTCGACTTGATCTTCAGGAACTCGGCTTCCTCGAGCACCATGCTGGCGCCGATCTCGTAGCTCGAGCAGATGACGCCGCACTTGTTCGCGGTCGAGTCCTTGACGACCGTCACGCCCTTCGCCGCCAGGAACTTGCGAGCTTCCGAAGTGAGGAAGAGGTTCGCACCTTCGACGATCAGCGGGCTTGACGGCGTGCCGTCGGGACGAAGGAACTCCATCCAGTTGCGATCATCGATCGTCGCAGGTCGACCGCCACCGGGCACGAACGCATCGGTGACGAGCCGGTTGTGCAGCGTGTTGCGAAGCTGCAGGCCATCGGGTTCGTCGATGCCGACGACGCGGCCCTTCGGCGAGAGCTTTGCCTTGCTGAACTGCGCGATCGGCAGCTCCGCGCGGAAGAGGCGCAGCAACTCCTCGTGATCGAGTCCCGCCGGATCCTCGCCGACGCCTGAACCATCGGCGATGCCGAGGATCCGTGCATTCGCGCCGTAGTCGCGCACCAGGATCTTGATCATGTTGCCGGCGACATCGCCATCGGGTCCGCCCGTGATCTTCAGCGTGAACGGCTGCGTGCGCGGGTCGATGCCGCGCGCCTTGAGCCCGACCTCGAGGAAGACCGCGACGCCCTCGCTCGTGACGCCGTAGACCTTGTGGTTGATGCCCGCGCCGGGTTTCGAACTCATGAACGCGTTGGGCAACGGGTATCCACGACGCCGCGCCTGCCTCACGATCCACTCGATGTGCGTGGGCGTGATGTTCTCATCGGGCCCGAGATAGATGAGCTCCTGCTTGCCCCAGCGATCGACGATCTGCTTGGTGACTTCGGGATCGGGCGTGATGAGGTCGAGCATCGAGTTGACGAAGGCCTTCACACAGCGCGTGATGTCGGCGCCGGGTTCGAGCAGGATGGCGCACTTGGCGCCGCCCTCGGGAATGTCCTTGTTCTTCAACTGCTGAGCGAACGCGAGCCCGTAGACCTCGTCGTAGAGTCGCTCCGTCTCGCGCGCATGTTCCGTCGCCGTGCGCGGACGCACCACACGCAATCCGCCGCGCGCAATCTCCTTGAAGCGCACATGGAAGCCGTTGAATCCGCGTCCGTGCACGAAGAAGACGCCGTACGGCAATTCCGGCCGGCGCTCGGTGACGAGCAGACGCGGATCGAGCCGCAGCGCCAAGCCGAAGCGACGCTGCAACCAGTAGTTCGTGCGCAGCGTGGCGGCGACGATCTTCACGAAGGTGCTGAAGATCACGCCAACGCCGGCGGCATCCTTTGCGGACTCCGCCTCTGCGCGATACTCGGCCAGCAGTCGATCGAACTCGGCGTCCGGAAGTGGCTTCGCGGGATCGAACCGCGCGGCGAAGAGCCCCACGATGCGCAGCGTCTGCGCCATGTGAAGTTCCGCCTTCGCCATGATGCGCTCCGACGCGAAGAGGAATGCGCTCGTGTGCACCAGCACCTGATGGGCGAGGTCGACGAACGCGATGACCGCCTCCGCCTGCTGCAACGAGAGCTCGGGATGGCGCCCCGCCAAGTCGAGAATGTCGAAGTCGATCCACTTGATGCGAACGAGATCGGAGCGCGTGCGGCGCCAGAGTTCGCTGTCGGGATCGACGGCCTGTGCATCAACGGTCTGGATCACGAAGCCGAGGATCGACACTGCACCGCTCGGTGGATCCTGCACCTGATCGAGATACGCGCGCAGGATGTTGATCTTCGCGCGACCGAGTGTGATGGCCACGCGCTCGAGCATCGTGCGCGTCCGCGCGTTCGAGAACGCGATCGTGATGCGCGTCTGAGTCGGATCGGCCTCGGGCTCGAGCTCGATGTGCGTGCCGTCGGTCCCGGAGACTCGTTTGTAGAGAGCCCAATGCTTGCAGAGTCGGTAGGAGGTGAGCGTCAGCGCGTACTCCGCGGAGCAGCCGGCGAAGTACTGACGGATCTCAGGCTCGCTCCAGTCCGGCTGATGGAGCCGCGCGTGTTCGATGCACGCTCGCAGCTTCTCCGCCTGCGCCGGATCGTTGGCGTCGAACGGCGTGCGCTGGCCGAACTCGAATGTGTCGAGCACCAACTGCCCGTCGGCGCTCGAGTGGATCTTGGCGGCGCGAAGATCCGGCTCCAGCGGCAGTGCGCCGACCAGATCGGCGAGGATGCCGGGACGATTGCCCGGCGTCAGTCGCGTCACGACGCGTCCGTCCTCGCTGCGCAGCGTCATGTCGAGCGGCGCACCGCTGGTTCGCGCTGCGATGAACGCGCGCAGGTGGCGCCGCACATCCTCCGCGGGCGTGTCCTGAAAGTACATCGGCGGCATCTGCGAGAGGAACCATGGCACGATGCTCGCGGCCGACTGCCGGAAGCCGCTGACGAGTTCGTCGAGCAGCTGAGGCGAATCTGGAATGGCACCGATGGTGGGGACGGCGCTCTCCGAAGAGGCCGTAGGCAGGTCGCGCATCTGATTGTCTTACACCGGCGGTGGCAGGACGATCAAGGAGTGCCGTAAGCTGGCCGATCGTTGGCTGGCCCCTCGGAGCGGCAATGCCCGTCACGCCGACGGATTCGACTTCAGCATGGCCGCCAATACCGCTATTTCGATCGGGAATTTCGATGGGGTCCACCTCGGCCACCGCCGTCTGCTCGCGGCGGCTCGATCCGGCGCGGGTCCGACCGGCACAGTGGTGGCGGTGACTTTCGATCCTCATCCGGCCGCCGTGCTTCGCCCGGGTGATGCGCCTGCCAAGCTGCTCACCATGCCCGAGCGACTCGTGCAGCTGCGCGAACACGGCGCGGATGAGGTGATCGTGCTCGACGCGACGAATGCGTTCCTGGCAACGAGCGCCGACGAATTCATCAAGCAGTTGCATCAACGCGTGCCGTTCGCACTCATCGTCGAAGGACCAGGTTTCCGATTCGGCCGGGGGCGTCGTGGCTCGTTGGAGTCGCTGGCGGTGCTCGGCAGCGAGCTTGGTTTTCGCGTGGAGCAGGTGGAGCGCGTGACCGTCGTGCTTCGAGATGGCTCGCAGGTGCCGGCGAGCAGCTCCATGGCGCGATGGCTGCTCGCGCTCGGTCGTGTCGAGGACGCGGCGCTCGTGCTGGGACGACGCTACGAACTCGCGGGCCATGTCGTGCGTGGCGATCAGCGCGGTCGCACGATTGGTTTCCCCACGGCGAACATCGATCATGGTGATCTCCTGCTGCCCGGCGACGGCATCTACGCAGGATGCGCCACCTTGCCCGACGGCTCGCACCGCGCCGCCGCCGTGAGCGTCGGCACAAAGCCGACCTTCGGGCGCAGTGAGCGCGTCTGCGAAGCGCACCTGCTTGAGTTCGACGGTTGGAGCGAAGACTACGGCTGGTCGCTTCGACTCCGCTTCGACGCATGGGTGCGTGGGCAGTTCCACTTCGACTCGGTGCCGGCACTCGTGGCGCAGATGCAGCGCGATGTCGATCGCACACGGCACTTCAGTCAGCAACCCGAAGGAGCGCCCGCGTGAGTAAGCCCTATGTCGGCAACGCCGAGCCCGCCGCGATCGCGGCGCGTTTGCGAGCGGCGCGCCGCGCCGTGGTCGTGACGCACGCGAAGCCCGATGGCGATGCGATCGGCAGCACACTCGCGGTGCTGCGCCTGCTGCGCGGTTGCGGTGCGGCGGCGCAGGCATGGCTCATCGGCCCGGTCGATCACGCGCTGCGTCCCTTCCTCGAAGGAGAATCGATCGGCAACTCGCAACAAGCGATGCCTGACGACGACGCCGATCTCGTCGTCGTCGTCGACACCGGCAGCTGGTCGCAGCTCGATGCGATGGCGGAGTGGGTTAGCGCGCGCCGCGAGCGCACCGTGCTCATCGACCACCATCGCGGCGGTGATCCGGCGGTCGCGGCACTGCGGCTGATCGACCCGCGTTGCGCGTCCACCACTCAGTTGCTGCTGCGCGTCGTCGATGCACTCGGCGCGGATCTCGGCGGTGGTGGCGCGGGCTCGATCGCCGAAGCGCTCTTCATCGGCCTGGCGACCGACACCGGCTGGTTCCGCTTCTCGAACGCAGACGCGGAGGTCTTCGACGCAGTTGCGCGGTTGCTTCGCGCCGGCGTCTCGAAGGACTCGCTCTACCGGCGGATCGAAGAGACGGCGCGGCCCGCGCGCATGCATCTGCTGGCACGCGCGCTCGCGTCACTCGAACTCTGTGCTGGAGGACGAGCGGCGCTCATGACGCTCACGCAGAAGGACTTCGCCGAAAGCGGCGGTGGCCCCGAGGATCTCGCGGGCATCATCAACGAACCGATGGCGATCGGATCCGTCGAAGTCAGCGTGCTCGTCTCGGAGAGCGATCCGGCAGCCACGAAGCTCAGCTTCCGCAGCAAGCCGCCGATGGTCAAGGGCGGCGCGTTCGTCGATGTGAACGCGTTCGCGGCGCAGTATGGCGGCGGCGGGCATGTGCAGGCCGCCGGTGCCAAGTTGAAGTCGTCAATGGCCGATGCGCTGGCGCGCATGCGTCGCGATCTCGATGCGCTTCAGTGACCGGCGCTCTTCGGTGGCGTGGGCGTCTCGGTATCCGTGAGCGGGTGAATCTTGTAGCCAAGGCGTTCGACGGCGGCGCGGACGGCCGCGTCGGCGCTGCCGTCGATCACTGAGATCACCGCGCGCTTCGAGTCGAGATCAACCGAACAATGCTCGACGCCCGGCACCTTCGAGACCTTGATGGTGATGGCGTCGACACATCCCGAGCAGTGCATGCCCTCGATCTCGTAGCTGAGTTCCACGGTCTGCACGGCAGCGTCGGCGATCGGTGCATCCGCCGCTGGCTCGGTCGTGGGCGCAGGTGCACGGTCGCAGGCGGAGGAAACGGCGAGCACGAACAGAAAGAGCGTGGCGACTGCCGCAAGAGAGCGGATTGGGTTCATGGCGCTGATCGTAGTCGCGCCGCGATGCGCAGCAGCGCCGGCAGGAGCAGCGTCGCCGCGACCATCATCGCGAGTGTCGAGGCCACCATCAGCACGCCCAGGCTGTAGAGACCGCGATGGCTCGCAAAGAGAAGCCCGCCGAATCCAATCACGGTCGTGAACGCCGTGACCATGACTGCACGGCGCGTGCTTCCGAAGCCGTGCGTCAGTCCTTCTCGGGCGCGATGCGCGATGTGGATGCACGCGTCCGATCCGAGGCCGAGCGCGATCGGTACGCCGAAGAAGTTGGCAAGGTTGAAGTTCACGCCGACGAGCGCCATGAAGCCGAGCGTCCATGCGAGTCCTGCGCCGAGCGCCAGCAGGCACGCAAGCGTCTCGCGCAAACTGCGCAGATCGAGGAACAGAATCAGCGCCACGAAGAACGCGCTGGCGACGCTCTGAATCAGGAAGCTGCGGTCGAGCAGCAGCATCGACTCGTACTGCGTGACGGGGATGCCGGTCACGCGAGGGTCGACGCGACGCATGGCGGCGACGAATGACTGCATGGGTGTGAATTCCCAGACATCCGCCTTCGGATGCAGTCGCACGCAGAAGCGTCCGTTCCGGCTGGTGAACTCGTCGCGGAGCGCCGCAGGCAGCGCTTCGCGCAGTGTGCCGCGCGCACCGATGCCCATCTGCGCGAGCGCGCGCGCGGTGTGTCGAAGCGCGTCGTCGACACCGAAGCGGCGCGCGTCGATCATCGCTTCGTCGTGGATCGCGGGATCGAGTTCGTTGCCGAGTGCGCGGAGCCGAGTCGCGAGCGCCCGCATCGACTTGGATTCGTCGGGTGCGGCAATCGCGGCGAGCAGCGCCAGTCCATCGACCTTGGTGGCCACGCGACGAACATCACCGGCCTCGAGCAGTGCTCCGGGCGCCGTCGGCTCGCTCGCATTCGAGTCCGCGGTTGGCGGCGTCGATGTCGTGGTGTCCGTCGTCGGCGCTGCGGGTCCGACGGCGGGCGCTGTCACCGTGGTCGCGCGGCCCAACTCGACCATGAGCGCAGAGCGCGATGGCGTCGGCAGCGCCACGAGATCGAGCACGCTCCGCACGGAGCCGATGGCGGGTTGCGCCGTCGCGCGTTCGACGACACTCGGAATGTCGTCGATCTCGTCCACCACCACCGCGCCGAACCAGGTCTCGCTCGCGTCCTCCTCGAGAATGCGCTTCTCCCACTTGACCGCATCCACACTGTCGGCCTGCAGCTTGAGAAGATTGGTCTCGAAGCGCACCCAGCGCGGGCCGACGAGCGCGAAAGTCACTGCGCCCACGAGCGCCACGACGGCGATCACGACATGCCTCGTCGCGACGAACCCGGTTGCCTCTTCCTCCGCCATCGACACGCCGGCGCTGGTGCCGGGCGCGCGTCCCATGATGAACGACTGGGCGCGGTGCCGACCATCGTCAAAGAGCGACAGCAGCACTGGCATCAACAGTGCCATCGTCACCATGCAGATGAGCAATCCCACCCCGGCAATGACGCCCAACTCGCGCAGACCCTGGAATGGCGTGAGCAGCGCCAGCAGGAAGGTCCCGCCTGCGATCAGGGCACCGGTCGCGTTGCTCGGCACCGCGCGGCGCATCATGTGTCGAATGGCGCCGCGTCGGCTCATGCGGCGCACGCCCTCCGTGTAGCGCGCCACCATGTGGATGCCGTAGTCGAGTCCGAGACCGACGAGCACCAGCATGAAGACGAGGCTCAGCAGATTGAGTCGACCGACGAGCAGCGCGGCGGCACCGTATGTCAGCGCCGCGCCGACCCCGAAGACGAGCACCGCCAGCAGCGGTCGGCGCACTCCACGAAACACGAGCATGAAGAGCAGCGCCACCAGCACAACGCCCGCGATCGCGGCGCGCGTCATGTCGCGATGCGTCGTCATCATCTCGTCGGCCTGAAGCACGGGCTTGCCCGTGAGGCCGATTTCGACATCGGGAAAATCACGCTGCACGCGCGCCATGACCTCGCGAATGCGCTCGAGCGGCTCTTCGATCACTGAGAGCGAGCCGTACTCCTTCTGCGGCAGGATCGTGACGAAGAGAAAGCGCCCGAGTTCGTGCGGTGGATCCGGCATCGACAGGAAGCGGGGCTCTGGCGGAACGGCGAGCGCGAAGTCGGGGTCGCCACCCGCAACGCCCGCCGCGATCGCATGCAGTGCAAAGAATGCGGCGGCTCCGAGGCGCTCCTTCGCATCGCGATCGAGCGGCGCGCCCTTCGCCGGAGACGATGCATCATCAGGTGACGGGTCCGTGTCGGACTGCGCATGCGACTCGTGTGTTGCTGACGCTGGTGCAGTCGGCAACAGTCGATCCAGTTGCTGCTCGGCCCGCGCCAGGATCGACGCCGCGGATCGGCGCTCAAGCATCGGCGCGAACGCCGCGGTCGCCTTCACGAGTCCCGCGAGTTCGGCCTCGCTCATGGCGCGACTCCATGGCGCCAGGCGGAGTTGTTCATCGGCAGAGATGAACCCGTGGATCGCATTGAGATCGGGCACGCTTCGCAGCGCCTCGACAAGCGCCAGCACCGCGCCCTTCGCTTCCGCATGACGCGCGGACTCTGCGCCCGCAGGCTTTGCGTCGACCACCACGATGAGGTACTGCAGGTCGCCGAACTCGCGCTTGAAGTCGCGGAAGTCGATGAGGAACGGGTGCGACTCGCCGATGAGCGAGTCGGTGTCGGCATCGAGCTGAAGCGTGCGCGAACCCCAGACGGCCGCGAGCAGCGCCAGCAGCATGATCAGCGTCACGACCGTGGCGCGACGCGCGAGCAGCGCCGCCGTCAGCACATCAAGGATGCGTTGTCGCATGCGCGGTCTATGGCTGCGCGTCGTTCGTCGGGCGGGCGCGCAACGACTCCGGCAGTTCGAAGATCGCCTCGTCGAGGCAGGTGTCCTCAACCGACTCGATCGTCAACACCTGTGTCGTCGGGCCGACGATCTGCGAGATGCGACCGGGCATGCGCCGCCCACCGAAGTCGCGATAGTCGCTGAAGGTCTGCACCACATTGAGTGGCCCGGTCGGTCCCGCCAAACGACGCGCGAAACCGCGCATCAGTCCGCGCTCGACGCTGAACCATCCCTGCGCCACTGCGCCGTCGTCGTCGCTGAATTGCAGCAGCCAGCACGACTCGTCGTCGAAGTCGCGCCGACCGACGACCTCCACACGGTCATAGAGCTCGCCGAGACGAAGATCGCGATCGAAGTTTGCTTCGCGCCGACGCTCGGACAACTCCGCGCCCGTCAATTCGCGCGCCTGGCCGTCGGCACCGATCGACCACGCGCGCGCGCCGACGGAGACCTGGCGAAACTCGCCGACGCCCGGGATCGTCGTTCGCGATGCAAGACGATCCGGCGCCTGTCGCTGCACCACCATCGTGCCCGCCGCTTCGCCTCCGGAACCGCCAGGTCCCTGCGCGGATCGAACCTCGATGCGCATCGTGATGGTGCGCGAAGACTCCGCGAGCCACGCGTCGCGCCCGCCGATCGCCTCGACATAGCGGTCCAGGACCTGCGCCACGGTCAGGTGCGCGGCTGCATCAGGTGACACTTCCGGCGCGGGCTTCTGAGCCGGTGCGGGTGCGAGTTCCGGCGCGGGTGTCTGCGACGGAGCGGGCGACTTGTCCGGCGCAGGTGTCGTCGGTGGATCGTCGTGGCCCACGGAGAGAGCAATGGCGTCGGCTGCCGCGAGCGAGCCGATCACGATCGTCGTCAGCGCAAGAAAACGGCGCCGGTCGCGCCCACTTGGAGCGGCAGACCGGCGCCAATCGATCGATGAAGAACGCTTCACGACCGAAGCGTAACTCGCGTCAACCCTGCGTGCCCCAATACCCGAGCACGATGGCCAGATCAGCACCATCGGTCGTGCCGTCTCCGTTGAGATCGGTCGCGCCCGCGTTGCCCCAATTGCCAAGCACATACGCCAAGTCGGCACCATTCACGATGTCGTCGAGGTTGATGTCCGGCGCCTGCCACTGACCTCGATACAGTGCGATCGCGCGTCCGACGGCGCGCTTGCCGACCTTCGCGCCGATTATGCGCGCGGGCAGATCGTCGGCCGCTGGGTGGATGCCACCGTACAACCGCGAGATTCCCGCTTCGTCGGCGGCATCGTAGTAGCTGACCCAAGTGAGAGTCATTTCTGCGGAGGGCGCGTCCTCAAACTTCGACCATCCCGCTGGCATCACGAAGGCAAAGTCGCCAGTGGGGAAGTACGGCGAGCCGGTGAAGCGCGCCATCGCCTCAGCCGCCGCGCGACTGAAGGTGCTGTGACCGGAGGTGTAGCCGGGGAATGGCGGTGTGACGAAGTTCGATGCCTGGTAGGGCATCCAGCGCTCCGCGAGTTCCCAGCCGACGCCATAGAGCTGGTTCTTTGCGTCGTCGGGTCCGATCTCTGTCGCGGAGTAGATGCCGGCGGCAACACCGGAGCGACGCAGCGCGATCGAGTCGATCACACCGGTCCACGGTGTGATTTCGATGTCGCCGTCGTCGAAGAAGTCGAGGTCGTCGCCAAGCGATCCTGAGAAACCAGCGACGAGCATGTGCGTGCAGTTGCTGATCTTGCGGAAGGGACGATCGAGCAGCGCATCGGGTGTCACGAGCGAGAGCGTTGCGGCACCGATCACGAATGTGCCGTTGGCACCGATCGCGTGACCGCCGAGATCGATCACATTCTGGATGCGACCGTTCGGGTCGGGCACAATCGCCTGCACTTCATCGCCGAGCACGATGTAGGTCAGACCATCGAGTGACATCTCCGGCGGACCGCTGATCTCGACATACTGATCCGTGTCCTGACCAGGTTGATCGAGTCGGATCTCCGTGATGCGAATCGTCTTGGTGGTGATGCCCGGGTTGAGCACACCGGGTGAATCGTCGGTCGGCACCGTGAACCCACCCATGTTCCAGCCGCCACCGTTGCGGTGAATGTGGCCGGGCAGCGGGCCTTCGGTCGCGACGCCAGTCACACCGCCGAAGAAGCCGCCCAACCATGTACGGATCGCGATCTTGCCCTCATGGGTGTCAACACCGTCGGGCTCACCCGAGAGCGGCTCGTAGGTGAGTTCCGCGAAGCCTTCGAAGCGCGCGCCAGGAAGCACATCCTCAGGCGTGACGAGTTCGATGAGTCCCGGGATCAGCGGAAGTCCGTTCGGGTGATACGAGGGAAGCTTGGGACTCGACGACTGCCCAAGCTGGGCCATGTATCGAATGAACGAGATGGGTCGCGCCGAGTCGTAGTAACCCTTGCGGCCCCAAGCGGCAACGGCAGCGTCGTGATTCGCGCCGCCGATCGCCAGGTACAGCTTGACATCCCACTCAAGGCGAGCGACAGCAGCGCCGACACCGCCGACCTTGAGCGGCATTTTCAGCGACACCATTTCATCGCTCACTTCGTTCGCAAGCACATGCCAGTGGCCGGGAGGTGTCTCGGAGTCGGGACCGTCCGCCCAGATCTCAGCGACCGCGCGCTGATAGTCCGCAGTGTTCACGAAGTGGTCCGGATAGGGCTGGCCTGTGACGGGATTGAGTCCGTAGCCATTCATCTCGTAACTGCCGAGTGGGGAGTTGCCCCAGACCGATGGCGAGATGTTGAGCAACGGCGATCCGTCCGGATCCATCTGCGACGACATTTCGATCAGGTCGACGGCCTGCTGGGTGAAGTCGGGGTTGCCATGAGTCGGTGGGCCGTTAGGGTCGATCGAGTGGAAATACAGCAGCGATGATGGATCGCGATCAACGGCGCCCGTCATCGCGAACGGAACGACCTGGCCCCAGTGCGGACCGATGACCGACTGAACCGAGGCGCCGACGACCTCGCCGTTCTGCAGAATCAGGAAGTCGAACGCGAGCGGCTGCCATCGCGACGGCTGGAACATCGTCGTGCCCGGAATCTTGAACGGCAGCGATTGATTCTGCGGGAGGTATCCGTTGTTCGGGGCGTAGTTGCCCTGCTGGTTGCAGCCGTCGAAGAGTCCGAGCTGGATGATGCCCGAGGCGATTCGATTGCCGATCGCCGCCGGGGTGTTGCCGAGCGTGGTCGTGATGTTCTTGTCGTAGCCGAGCGCCAGCAGTGTGGCGTCGAAGTGCGCGTTGATGGCCGCGATGTTGGGGCCATTGCCTGCAACGAAGCGATTCTTGAGAATGCGATAGGCGGCGTAGCTGAGCGTCTCGCGGCGCGCTGCCGCGACATCCTTCGCCGCATGCTTCTCAAAGAAGAAGCGCCCACGCGCCGTGGGGTCGTAGGTCGCCCACGCGTCGTACATGGCGGCGCTCGTGTGATAGAGATTGCGCGCATGCACGGGCGGTCGCGGAGTGGCGAGCCGGATCGCGTGCAGGATTTCCTCGTCCCAGACGCGGGCGGTCGACCACTCAGGATCGATGTCTGCCATGCAAACGGATGACGCCAACGCCAACGCTGCGAGTGCCGTGATCTTCCTCATGTCCCACTTCTCCAGTCGCTGCAGTGTCCAAGGTGCGTCAGTCCACGATCGCGCAACGAACCCCGCCCGAGGCAGACGCACCCCTTCGCGCAACCTCGTGCAAGATAGCCAACGAGTACCGACAGTCAAAGCGAAAGAGGGGAGAGCCGCGATGAGCACGCGTGAGCGAGGGTTATCAGCTCCGATGGTCGGCGCACACGGTGCGAACGGAACTCACGATCGGAAGACGCGGCCACCAACCACGACGACTCGCGCGCGGCCGGTGACCGACCATCCGTCGAAGGGACAGTTGCGGCTGAGAGAACGGAATGCAGCGGCGTCGATCGTCCATTTCGAGGCTGGGTCAATCACCGTGATGTCGGCGGGACCACCCTCGACAAGTGTTCCGAGACCCATCTGATCGAGACCGCACAGGCGAGCGGGCTCGATCGTCATCAGCGCAATGAGGCGCGGCCAATCGATGAGTCCCGTCTCGATCAGCGCCTTCGCGTAGAGCGGGAGCGCGCAATCGAGTCCGACGACGCCGAACGGTGCAGCGGCAAAGTCCCGCGCCTTCTCGCTCGAAGTGTGTGGCGCATGATCGGTGCCGAGCACGGTGATCGTGCCATCGGCCACGCCCTGGCGCAGCGCTTCGACATCGGCACTGCCGCGCAACGGCGGGTTCATCTTCGCTTGCGCGTTGTAGCCGTCGCAGGCGCTGTCGGTGAGCAGCAGGTGATGAGGCGACGCTTCGCCCGTGGCGGTCGCTCCCTCCGCTCGAGCGCGGCGAAGAATCTCAACGCTTCCGCCGCTGGAGAGATGCTGCCCATGCCAGCGGCAGCCAATCTTCCGATTCAGCCGCAGGTCCCGTTCCACGATCATCTCCTCGGCAACGCTCGGCCATCCGGTCAGGCCGAGCTTCGCGGAGATGGCGCCCGCGTGCATCGCTGCGCCGCTCGTGAGCGAAGGCTCCTGGCAATGCTGCATAAAGACGCGATCGACGCTCTTGCAGGTCAGCAGCACGCGGTGCATGACCGCTGCATCGGCCACGCAATCGCCGTCATCGGTGAATCCAACTGCGCCGGCCGCCGCCATCGCACCGATCGGTGCGAGTGTCTCGCCCTTGCGCCCGACGGTCGCGGCGCCGACGCAGAAGACGCGAGCGAAGCCCGCTTCGCGCGCGCGCATCTGCACAAAGTCGACGAGGCTCGGCAAGTCGATCGCCGGCGTCGTGTTGGGCATGCAGCAGACGGTGGTGAACCCGCCCGCGATGGCGGATTCGGCGCCGGAACGAATCGTCTCCTTGTGCTCGGCGCCAGGTTCGCGCAGGTGCACATGCGGGTCGATGAGCCCCGGCGTGACGAGGCAACCGTCGCAGTCGATGACATGCGCGCCCGCATCGGTGATCGGCGAAGTGCTGATCCGCTCCACGCGGTCGCCCGCGACGAGCACATCAGCGCGTTCATCTCGCCCGCGATCGGGCACGATGACGCGCCCGCCACGGAGCAGCACGCGAGTCGCATCGATCAACTGCATCAGGGTCGGAATATAGAGGCCCGGCACGATCGACGAGCGGCGCGCGGAAGCGGCGGAGTTCGCGGATCGTGAGCGAGTGCATCGGAAACGGAAAAGGCCCGCCCCGAAAACGGGACGGGCCCTTTGAACTGTCGTGATGCAATTCGCCAGCTGCAGCCGGCGGACGCGTCAGTTGACCGTTGGAGCGTCGCCGGCGCTCTTCGAGCAGCCGCTCTTGGTCTTGCAGCAACCGCTCTTGGTGCCGCTGACCGCGCCAGGGCTCGCTGCCGCCGCACCCGTGGTGCAGCCGGACTTGGTCTCGCCGTGCAAGTCGGCCTTCTCGCCGCTGACAGCGCCGGGGGCGGTGCCGTTGGCTTCGGTGCAGGCTGCCTTGCTGGCGCAGCATGCGCTCTTCTCGCCGCTCACGGTGCCGGGGCTGGCATCGGTGGCCTTGGCTGAGTTACACGCGGCGAGGGACGCCAGCACGAGGCCGGCAGCAATCATGCAGATTCGCTTCATTGTTCGAGACTCCTTCGAAGGTCGCCTTTCGGCGGGTTGATCAACATGACCGGTGCGCACCGGTCGAGAGCCGATCATATCGGCTTCTCACCGTTCGGTTCACCCTCGACTTCGGCGATTGAGGCAGTTTTCGAGCCACGAGCCTCGATACAGCGACGCGATTGGGCAGTCTTCGCCGCCGAACCACCTTACTCTTGCGACAGTGTCCGACCATGCCGACGATCCGTCACACGATGCTCAATCACCACGATTTGAGCCGGAATCAGCGGGCGAGGGGACCGAGAAGCGGCTGAACGGGCTGCTTCTCAAGGCGCGATCGCTGCCGAAGAAGCCCGGCGTCTACCTCATGAAAGATGCCGCGGAGCGCGTGATCTACATCGGGAAGGCGTCGTCGTTGCCTTCGCGTGTGGCGAGTTACTTCCAGAAGAGTGCTGATCTCGGCGCCCGCAAGGAGCCCATGCTCGATGTGGTCGTCGACTTCGACATCATCGAGTGCGAAGGGGAGTGGGAAGCGCTGCTGATGGAAGCGCGACTCATCAAGGATCTTCGTCCGCGTTTCAACGCGCGCCTCACCGACGACAAGACATTCCCGTATCTCGCGATCACGATGCGCGACGACTTCGCCGGCGTCTTCATCACGCGCGATCCCACCAACGAGCGATTCCGCGGCGCGCGCATCTTCGGTCCGTTCACGAGCGTCGCGAGTCTGCGCCACGCCGTGCAGCTGCTGCAGCGCGTCTTCCAGTTCCGCACCTGCGAGTTGGAGATCCACGCGGGCGATGCGCGGAACCGCGATGTGCGTCCATGTCTGCTGCACTCGATCGGTCAGTGCACGGCGCCGTGTGCGGAGCGCGTGACGCCCGAACGCTATCGGCAGGACATCGATCGCTTCCTGCGCTTCCTGGAGAGCAAGCGCAGCGTCATGCTCCGCGAAATGCGCAGCGAGATGGAGCGCGCGAGCGGCGAGCGTCGATTCGAAGAGGCCGCCGTCCTGCGCGACCAGATTGCGGCGATCGAGAAGCTCGATGATCGCGAGCGTCGCAGCGGCAGCGTCGACTACGACTGGCAGCCGGAGGTCACCTTCGTGGCGGGCGATCCTGCCGTCGGAGAGCGCAGTCTGCGTCGCACACTCGGACTGGAGAAACCGATCCGCTGCATGGAGGCGTTCGACATCGCGCATCTCGCGGGCGGCGAGACGGTGGCGAGCAAGGTCTGCTTCGTCGACGGGCGACCCTTCAAGGACGGCTACCGGCGCTTCCGCGTGCGCAGCGCCACGAACGACGACTATGCGTCGTTGCGCGAAGTCGTCGGTCGACGCTATCGCGACGCGGGTCGCGGCGAGGAGATCTATCCGGAGGTGATCCTCATCGATGGCGGACTGGGACAGCTGCACGCCGCGCTTGAAGCGTTCTCCATGCTCGATGTGCAGCCGCCCATGGTCATCGGCCTCGCCAAGAAGGACGAGCTGATCTTTGTGCAGCGCGAGAGCGAGCCGATTCGACTCGGACGCGAGAATCCCGGATTGAAGCTCTGCCAGGCGATCCGCGACGAGGCGCATCGCTTCGCGCGGCACTACCACCATGTGCTGCGCCGACGCAGTGTCACCGGGAGCGACGCGCCGCCGCGCATCGGCGATGCGGCGTCCGATCGCGAGTCATGAGCCTGCGGGCTCGAACGCCGGGATCGCTGGAGGATCCATCGCGCTGGAGCATGCCGAAGCGGTAGCATCGACGATCTTGTGATCGGAATTCCGGGCCTCGACCGAGACAAGCGTTGAACCATCGCCGCCGAAAACGATCGCAGGAACACGACGCCGCCGAGCGCCAAGCCCCGAACGCGCCGGTCGCCGTCCTGTCGCATCCAATGGTGCCCGGTGGCGAGCCCGAGGTGATCACCGACTCCAAGGCGCTGGCGAACTTCGTTGAGCATGCGCGGAGTCATCCGGTACTCGCGTTCGACACCGAGTTCATCGGCGAGGAGTCGTTCCGGCCACGCATCTGCCTGGTGCAGTTGGCGACGAGCGAGCGCGTGGCGCTCGTGGATCCCTTTGAGCTCGAGCAACTCGAACCGCTCTGGGAGCTCGTCGCGGATCCGAAGGTGCTCACCATCGTGCACGCGGGTGAGCAGGATGTGCAGGCGGTGCGCTTCGCGCTCGGCCGTCAGCCGGAGCGAATGCTCGACACGCAGGTGGCGGCCGCACTCGTCGGACTTCCATGGCCCTGCAGTCTCGGCGCGATGGTGGAGCAACTGCTCGGCCATCGTCCCGCGAAGGCGCACACCTTCACGAACTGGGACGCGCGGCCGCTCAGTGCCTCGCAATTGCGCTACGCCGCCGATGACGTGCGCTACCTGCCCTGCGCGTGGGAGCTGCTCGAGCGCGAACTCACGCGGCGCGAGCGCCTCGACTGGGCGATGCAGGAGAGTGCCGAGTTGCTGGCTGGAGATCTGGTCTTCGATCCATCGCGGCAGGTGAAGCGCGCTGCACGGGGCGAGCCGCTGCGGCCCGCGGCGCTCACGATGTTGCGCGAAGTGATCCTGCTACGGCATCAACTTGCCGAGCGCGCGGACATGCCGCCGCGAGCGCTCATGCCCGATGCCGTCGCACTCGAAGTGGTGAAGCGACGGCCGACGAACACCGGCCAGCTTGCCGCCATTCGTGGATTGTCGCGTCCCTTCGTCGAGAGTTACGGTGACGAACTGCTCGCGGCTCTCAATCACTCACGCACGCTCGCGCCGACGCGCGTTGATCATGCGGCGCTGCTTGAGGAGACGACGGTCCGCGCCGAGATCGACGCTCTGTGGCTCGCGGCGCAGGCACGATGCCTGGCGCTGGACCTGGCGCCGGGGCTCGTGATGAGCCGCAGCGCGTTCACGGATTGGTTTGCCGGTCGTATTGCGGCGCGAAGACGGCGCACGGCCACGCCCAACCCCGATTCGGAGCCGCTCTTCGCCGGCGGAGACTGGCGCGGCGCCGCACTGGGTGAATGGCTCGATGCGTTCGTCGATGGCCGATCGAATCTGGCGCTCTGTTGGCGCGACGGCCTCTGCGAACACACTGATGCCATCGCGCCCGAGTGAGCGGCGCGTCGCGCGTAGACTCGCGCCATGCTTGTTCGAACACTGAATGCGGAGCGAACCAAGGCCGTCACCATGGAGGGCGCCGATCGTGTGCGCATGGAGATTCTCGTCGGGCGCGCGGACGGCGCGCCGAGCTTCTCGATGCGACACTTCGTCGTCGAGCCCGGCGGACATACGCCGCATCATCAACATGACTATGAGCACGAAGTCGTGATTCTCGAAGGCGAGGCCGAAGTGACGCACGGTGACGAGAAGCGGAGTGTCGGCGCAGGCAGCGTGCTGATGGTCGAACCCAACTGCATGCACCAATTCCGCAACACCGGCAGCACGCCACTGCGGTTCATCTGCATGGTGCCGGTGAGTTTCGACTGCGGAAAGCCCACGCCGGGGAGCTGAGAGATTCCAGTCAGTCTCGGGCCGCGGGCGCACGGTCGCGCGTTCATCGGGTCGCTCTCTCTCTGGGGCATCTCACCGTTTGCCAGATTCTGGGGAACTCGGCAGCCGCTGTGTTCGGAGATCCTGACGAGCACTCGGACCCTGCCATGCGTGGGGGCGCGACGTGAGTGCTCTGGCGACGGCTCGGTGTGGTTCCTCCACATGCAAGCGACACGGCGTCACTGGGATGTTTGCCAACGGCGTGCACAATGGTGCGCTGCGGAGTTCCTCAGCAATCAACGCGCCAGCGACTCTCGCGGTCGGGAGTTGGTCATGGTCTGGCTGATCGCCGTACCGATCCTCGTCCTCGGCTGTGGCGAAGGAGGGTCGTCGACGGGCGAAGACCAACAAGGCATGTCCCGCGTGTCAGGGGAATCCGCTGCCGTCGTGATCCTCGTCGATTCTGCCGCGCTCGAGACTGGGCTTGCAATCGACCTCGGCAGCGTCCAGGCGAGACAAAGCACGGAAGTGATTCTCCAGGTGCACAACGAGACCCCGTTTGCGCTGCGCGCGAGCCAAGCGGCGGCTTCGTGCACGTGCGTCGCGGTCGGCGGTGCACTGACGATCGGCGCGGGCGAACACGGCGCGTGGTCGATCCGAACGCTCCCGCCACAGGGGCCGATCATGCGCGCCACGATCATGATTCCAGCGGGCGAGGAACGCGTCCTGCGACTGTCGCTGACGGCGCGTGTCGAAGAGGACCAGCAGCTTGTCGTGTTCTCAGCGGCTCGCACTGAGTCCTTCGAGCGAGGTTCGGTACTCTGTCGATCGGATTCGAGCGTTCGATCCGGAGCGAGACCGAAGTGCCATCGTGCCACCGCCACTCGCTTCAGGTTGGTGGGTCAACGATCCGGAGCGCCGCCTCGCGTTCACCGTCGGCGAGCACGATTTCGTCTTTGCCGGACGTGTGTTCCAAGCGTCGTCGCCGTTGGCACTGGAGGCCGTCGATGATCTCGTCGGAACATTGCGAGACTCTGCGCTTGCTGCTTCTTCCGGCGGTGTTGGTCGCGACTAGCACCTTTGCGGCCCCTGTGGCTCGATCGACGCCCGAGTTGCTCCGTGCGCTCGGGAATGGCACGGAGGTCGTTGTCTTCGAGCGTGCGGACTTCAACGCCAACACACCGAGGTCGCCCGGCGCTGTTGCCGAAGCAGAGGAGCCGTGGTCCAGCTACCGGCAGGCAGTTGCCGCCGCGATCGAGTTGGTCGGAGTGGAAACACGAGGCCCTGAGCCGAAGCGTCCCGCTGCGGCGTTGACCGAGTTGACGATCGGACAGAAGTCACGATTCATCGAGGCCATCAACCGCGCGAACGCCGAGTTGCTGGCAGTCCTGGAGGGGGCGGATTCACCGCGAGCGCTGCGACGCTCGTTCGTGCGCCTCGCACCCACGACGGCTTCGCGAAACGATCCGTTGTTCTCGTGCCTCGGAGTAGATGCAGCGCTCGATCTCGAGGATTCCCGGTCGAGCGATGCGCGTTCGCTCCTCGCCGCCCTCCGCGAATGGCCCGAGGTCGAGCAATCGGTGAATGCGATGTTGCGTGACGCGGGCGAAGTAGCGACCAGACTCCGATGCGAGCAGCAGCGAGTCTGGAGCGCATGGCGTCGTGGAGAAGCGCACTCCGCCACAAGCGACGACGTCGAACGCGCAAAGCAGGGGAGAGTGCTGCAGCTTGACATCCCGATCGCGTGGTGGCGTGAGCAGTGCCGAGTCATGGATGAAGTGGCAACGTCCGTGGAGAACGGGGGCGGTCGCACGATGGTCCTTCGGTGGCGTGCCCACATTTACCGTGCTGGATTCCCCGACGTCGCTCCCCAGATGGACCTCGAGTCGTTCATGACGGCACTGGGCGCGCCGCCCGAGCTCGTGAGTTCGCTGGCGTGGCAGGCGCTGGTCGCCGAGTATCTCGAGCAACGGGACGGCGCAGTCAAGTCGCTGCTCGACTCATCGATGGGGGTTCAACGGTCGATGCGAACGGCGAAGCGGGACACCGCGAACATCGCCGTACTGCTCAGTCGGTTCACGCGCGCGGGGGAGATGCACCAGCGAATGGAGGAGGACTTTGCCGCTCAGTTCGCCATGCTCGCCGAACCAACCGATCCTGGTGCGGCGCGGCGACTGATCGAGTTCGCGGAGCGCGCGCAGGCGCGAGCATGGGACGGTTGGCGCCTCGCCGCTCGAGTGACGTCACTGCGTCTGGAAGGGTGGATCGCCAACGGAGCAGGAGATGCTGAATCGGCGGCGGACCCGAGTGAGGCGACTGAAGGAGGCACAGAGAGCGAACCCCACCCTCGCCGCTGATGCAGTCGTCGCCCGGTTGCTGACGAGATCAAGGATGGCGATCACCGCGGGGCAGCGTCGGCGCTCGCCCATGCGTGCAGCGTTTCGGAGAGCGACTTGAGCCACTCTTCCGAAGGCATGCGATAGGGGCGGAACTTCTCAAGCGTGCCCTGTTCCTCGCTGTAGAGCAGCGCGCGATTGGCACCGAGCCGCGTGGCACCGGGGGAGTCGATGAGCGTGCTGGAGTCGGTCGCGCTCAACTGGAAGAGCACGCGCTGATCGAATTCGCGCAGGCCGCTTCGCTCGAGACAGCGTTGAAGGCTGGCGACGGTGTCGACCCAGGTGATCGTGTGCACGCCGACGCTCGGGCCGTCGCGCAGAATCGCAGTGAGCAGCGCGGCGGGCGAAGGCGGTGCGTCTCCGCTGCCGAATCCGAAGTCGTCCTCGTTGCGGCGCAGCGAGCGGAAGCGATGCAACCCGTGGACCAGGAAGAAGAGCGAGGGCGGATCGCCGTCGGTGGCGGCGGTGCGCTGCGCGACCTCTTCGCCGATGCGCCGAATCGCATCGTCCACTTCGCGATAGCCGACGACTTCGATCGGATGCGGCAGCAATCGAGCCACGCGCTCGAGCGCTCCCGCGAAGGGATCGTCGGCGGGCAGTCCATCCATGACCACGAGCCTCGCTCGCGACGGCGGCAATTGCGCCGCCAGCGACAGCAGCGTGGTGATCATGATCGCGCTCGCGGCGTCGTCCTGCTGTCCGACCATCACCGCATTCGCACCACTTTGACGACGGAAGACGAGTGCGCTCGGATCCTTGATGCTGATCGCTTCGCCGAGCCACGCGGTCGGCGCGGCGGCGGAAGTGGCGGAGACCGTCCATTGCGCCTTCTCGAGCCGGCGCGCGAGCAGCGGATTGCTGGCGATGTCGGCGGGCACATTGCCTTCGAAGACGATCGGTGCCGAGCGCGTCGGCAGTCGTGAAGGCTCGGCGCGGAGCGCAGCGTTGCATCGCTCGAGCCATTCGTCGCGGATGCGATCGGAGAGCCAGACGATCTGGAAGGGCGAGTTGCCCTGCACGAGTCCGCCTGCGTCGTTGTAGATCGCTTCACCGGGCCGACCGAGCAGGCGCGCGGCGGTGTTGTCGTCAGAGAGAATGAGCTGCGCATCCGCTTCGTTGCACTGCAGCGCGATGCGCACTGCCATCTGGCCCATGGTGGTGCGCGGAAGCGAATAGGCGCCGCCGAGCGTCTGCGAACCGAGGATCACATGCATGCCGAATGCACGGCCCTGCCGCACCAGGCGATCGAGCAGCAGCGACGACTCCTGTGCCACCTTGTCGTCATCGATGAAGAGCTCCTGGAACTCGTCGACCACGAGTAGCACGCGCGGCATCGGCTCCTTCGGCTTGAGCTCGCGGAAGCCGCGCAGATCCTGAACGCCGAGCTCGCGATAGAGATCGCCGCGGTGCTTGAGTTCGGCGTCGAGTCCCTGCAGCACGCTCAGACCGAATTCGCGATCGCTCTCGATGGCGATGGCGCGCGCGTGCGGCAGCCGATTCTCCGCATAGGTCTTGAATTCGACGCCCTTCTTGAAGTCGACGAGATACATCTCGACTTCGTCGGGGCCGTACCAGAGCGCGGTGTTGGTGATGAAGGCGTGCAGCAGCGTGGACTTGCCGGAGCCGGTTTTGCCGGCGATGAGCACATGCTGCTTCGTGCCTTCTCCGAGCACGAGCGACTGGAGTTTCGTGGCGCCGGTGCGCCCGAGCGGCACGCGCAGCGTAGAAATGCACGACTCGGTCCAGAGCTTCTCCGGCTTCGGCGCAATGACGGAGAAAGGCACTTCCACGCGGCCCGCATCGATGGCCGCCTCGCCGACGCGACGCATGGACGCGATCACGAGCTCCGGCGGCGGTGCGGGATCCAACTTGAGCGGCAGCGCTTCGAGATCAGCTTCGGCCAGCGCGAAGTGATCCTTGCGCCACTCGATGCGGATCGCATCGCGGCGCAGGATCGAGAGATCGGCCGTCGGTGGAAGCTCGCGCCGCGTGTCGCGCATGATGAGCGTGAAGACGCCGCAGCGTGCGCCGGAACTCACGATACTGTTGAGTCGCGCTGCGGCGGGCTCGGTGAAGCTCGCGGGGTAGTCGGCAACCACCAGGAAGCGATACGGCTCCGCCAATTCGCCCGCCTGCTCGTTGTAGTCGCGGATCGTGGGGAACTCGTCGCGCAGATACTTCTGGATCACCGTCTCCATGTGCTCGGTGAGATCGACGAGTTTCTGCTCGATGTGGCGCGCCTCGGTCCAGATGCGATCGCTCACGATCTTGGCGCTTGAGTCGGCGAGATGCATGAAGCCCGCGAAACTCTGACCGAGGCCGACGGGATCGAGCACGACGAGTTGGACCTTGCCGGGAGGCAGGCTCGTCAGCAGTCGCATGACCAAAGTCTGCAGCGTGGCGATCGCCTGGTCGCGGCCCTCACCATCGGTTTCGATGAGCAGCGACGAGCGTTCCGGCAGCGAGAGCGTCACCGGCAGTGCGAACCGGGGGGGATGCTGGCCGAGCTGCCATGCGAGCGCGGGATCGGTCGGCAGCGCGTGCGGAATCGCCGAGAGGTCGAGTGTGAGCTCGCCGAGTCGTGCGGCGGGTGCGAAGGTGCGCGGGGGCTGCCAATCGCGCCAACTCGCGTCATCCCATCGCGGCGAGCGCTTCGCATCGGCGGCTTCAAGCGCCATGCCGACTTCGGCTGTGCGGCGCTGAAGTTGTCGCCACGCCTCTGTGGCGGCTTCGAGCTTTGCGGCCGCGGTGCCCGCAATCTCGGTTCGGCGTGCGGCGACGCGAGCCGTTTCGGCCGCTCGATCGCGCTCGTGGGTTGCCTTGGAGTCGGTCGTCGTCTTCTCGTAGTGCGCCTTCGCGTCCGCGACGGTCTTGTCGCGCGTGTCGGTGAGGGCGCGGCGTCGCGCGGGAATCTGCTCTTCGATTTGGCGCAGCGATTCCGCCTCAATCACGGCAATCTCGGCGATGCGCGGCGCCAGCGCGTCGCGCGCCTTCGTCAACTCGGTGTCGCGCGCCACCACGAGCTGTCGTTCTCGCTCCGTGCGATCCACACCGGCCTTCTCGATGGCCGTCTCTGCGGCTGCGGCGAACGAGGTCACCGCGCGCACCAGCGGCGCCCACGCGTTGTGCACCTGTCGTCGCGCCATGACCCAGAGTGCGCCTGCAGCGACGGCGAGCAGCGCCGTCGCCGCCACGCCCGCGCCGATGAGCATCGGCGCATCCGTGAATCCGCGCCACAGTCCAACGCCGACCACGGCGCCGCCGGCCACGAACATCCACGGCACCAGCAGGATCGGTCCGCGAAAGATCTTCGGAATGGAGAGATTGCGAAGCGTTGCGAGCTGGCTCTGCGCCACGGCCATGGCCGTGGTCATCGCGAGCGTTGGATTTCCCTGCGCCTCTGTCTTCAGCGCGGCGTCAGCGGTGGATCGCTGCGGTACGAGCTGGCGATAGCGCCGAATGAGCGTGGCCGCTTGCGAGGCGAGCTCCTCGATATCGCCCTTGCGCGTTGTGACATCCTCGCGCAGGCGCTCGTAGTCGGCGCGGGGCGTGCCCTCGGCGCCTTCGTAGACGCTCTCGGCGAGCCAGATCGTCTCGTCGTGCTGGCGCTGCGCGGACTCGCGCGCGGCGTCCGCCTTCTCTCGCGCCTTGCCGACCACCATCTCCCGCTTGCGCGCCAGTCGCATCATCTCCGCGGCGAAGGTCGCCTCGCACTCCGCGATCGTCTTGTCCCGCAGCGCGGTGGAATCGGTCGTGGTGCGCTGGAAGGTCGCCTCGATCCCGGCCATGCGCTCCTTGTGAGCGCGCTCGTTCTCGTCGGCGTCCTTCTTGCGGCGATCGACCAGTTCCTTGAGTGACTGGGCCCGCGCGGCGCTCCCGGAGATGAGCTCGGTCAGCAGTCGGCGCTCGTGGTCGAGCGCCGTGCGCTCGAGATCGTCAGCTGCGTTGGACTCCACGCACGAATCGTAACAGGGAGGGGGCGCTGCTCGCCGTTCCGATCGCGGTGCATTCACTCGAGTCGCTCAGCAAGACTCATCGATCGCGCGGGGACGACCCGAGTCCGTCAGCGATCGTCGCAGTCGCGCTTCGCGCGGGAGATCGTCTCGCGCATCTTGTCGAGCGCACCGCCCGCCAGGCGCGCCGCCTTGTCCAGCGTGTCGAGATAGTTCTCCTCGAACGCGCGGCTCACCGGGTCGTCCCAAAGCTCGGCGACCTGGACCCAGCGCGTTCGCAGATCCTTGATGGCAAGGTCCATTCGCATGCGACCTCCGGCAACGCTCATGGGCTCTCCTTCGGCGCTCGAGCGCCCTCTGCACCGTCGTTCGAAACGGAGTCGCTCGGTCCTGAAGCAGATGATCCAGAAGCACCTGGGTCCGCGAAGGCCGCAGACGCGGCATCGAACGCTGCGTCGAGCTCGCCCTCCGGCCCGTCCTTGTTGCCGCGCCGCCGCATGTCGGCGATCAGATCCGGCGCACGCTCGCCAAGCAACTTTGAGAGGTCCGGCGCCGCGAGCCGCATGTACGCCTCCAAGTGCTCGATCATCTTCTTGAGCATGATCGCCGAGTGGGGCAACTCGCGCTCGACAACAGTCGTGAGTGGTGCCATGCCTGCCTTGAAGAGAATCTCCTCGCGCGTGATCTGGATCGCCCAACGCTTCGTTGCCGCCATCTTCTGTTCGCACATCGCCAGACGCGCCTGCGCTCGCTCGAGGTCCTTCTTCTCATCGACGACGGAGGGCTTCTGATCCTTACTGCTCGTGATCATCTGCTTGCGAAAGAGTGCGCTCTTGCAGGTGGTGACCTTCTCCTGCGCCTTGCGCACTTGTCCGCGCCAGTAGTAAACCTGATCGCGCTCGATCCATCCGCGCACGCGACCCACCTCTGAGTCCGCCTCGGCGATCGCCAGGCGCAGCTCTTCGAGCGCCTTGATGACCGCCGCGCGAAATCGCGCCAGCTGGTCAAGGTCAAGAACTTTTGCGGCTTCGGACATAACGGATCAACGCTGCTGCAGGTAGGCCTCGATGCGATCGGCCTTGCGCATCAGGAACGGCGCATGCACTTCCGCGGCCTTCACGAAGCGCTGCAGCACCTTGATCGTGGCATCGAATTCCTCGGCAAACTTGGCCTGTTCCTGATCCTTCCAGGTCTGGCTCAAGGAACCCATGCGCGACGCGAGCGTGGACATCTGCTGCTGGATGTCACCGACGGTGCGGCGCAGATCGGTTGCGAAGCGGCGGAGTTCGACGGGGTCGGCAACGGCCTTGGCCATGACTGCGTCCTTGGTGCGCGCCACGCGCGCGATGCGGAGAGCGAGTGATCGACGCCACGAGCGACACGCTCGAACGCCATCACCGCGAGTCTACGCACCGCGTGGGCCGCGCCGCGCGAATCACATCCGCGAGCCGCGTAAGGCCGCGCCGCGCGGGACGCATCCGCGAGCCGCGCGGGGCCTCGCTTGCTGCGCCCTGCCCGCTCGGGTTGCGAAGCGCAACCTCTCGCTCGTGCTCGCGGCGCGAGGCCCCGTCGTCGGCTCGCCTTCGCACACACTCGACGCGTGAGCGGCGCCTCGGCGTTCAGTCACGAACGAACTCAATGAGCGAACGGCACCGTCGGCACGCGGACTTGCAGCGTCGAGATCAACCTGCCTCACCCAGTCGCGCAGCGCGGTCTCCGTCAGGTCGAGATCGCGCGCGACCTGTGTGATCGTGCGATCACCGACCGTGCAGAGCCGGACCGCCCCAGCCTGGTCCTCCATGCTGACCGAACGGCGCTCGCGACGTCTCTTCCTCTCTCGATCCAAGGGACGCTCCCTGGAGACATTCTCAGTTTCCAGGGTGTCCACCGAATCGGGGCAAGCTCACGGAGCTAGACTCGAACACCGTGCGTTCCGGCTTGGTCCGAGTCGTTTCTTTGGTTCGTGCTACGCGCGTGAGCCGCTCCGCGGTCGCCTTGACGATTACAAGCGCGGTCGCGGCGGGCACGATGCACGGTCGCATCATGGCTGCACCGCCGTGTCCATACACCGTGACCGAGGCGGGAGCGAGACCGAACTGTGGCTTCTGGGGCTACTCCATCCTCAACCCAAGGTCGATCAACAACCTTGGTCAGTGGGCGGGCTACAGGCGCGCGTGTCCAGACAACTTGTACGAGATCCCGATCAAGTGGACGCCGGAGGGCGGATTGCAGACGCTGCCGATGCCGCCGCAGACTTCACTCTGCTGGGCATTCGACCTGAACGATGTCGGCACAGTTGTCGGTCAGCGCGAGGGCGTAACGGACGGGCAAAGTCACGGGCGTTGGGCATGCGTGTGGCTGCCAACCGGCGAGTTCATCGAGATTCCACCGCTCGGGGGCAGTCCGCCCGAGAGCATGGCTACCGCAGTGAACAACTCAGGAGTTGTAGTCGGGTGGCGCAAGGGCGTCTCAGGGCGATACGCGTTTGTATGGCAGGCTGGGAAAATCACAGACTTGCATCCGAGCGACTACGGATTCTCGACGGCCGAGGCGCGCGAAGTCGCCGACTCAGGCTGGATCGCAGGGCAGTTTGGCTCTGACAGCACATTGAACGGCCGCGCGTTCCGCTGGAAGGATGCCCGTGTCGAGATCCTGCCGCCGCTGCCCGGGGCGCTGACGTCAAACGCGAAGGCGGTCACGACCCAAGGTGTGATCTACGGCGAGTGCCGGTTCCAGAGCGGGTCGACGATCACCTACCGCGCCGCGTGGTGGGGGAGCGACGGGGTGCCTGTCGAGCTCCCTCCGCTTCCTGGTCATGTCAACTCAGTATGCACCACCGCCAACGATGCGGGTCTCGTGCTGGGCAAATCGTCCAACAGTGCGTCGAGTGCGGTCGCTGTCGTCTGGGTGAATGGCGAGCCGTTCGCGGTGGCGCCGCTGCTGACGGAGGTGCCACCGGGGCAGATCTACAGCGGCTCGATGGTCTCGCTGAATCAAGCTGGTCAGGTACTCGCAACCTATTCGAACCCTGGCATCAGCAACGGTGGTGGTGCCTGGATCGTGTCGCCGACCGGATCATGGGCAGACCTGAACGGAGATTGCGTGGTGGACGGCGCGGATATCGCGAAGCTGCTCAGTGACTGGGGACCGCGCGAGTGGTCGGTCGCGGATCTCGACGGTGATGGCGTCGTTGACGGTCGTGATCTGGGATTGATGCTGGGCGAGTGGAGCGCGGTGTCGAAGCAGTAAGTGAGATCACTGCTCCGCGATCTCGCTCTCCGCGCCGAATTGGTGCGACGGCGAGCCGACGACGGGGCCTCGCGCCGCGAGCACGAGCGAGAGGTCGCGCTGCGCGACCCGAAGCGGACAGGGCGCAGCAAGCGAGGCCCCGCGCGGCTCGCTGATGTGACCCGCGCGGCGCGGCCAACGCGGCGCGGACGAGAGCGTTACCGCGTTGCGAGACCGACGCGTTCGACGAGATCGGCGGGGGCGCCTTTCAACGCGGCAAGCTCCGCGGAGGCAGCTTTCGCATCCGCGTTCTTCTGTGCCTTGAGCGAGAGCGCACGCACCGCGAGCAGGTCGGCGGACACGGGTTGATTCGCATCGGCGATCCACTTGGTGCTGGCCTGGGCAATGCCGAGAGCGCGATCATTGAGGCTTTGGGCGAGCAGTGTCCACGCGGCGAGTTCGCACCATGGGCGGAACTGTTCGCGGGGTGCGCGGCTGGCGACGAGCGATCGGATCTTGCGGTCGAGTTCGGTATCGACCTTGCCCCAGACATGAGCGTCACCGGGCAACGGCATCTGCTTCCGCAGCAGCTTGATGGCCGCGGCCACGGCGGCGTCGCGCGCCTTCGTATTCATGTGCGCTTCGCTGCTTAGCGGAGCGCACGCGCGGAGCAGGTCCGCACGGATGACGAGGCGCACGACTTTGGGATCGTCAACTTCGGGCACCAGCGTGGCCAGGGAGGTGCGCGCCGCCTTCGAGTCCATGCGCTTGATGGCGGCGCGAGCCTCGGCGTCGCTCCAGCCGATGCGCGGCGCCGCAAGTTTCACGGCGTCCGCAATCGAGGCTTTGTCCTCAAGCCGTGCGCGGATCGCATCGCCGAAGTAGAGCTGCTCGCGCAGCACATCGACAGTGGCCGCTTCCAGCAGCCGCCAACGAACTTCGTCAGTGACGCCATCCGCCGGTGGATCGCTCTGGCGCGCGGACGCGCAGGGAGCCGTCGGAGCGACGGTCGCCGCACTTGCCGCGGCCGTCATCGAGAGCGACATCAACAAGCACGCGGCGCCTGCGGCAAGCCAGGCGACCGCGCGGTGGCGGTTCATCCGTTTGCCTCATCGCCCGAGAGGAAGCTTGCCAGCCGCTGCCGACGCACCGGATGCTGGAGTTTCTTGAGCGCCTTGCTCTCCACCTGTCGTACGCGTTCGCGCGTGACCTTGAAGATGCGACCGACCTCTTCGAGCGTGTAGGTGTAGCCGTCACCGATGCCGTAGCGGAGCTTGAGAATCTCGCGCTCGCGGTAGGTGAGCGTCTTCAAGACATCGTTGATGCGCGAGCGCAGCATGTCGCTGGTCGCCGTCTCCGTGGGGCTCTCCTGTCGCTCGTCCTCGATGAAGTCGCCGAAGTGGCTGTCTTCGCTTTCGCCGACGGGGCGATCGAGCGAGATCGGATGCCGACTGATCTTCATGACGCGGCGCGTCTCCTCGATCGGCATCTTCGCCTTGACCGCGATCTCCTCGACGGTCGGCTCGCGACCGAGTTCCTGTAGCAGGTGCTTCTGGATGTTGCGCAGCTTGCTCATCGTTTCGATCATGTGCACCGGCACGCGAATGGTGCGGGCGTGATCGGCGATGGCGCGCGTGATGGCCTGACGGATCCACCAGGTCGCGTAGGTGCTGAACTTGTAGCCGCGCTTGTACTCGTACTTGTCGACGGCGCGCATGAGACCCGTGTTGCCTTCCTGGATGATGTCGAGGAAGGGCAATCCGCGGTTGCGATACTTCTTGGCGATCGAGACGACGAGACGCAGGTTACCGCCCGAAAGATCGCGCTTCGCCTGCTCGTACTCGCCGAAGACGCGCGCAATCGCCTGCATGCGACGATCGAGGTCCGGCGCGTCTTCGAGCACCAACTGGCGCATGCCGTCGAGCTCCTCGCGCATGACGACGAGATCCTCCGGATCGAAGCGCTCCGGGTGCTTCTCCGCCTTCACCGTGCTGCGCTGGATTTCCTTGATCTTCTTGTTGATGGCCACGAGCTTGCGATAGAGCGGCTGGATGCGACCGGTGCGCAGGCAGCACTCCTCCAGCAGCGTGGCGATCTTGCGGCGCCGCTTCAGGATGTCGTCGCGAAGCTGCTCCTTCTTCGAGTCCGTTGGGTTCTTCGTGTCGAGCTGATCCCACGCCTCGCGGTCGAGGTCAAGCAGACGGATCACGGTCTCGGTGTTGTATGGAATGCGCGCCGCGATCTTGTCCTTGGCGTTCGCTTCGGCGGTCGAGATGCGCATCGTGCGATCGAACGGCAACTGTCCAGCATGCACCTGGCGCAGAATCTCCACCGCCTGGCCGGCGGCGTAGTCGCTCTCAAGCACCATGCGCCGGAAGATCATGCGCGTCGTTTCGATCTTCTTGGCGAGCCGGATCTCCTCTTCGCGCGTGAGCAACGGAATCGTGCCCATCTGCGTGAGGTACATGCGGATCGGATCGTCGATGCGCTTGCTGCCCTGTTCGGCGATCGCCTGTTCGACGGCCGCCTGCGCGTCGGCATCATCGAGCGCCTCCTCTTCCTCCGCGGGTTCCTGCATGGGCGGATCGTCGCGCTCAAGCGGCGGCAGATCGTCCTGCGGAATGACCACGCCGTCCTCCTCGATCATCGGAGGCTTCGGCACCTTGGCGGTCTTCTTCGGGTCGTCGCGCTGGAACTTGAGGTTCGTCTGCAGCGGCGCTTCGAGCACCGTCCACCCGTTGCGACGCAACTCCGGGTTGTCGATCATCGTGACCTTGAGCTCGCGGAAGAGCTCAAGCAATTCATCGAGGCGATCGGGATCGACGAACTCGTCGGGGAGGCAGGTGTTCAGCTCCTCGTAACAGATCCACTGGCGCTTCTGGCCCGTCTCCACGAGTTTGCGGAGAACTGAGGGAAGGTCGGTGATGGAAAGACTCAAGGGGTGGACTCCGAAAGGTCTGAGGTGGCGAAGGAAATGGGGAAGACGGGAACTCGTGGGTCAAAAATGGGGCGACGACTCTAGGCGCGCTCGCGATGATGAGAAAGTCGTAGATGACGAAGCTGATGCAGCGGCCGACGCTGAGGAATTGGCTGTCGTGCCCGTGCGCGCAATCGCAGCCGGATTGGGACCGCGCCGACGAAGGCGTTCAAGCTCCTCCATGAGCGTCCCACTGGTCAACGGCGCATCCGAAAGTGGACGCGCGGCATCGAGCGTCTCGTTTTGAACGAGGCGATCGAGCACCGACGCGGCTTCGCGGACCGCCTCTGGCGCCGCCCGATCGGGACGGCTCGACGGGTCGATACGCTTCGACCCAAGAGAGAAGAGGTCGGATGCAAGCGACTTGTCAACGGACTCGACGAGATCAGCCAGCACACTCTGAAGAGTCGGGTGGTTCCCGGACTCCACTTCGCGCCAAAGTGCATCGGCGATCGCCTGCAGTCCAGGTCCGATGAACGTGCTCGGTGAGAACGCTTCAAGAATCGGGAGCGCGCCATCTTCACTTGCGAGCGACTCATGCGCGAGCGAAGGCTGCGCGAGCAGCAGCGCCAGAAGATTGCGTTCGGCTTCGATGCGAGCGCGCTGACGCGGTGAAGCGAACACTTCCACTGGTGCGGGAGAGTTTGCATCGGAGTCGTTCGCGTTCGGTGCTGCGGCACGCGGCGGCCGCTTCTTCGACGCAAGCGCTCGCTCCAATTCCTCGACGCGCATGCCGCTGAGGTCGGCGATCGAGCCGAGCACGAGTCGCTTGCGAAGTCCGCTCGCCTGGCCCAGGCCCAGTTCACTGAGGCGCGCGAGCATCGCTTCGAGCTTCTGCTGCCGACCGCTCAAGCCGCTCGCACCCTTCCACTGCGCTTCGAAACGGCGCACTTGATAGGTGACGGCGTCGGTCGCACCTTCGAGCGCGGTGCGGAAGCGCTCTGGCCCTTGCTCCTGCCGCAGCAGTTCATCGGGATCGAGGCGATCGGGCAGCGTGCAGATGAGCACATCGATCGGCTCCGCGAAGAAGATCTCGACCGCGCGATCGGCGGCGCGCTGACCGGCTTCGTCACCGTCAAAGAGCAGCACCACGCGCTCGGCGAGGCGCTGCAGCAGTCGCGCGTGCTCGCGCGTGAGCGAAGTGCCGAGCGTGGCGACGGAATGTTCGAAGCCGGCCTCGTGGCATGCCATGCAATCCGTGTATCCCTCGCAGATGATCGCGACCTTCTGCTCGATGATCGCGCGTCGCGCGAGATGCACGCCGTAGAGCGAGCGTCCCTTGTGAAAGATGGCGCTCTCGGGACTGTTGAGGTACTTCGGTTCGTCGTCGGCATCGATCTTGCGCGCGCCGAATGCGACGGTGTTCCCGAGTTCGTCGGCGATCGGGAACATGAGTCGATTGCGGAAGCCGTCGATCGGTCCGCGCGATCCACTGCGCACGAGTCCCGCCGCTTCGAACGCGGCGCGCGGAACGGAGTCGGAGCCGTCGCCGCCAGTGGTGCCGGCACCGGCGCCTGCTCCCGCACCATGGCGATCAAGACGATCGAGATGGCGCACGAAGAGATCCCACGCGTCCGGCGATGCGCCGAGTCCGAATCGTTCGATCAGTGCCGTCGGAAGATTTCGCGCGGCAGCCGCAGCACTCGCCTTCGCGCCGAGCTTCGAGTCGGCGAGCGTCTGCCGGAAGAATCGTTGCGCCACCTCATGCGCGCGACGCAGCAGCGTGCGGCTGGTGCGCGGATCGTCATCGCCCGCGCGATCGCGCTCGTAGCGACGCAGTTCGATGCCCGCTCGCGCCGCCAGCGTGCGCAGCGCCTCCGGAAACTCCATCCGGTGGTAGTTCATCATGAAGTCGATGGCGTTCCCGGCCGCCCCGCACGCGAAGCACTTGTAGAAGGAGCTTCCCTTGTGCGTGACGACGGCCAGCGACGGCGTGCGATCCTCGTGGAATGGACAGAGCCCCACGTGCTCGCGACCTTTCGGGCGCAAAGCAACGTGTTCACCGATCAAGGCCACCAGGTCGATGGCCTCCAGAACTCGATCGCGATCTGCCTGCATACAACGAACGCGGACGCCCTCAGCTGGACGCTGGCGCATGCATTCGCATGCACGCCAACGACCTGTTGCGAACAAACACTCCCACGAACAACACCAAGGGCTGAACCACTCGCCGCGGACGCCCAGACCGCAGCGGCATGCACCGGATGGACGATCCTTCCTCACGACGCACGCGGCCGATGCCGTGTGCTCGCCCTTCACTCGGCCGAAGCCGGGTGAGGGCCCGATGCGACGCTCAAGCGACGCTCGGGATCGGACGGAACGCTGTCAGCGCGGCGGGCAGTGGTTGCTCGTGTCCTGATCAGGCCGGCCTTGGCCCGCAGAGTGGACGAACGAGTTGGGTTGCCGCGGGACGGGGGGAACAATAGTCCCGACCGAACGCAAGTCAATAGTGAATCGCTCCGAAATGCGGACCTCACACACCTTCTCACCGTTGCGACCCTGCGTGAGAGCGCGTGACAGCGAACCGCGGCAGGTCCGCGCAACTTCTGCGTTCATGAAGAGATGCGAAGTTGCCCGCGCGCGTGAAGCGGCGATCGATTCCGCGCTCCCGCGATCAGGTCATCAGGTCCGTGCCGAAGCGATCAAGCCGCCGCGCCGGCTTTGTAGACGTAGCGGCGTCGAGCTGGCTTGATGACGAGACCCTGACGAATCGCACGCACGGAGACCTTGATGCGCTTCGGTGCTCCATCGATCATCGCGGTGACATTCTGCAGGTTCGGCTTGAAGGTGCGCTTCTTGATCGAAGTCGTCTTGATGCCGACGCCGCCGAGGTACTTCGCCTTGCCGCGACGCTGGAGCTTGTTGCCGGAAGAGGTCTTGGCACCGGTGAAATAGCAGACGCGAGGCATGACGGGACTCCGAGGGCTGGGGCCGACCCCGAGTGGGGCAGGGCCGTGAATCGAGCCGAGCAGGGTAGCAGGACTTTGCCTTCGACCGCAAGCGGCGGGTGCTAGTGTAGTGTTGCAATATTGATGCAACATATGTGCGGCTGGCGGGTACTGCTCCAATACAGGAGCAGCACCATGCGAGTCGCGGTGGCCATCACGCTTTCGGACGAGGAACGCAAGACCCTGCGG
>Ga0163153_10001485_pt1 | contig 36981 bp, 9 predicted proteins | sample OliLakLV19MP6IB1_FD_148629 | JGI IMG/M metagenome (GOLD analysis project Ga0163153, IMG submission 148629) | Freshwater microbial mat bacterial communities from Lake Vanda, McMurdo Dry Valleys, Antarctica - Oligotrophic Lake LV.19.MP6.IB-1 | ecosystem: Environmental > Aquatic > Freshwater > Lake... | reverse complement strand
TTCCGGGTTTCCAGCCATGAGAATAAGTGCATCGCCGGCATGCGCCGTGGCCTTGCTGGTCGCCGCGTCCGCCGCCGCCAGTGATTACGATTGCCTGATCGAGGCGCGCCAGCAAGTGGAAATCCGCAGTCCGGTGGAGGCCGTGGTGGAATCTGTGCTGATCCAGCGCGGCGAAACCGTGAAAAAGGGACAGGTCATCGTCACGCTCGAGTCCGGACCGGAGCGGGCTGCCCTCGACCTGGCAAAATCGCGTGCAACCATGCAGGGCGAACTGAAGGCGGCCGAGATCCGCGTTGACCTTGCGCAAAAGAAAATGGTGCGGGCCGAAGAGCTCTACAAGCAGAACTTCGTGTCGGTCAATGCGCGCGATGAAGCCGAAGCGGATTATCGCCTCGCCACCGAACAGCTACGCCAGGCGCGGGAGAACCAGAAGCTTGCGGAGCTGGAGGTCAATCGTGCCGCTGCAATCCTGGCGATGCGGACCATCAAAAGTCCGCTCTCGGGGGTCGTGGTCGAAATTACCCAGAAACCCGGCGAATTCTCCGGCAGCAACAGCAAGGATCCGATCCTGAAGCTGGCCGAAATCGATCCACTCAACGTCGAAGTCGTGCTTCCCGTCAGCCTCTACGGGCAGATCTCCGTCGGGTCCCGCGGTGAAGTCCGGCCTGAAGCCCCGATCGGCGGAACCTACACCGCCACCGTATCCGTGGTCGACCGGGTCGTGGATGCAGCCAGCGGCACCTTCGGTGTGCGGCTCGAACTGGCGAACCGTGCGCGACGCATCCCTGCGGGTGTGCGCTGCCGGGTGCGCTTCAAATGAAGCATGCACTGGCGGCAGGCTGGCTCGTCGCCGCCGCGCTGATGGTATTCGGCGTACTCCCGGCCGCCGAAGCCGCCCAGGCAATTTTGAACACGGAGGTCGCCCCCGCCAAGTGGAAAGCGGTGCGCCTGAAAAATCTGCCGCAGGGCGCGGCAGTCGGTTTAGGCGTGGCGAGCAGCGGCACGGTGGGGCTGATTTTTGTGCATCGGGACGAGTTGAAGCGTTTTCCCGCAGCGGTGAATCCCCTGTTTCAAGGGACCGTCGAACGAAAACTGGAATTCAGCGTAATCATTCCGAAAGCGGGCGACTATTACGTGATTCTCGACAACCGGCAGGGCACGGAAACCCGCAAGGTGAAGATACTGATTCGCGCGGAGCGGCCCAGTCGGCCCAATGCCAAGCCACCGTCATCGGCGCCAGAACGGAAAAAAGAAACGCCGATCTAGCGCAACAGGATCACTCTCCGCGGCCCGCGAACGCCAGGATGTCGCCGAGGTAATCGTCGAGATCCAGCAGTTCGCGACGGGCGCGCGAATGCGAGAATTCGGCCCGCCACTGGGCCACGCGAAACAGCGCCTTTCCGAGCCGGGTCGGCAATCGGTCGAGATGACGAAAACGCGCCGCGGCAATCGGAAAAAAAGATTTCATCAGATCTTCTTCCATCGCGAGAATGGCTTCGCAGCTTCCCTTATCGCCTTGCCGGCCGCAGCGGCCAAATAATTGCCGGTCAATGCGGCCGGAATCGTTGAGTTCGGTGGCAATGACATGCAGACCGCCGGCCTCCGCCACATTGCGCTCGAGCTTGATGTCGGTGCCGCGTCCCGCCATGTTGGTGGCCACCGTGATACAGCCGGCCACACCCGCCTGCGCCACGATTTCCGCTTCGTGCTGGTCCTGGCGGGCATTCAGCAAACGATAAGGCAGACCCGCCGCGTCGAGCAATGCGGCCAGCTGCTCGGACGTCGCTACCGATCGCGTTCCAATCAAGACCGGACGCCCGGCCCCGCGATGCACTTCAATGCTCGCGATGACCGCTTTCCATTTCAAGTCGGATCTGCCATAGATCTGATCGGCATACCGCAATCTGCGGCCTGGCCTGTTCGTCGGTATTTTCGCCACCCGCAGGCGATAAACCGCCCACAGTTCGCCGGCCACTTCGGCGGCAGTTCCGGTCATGCCAGCCAGGTGCAGGTAGCGGCGAAAGAACCGTTGGTAACTGATGCGCGCCAGCGTATCGCGGCGCCCGGTCACTTCGCATTCTTCCTTGAGCTCGATTAGCTGATGCAGTCCCTGCTCCCACGAACGATCGGGCATCAGACGGCCCGTGTGCTCGTCGATGATGACGACCTTGCCCTCCCGCACCAGATAATGTTTGTCGCGCTCGAAAATATGCAGCGCCGTGAGTCCCTGGCGCACCAGTTGTTCGCGCCGGTGAGGACCTCGCCATATGCCGCCCAGCGGTACGGCGACCTCTTCGAGATTTTGCTCGCCCTGCCGGGTCAGTTCGATGGCGCCGTCCACGATTTTGTAATCGTCTTCGCCCAACTGTTTGGCGAGGAAGAGCGCCTGCTGGTGCAGCAGTTCTTCCTGGCTGTTGCGCGATTCCGACGAAAGAATCAACGGCGTGCGGGCTTCATCCACGAGCACGCTGTCGGCTTCATCGACGATGGCGAACTGCAGGCCGCGCAGCAGCAGGCGCCGTCCGGTCCCGCTACCGTCCAGCGTGTCGATCTTCATCGCGATAGCCCTGGGCTTGCCACCCAGCACCATGCGATCACGCAGGTAGTCGAAGGTGATTTCCTTGTTGCTGCAGTAAGTCACATCGCAGCCGTAGGCCACACGCCTTGCCTCCGGGTCGACGCCCTGGCGTACACAGCCCACGCTCAAGCCCAGCATTTCGTAGAGCGGGCGCATGGTGTCGGCATCGCGTTCAGCGAGGTAATCGTTGACGGTGATGATATGGACCGCGCGCCCGGCCAGCGCGGCCGTGGCGGCTGCGAGGGTCGCGGTCAGCGTCTTGCCCTCCCCGGTTTCCATTTCCGCGAGCATGCCGCGAAGCATGGCCCAGGCACCAATGAGCTGCACATCGAAGTGGCGCAAGTTGACCGCGCGGGTTGCCGCCTCGCGAACCAGCGCAAAGGCCTCGGCGGCCAGCCCAACCTGGGCGAAGCCTTCGCGGCGCAATTTCGGCCGCAGCAGGCCAACGCGAATGCCGAGTTCCTGCACCGAAAGTACGTCCAATCCCGCGGCGGCGGCCTCGACGGCCGGCACGATACGCGACAGTTGCCTGGTGCCGGTGGCCATGTTTCCGGCGAAGTACTTCGCGGCGACTACAACGCGGTCGAGTTTGCTTTCGCGCGGTTCATCGCGCTCCGGGTAGGGACTGCCGGCCAGAGCCCCCGCAAGCGCTGCCATCAGACGGAGAACCGCTTCATGAACAATTGCCGTACGGAACGATACAGACGCCAGGCGAGCGGTTCAGAGCCGTGTTCGAAGCGCACATAGACATGCTCGCCCAGAACGAAGGCTTGCGTCGCCGGAAGCTCCAACTCAAATTCGAACCAGGTGTTGAGCGTCTTGGGTTCCTTGGATTCGTGCGGGTCCACCACGGCCTGGCCGCCGCCAATGCTCGACAGGGCCAGATTGGAAACTTTATTGGTGGCCGCGGGTGATTCCCGGCGGATGGACGCGGTGAACGTGTCATATACGCGCCCGGCCAGCTTGACCTCGACCCTTTCGGTGCGCGTCCGGACCATGTCAACGTGATCCTGGGAGACGAGAACGCGTGCGGTGACCACCGCGACCGGCACCACGTAGCCGATCTGCTGGCCTTTGCGCACAAAGCGATCCGGCAGATCCTGCGCTGCCGGCAAAATAAACGTGCCGCTGGTCGGGCTCAACACGGTCTGCTCCCGGATGAGCGTGCGCGCCTGTTCCAGTTCCGCGCGCGTCGCCAGGATTTCGTCATGGGTCCGAATCCAGCGCGGGCGGTCCAGCTGCAGTTCCGTCTGCGCCCTGACCTCGAGCAGGCGCAGTTGCGCTTCGAGCACGCGCATTTTTGGCTCCAGGGCCGGATCGTCCCCCACGATGAGCACCGCGCCCTGACGCACCTGCGAACCGGGCGTCGCGGCAATGGTCCTGACAAATCCATCAGCGCCCGCACGTACCTGGGCATCGTCCGGCACCCAGATGACGCCTTCGGCTCGGGTCCAGAGCGGCAGCGGCGCCACACACAGCAGCATGACAACCGCCACGGCAATGACGCCGGAGGTGAACAGCGCGCGCACCCGGTGACGGCGCAGCCGCGGATGCCGCAGCAAATAATAGAGCCCCTTGAGCAGCGGAAGAACCACAGCCGTCGCCACGGCCCATAACGCGAGCAGGACCCCGACGATCATGTAGGTACTGGCAATGAAGATCGCAATCGCAATCATCACGAATGTGCGATAGATATAGGACGCGACCGCAAAGAATACGAACCACCAGCGTTCGCTGCGCGTCGTCTCGGTCGGCGGCAGTTTGAGCCCGAACAGCCGGGTCTCCGTCAAGTACGTCAGGTACTGCTGGGCGCGCGTGCGCAGATTCGGAATCTGGATCAGATCCGCGAGGATGTAATAGCCGTCGAAGCGCAGCAGCGGATTACCGTTGAACAGGACCGTGGAGATGCCCGCGATCAGCATAACGTTGTAGAGCACCGCGCGGACGACGCCGGGTTGCACTTCCAGCCACAGAAACAGCGCCAGCGAGGCAATGAAAACCTCGACGATCATGCCGGCGGCCCCGACGACCACGCGCCGATGGGTTTCGCGAAATGCCGATGCCGAAGATGCATCGACATACGGCACCGGCATGAATACGAGGAACATGATACCCATTTCGTGGACTTCCCCGCCCCATGCCTTGGTCGCGCAGGCGTGACCGAATTCGTGAAACAGCTTGATGACGGGGAATGTCAGCCAGAGCAGGAACAGGTTCTGCGGCGCCAGCACCCGGTCGCCCAGATCCTGGCTAAGCTCCTTCCAGTGCGCGGCAGCCAAAAATACCGCGGCGCCCACGACGAGTAACCAGACTACGGCGCCGGCGACGCCAAAATAGGGACGAAACCAGGGCAGCCAGCGCTCCAGCCAGCGATCCGGATCGAACATCGGAATGCGGATCGCCAACGGCGAGCGCAGATTCTGCAGCCAGGTCTTGCGCTTGCTCTTTTTGGCGCGTCGCAGGAGTTCCGCGATGTCCGGCGTGACTTCCGACTGCAGCACTTCGGCCGAGTGCAATTGCCCGAGCAGGCGGATCACCTCATCCTGGGTGGGCGCGTCATCGGCAAACTTCGCAATCGCGGTTTCCCAGATTTCGTTGACGCTGCGATGGCCGTTCATCAGGCCGATCACATAATGCGCGGTCGGGTTGAACCGGTGCATCTTCCGGGAAATGCGATCCTCGAGGACGTACCAGAGTTCGCCGCGGTAGTGATGCCGGTGAATGCGCACGTGGCTGCGCAGGCGCGGCCTCAGTTCGGCGATCCGGTACCAGGAGGGACTGTGCAGATCGGACATGTCCGCTATCTGGGCGCGTTATCCGTTCATGGCATCCAGGACCACACCCACAGCCGCACCCAGTCGGTCAGGGAATGCGTCCAGATCCAGAAAAGATGCCGCTCTTCGATGTAGATCTTGCCGATGCCTTCCATCCCCGGGCGCAGGCGTTCGGCCGCGCCTTCAAGTTGCGCCTCGACGCGGAAGAAGTTGCGCCCTTCCTTGGCGGTATTGACCGGAGTAATTTTGGTGACCGCGAAGCCGAAGCGTTCCCCCGGAATCGATGAAACCGTCAGCTCTCCGGTCTGGCCTAGCCCGACGTAGGCGATGTCGCGTTCATCGACCTGCAAGGCGATACGAAAACCATCGAGCGGCGCGATCTCGAACAGCACCTGGCCGCGCTCGACCGGCGAACCCAGGCTCTGCGACAGGTCCCCGCTGACGATGAAGCCATCGAATGGCGCGATCATTTCGGCACGTCTGAGCTGCTCTTCGACCAGCGCCAGTTGCGCATCGCTTTGCGCGACTTGCGCGCCGATCATTTGCACCTGCGCCCGGTCGCGGCTGGCCATGGCTTCGCGATATTGCTTGAGGTACTGGTCGCGCTGGCTGCTCAACTTGAGGCGCTCGAGCACAAGGTCCCGGTCCTCGAACTTGCCAATGACCTGCCCCGCTGTGACCGTGTCGCCGGCCCGATAGGATGCTTCCTTGACATAGCCGTTGAACGGCGCCGTCACGGCGCGCTGCACGACACCTTCCACCGTCGAATTGGCCGACACCCGGAAGTCGCCGGTTGCGAAGGCCATGAATGTCGCCACCGCGGCGAGCGCAATGACGCCGAGCTTCAATCCGGTGTGCCCGGGCCCGGCGAGCTTCTTCCAGAGTCCTCCGGCCGATTTCGCAGCGTGCAACGGCAGGCCTTCTTCATTCTGGCGCTTCAGTTCGATGATCGGCCCGGCAATGGCCACCACAGCTTCGCAAATGTCCAGCGAAGGCACGTCGAAGCGGTAGCCGGGGGCGCGTTCCAGTGTCAACGCGCCCACGATCTGATCGCCACTCACGAGCGGAAACGTCGCGGCACTGCCGCCTTCTGATTCGCGCAGCAACGCCTCGTGCGCGTGCACCACCACGGCGCGATTTTCACGTTCGGGGGGAAACACCACGGTTTCGGACTGATCGATCGCCTCCTCCATGGCGCCTTCTACGGCGCGCAGCAGGTTCGCCTTCCGGTCAAAGGCCGCGGAGTGGGAAACCGCGCAGACTTTGACCCGGCGGGCTTTGAGCAGGCCCAGTACGACCCGGTCGCATCCCAGCCGGGATGCCAGCTCCGTCGTGAACGCCGCCGCACCTTCCTTCAACCCCGGATGCTCGAGCAGTCTCGACACCAGGTCCAGCGCCAGCTTGAGCTGCAGCCGCGCCGCTTCCTTGGGATCGGCGTGCCGGCGCAGCAGCACTTCAAGCCAGCCCGACCCCCATTGCAGCTGCCGCATGGCTTCCTGCAACTGCGCTTCCGCGCGCCATTCGATGTCCACACCAACCACGCCCCGGACTTCGCCCTCGAGCCGGATGGGATAGGCCATCTGGTAGCGCGGCCCGGCAGCATCGGGATCTTCCGACTGCTCCTTGGGCTGCACGACCCCGCGTCCCTCCTTGAGGGCGCGCTCGCCGACTTCGGCGAGCCGGGTGCGATCGCGCGGGGAATTTTCAGGGAAGAAGGCGACGGGTGCGAACGCTTTGGTGCCGGGCTTTTGCAGCACGACGACGCCATCCGACACGCCACCGATAATCTGGCATTGGATCACCAGCCAGCTGCCGCAGAACTCTTCCGGCGTCTGCGCACTGGCAAAGTGCTTCCAGGCGTTCTCATGGGCGCGCCGTCCCGCCAGGTCGGTGACCTGGACGAGAGTGCGCTGTTCGTGGACTTCGGGTTTTACCGAGCTCATTCTCGCTGGGTCTTAATGTCCGGCCCCTGCGGCGATGCCTGGCTATTTCGCCTGGGCTGCGCCCGCTTCGATATTGAGCGTCCCGAACCGGCTTTCGTACTCCTTCACCACGCCGCCGAGCAGCATACTGAGCCGTTTCGCAGCATAGGGACTGATCACGATGCGATCAGTCAACTGGATCGTGACTTCTTTCTGCCCCCGGTTCCACGCCTGGTTCATGCCGAACAACATCACGACTTCCTCGCGGGTACTGGTGACGTTACAGACGTTGGCGTAGGCGCTCTTCATGTTCGAGTCATCCCACTTGATCTTCATCGCTTCGGTATCACCCGTCGCTTCGGGCTTTTCAGGACTTTTAGCTGCCATGATTTCGCAGACCTCCCTTTTGTTTGCAGGAAACCGCGTCGTTGTTGTTGATTTGATTGCTTTGATTTGGCGCAGTTCGAAAGATTACTGTCTCACGTAATGAGGCTGCACCGCAAGGCCGTTTGCGGAGCCGAATGCCCCAAATGCGCGGCGCCCCGGGGCGCCGGCTCTGCCCCGGGGAATTCTTTGGTGTCTGAGGAGATGTCCTACTTGGTCTTTTCGGGCGTCGGCGCCGCGGTGCCACCTGCCCCGCTGGCTGGGGGCACGTCCACATTGAGCGCGCCGAAGCGGCTTTCGTACTCCTTCACCACGCGGCCGAGCAGCATGCCGAGCCGTTTCGCGGCGTAGGGACTGATCACAATGCGGTCGGTCAACTGGATGGTGACTTCCTTCTGCCCGCGGTTCCACGCCTGGTTCATGCCGAACAGCATTACCACTTCTTCACGCGTGCTGGTGACGTTGCAGACGTTGGCATAGGAGCTCTTCATGTTGGTGTCGTCCCACTTGATCTTGGTGCCGCCAAGATCGGTGGTATTGGCTTCTGCGGTTTCAGGACGATTGGCTGCCATGGTGTACCTATTCCTCTGTATTTTTAAATTGAAGGAAAATGCTGCCGGTTACGCTGGGTAACTACCGGTCGCTGATCATAGCGGGGGACCGTGGCGCCGGGCAACCCCGCGCCCCGTTTCGTGGAGCGTTGCAAAATGGGAACTGCCCTTGCAGGTCGTCAAAGGTGCGGCTCGGGAAACGTCGAGAACCCATGGGCGACCAAGACTCCTCCAAGCAGCATGCCGATCCGTTTCGCCGCATAGGCGCAGATCACGATCCGATAGGTCAACTGGATGGTGACTTCCTTCTGCCCGCCGTTGCACCCCTGGTTCATGCCGAACAACATCACCACTTCTTCGCGCGTGCTGCTGACGTGCGGACGTTGGCCCAGGGGCTCTTCCTGTTCGTGTCGTCCCGCCTGATCCCGGTGCCTCCCCGATCCGTGGTACTGGCTTATGCGGTTTCAGGACGGTTGGCTGCCATATATACTGCTGACGATTCATCAATCTGAGCGCCGAGCCCACCCTGCAGCGACACCAACATGGAGACACGCTTTCGTCATGGCTGAACACAAAACCGCGTATGACGCAATTCCCTATCAGAGCAATCCGTTTCGCGAATCCCGTCCGGAGCGCCTTGCGGCCGTCGCAAAACTGTTCGGCCTGGATGCGCCCCCCACGGAAAACTGCCGGGTGCTGGAGCTTGGCTGTTCGATGGGAAACAACCTGCTGGTCATGGCCCAGGACCACCCGCGATCGCAATTCCTCGGCATCGATGCGTCTTCGCGACAGATTGCCGAAGGCTGGAAGACCATCGAACAGCTCGGTTTGAGGAACATTCAGCTCAAGCATCTGGACATGCTCGATTTTGGAGAGGATTTCGGCCAGTTCGATTACATCATCAGCCACGGCGTTTTTTCCTGGGTGCCGCCCCGGGTGCAGAACAAGATGCTGGAGATTTGCCAGCGCCATCTCGCCCCGAAAGGGGTCGCGTATATCAGCTACAACACCTACCCGGGCTGGCACATTCGCGGCATCGTGCGGGACATGATGTTGTACCGGGGTACTCAATTCGCCGAGCCGGCAGCCCGTCTGGCACAAGCCAAATCGCTGGTCAAATTTGTCGCCGAAGCAACTCGTGGCGCCGATACCCCTTACCAGCGGCTGTTAGAGGGCGAACTCAGGCAAATGGGGCAAATGGAGGATTACTACCTGCACCACGATCACCTGGAGGAAAACAACCATCCCCTGTACTTCCACGAGATGGCCAAGAAACTCGCCGTCAATGGGCTGCAGTATCTCGGCGAGGCGGACTTCTCGATGATGGTGTCGACCAATTTTTCCCCGGAGGTGGCAAAGACGCTCCACGAGCTCGGCGCGCACGACATTGTCCAGATGGAGCAGTACATGGATTTCGTGCGCTGCCGGTATTTCCGCAAGACCCTGATCTGCCGCAGCAGCATCAAGCTGAACCGGACGCTGGCGCCCGCCGTCGTGAAGGACCTCTTGCTCGCGTCCAACGCCGCCCCGGAGTCACCCGACGTTGAATTGGATCCGGCGCACAGCGTCACCTTCCAGACATCGGTCGGCTACAAACTTACCTGCCGGTCTGCTGCAACGAAGATCGCATTGGGCATCCTGCAGAGCGAATGGCCATTGCCCGTGAGCTTTGCGGCTCTGCTCGTACGCACGAAGGCCGAGGCCGCCAGAAAAGGATTTCCCGCTGACGAAGCAAGCGTCGAAGATTTTCTCGCCGGCGAAATGCTGACGGGCATGGCCGCCGGCGTGATCGAGTGGCGGCTCAGCCCTGTACTCTTTACGACCGACGTTGGTGAAGCTCCGCTGGCGACGCCGCTCGCGCGGTTGCAGGCGGCACGAGGTTACAAGGTAACCAATTTACGGGGCGAGAATGTGACGCTCGACGAAATTCATCGGCAGACCCTCGCACAACTGGATGGCCGCCACGACGTCGCTCAAATAATCGGTGCCCTCATTGCCTTACTGCGGCGCGGCGAGATGGTGTTGCACCGGGACAACGATCAATCGGTCATAAAGGACGAGGCCGAAATGCGCGGGATTCTCGGTCCGGCTCTGGACAAAGTGTTGCAAAACCTGGCCAGAAAGGCGCTGCTGGCGTCGAAGAGTGCTGCGGACTTCGTCGCCGGATCCTGAGCGGTACGCAAATTTAGCTGCGTTTTTTTGAACAGATTCTCGGCGTCACTGGCTGAATATTTTGTAACAGCAGGAAATTGCGCGATGCGCCGCCTTGCGTCGCGCCAGATTGTTCACCGCTGCCTCTGCCGGCGCCGCCCTTCCCCCTGTCGCCCGCCGTTTATTTTCCAGTTTTCACCGGTTGCCTGATCTCCGCGGTCTTTTCCTCTTTCGGGTTTGCCCGTCCGGCCTGGGGCCTGGCAGACGCACTCGCTTCAGCCGTCTCGCCAGCTTCAGCGCCACGCTTGGCTCCCAGGCGATCCATCATCCCGGAGAAGTTACGCATCGACTGCAGGTGCAGGTAGAGTAATTCGAGCGCATCCGTCTTGGCCAGTTCGGCCAGTGCTTCGGGGGACAACGCCTTCAGGCGCTCCCGATTCACCGCCATGAATCCCGTCAGGGACACCTTCTCGCCCGACGCGAGGTTGGCTTGGGCACGCATCGGTTCGAGCAGGTCGAGCTCGCGCAACTTCGCGCAAAACGCCTGCGTGCGCCGGAATTCCGCCTGGTACTGCTCGAGGAACTTCAGCACGTTCTCGACGTAGGCCGTGGGCTTGTTCTGCTCGTCGAACAGACGCTCGCCGCGACCCTGCTGGTTGCATCCGGGGAAGGACTCGTCGATGCAGAGGGTAAAGGTCTTGCCGTCTGCCGAGCTGGAAAAGACAAACGGATAGCGGCGCACGAACGCCGGAAGGTATTTCGCCTGCCAGGCGCCTTGCCCGGTGAGGTAGAGATTCTCGTTGCCGCGCATGCCGAGAATCACGGCCGGAATCATCGCCTCGTCCGTACCGCTGAATACCACCGCGTATTCGGTTGCCGCGGTCTGGATTTCAACCGCCATCAACGGCACCGAGTTCACGTTCTTGCTGAACGTGTAATCCGCCCCCACTTCCACCGACCAGCCACCGTGCCGGGCGCTCGATACGGCAACCGCCGATTCATAAATGAGCATCTGCGAAGCCATGACCACCCCTCCCCGTTATGAAAAAGCCGCGGCGGCCGCTATGCCGAGCGGCACTCGCGGGATTCCTTCCGTCTCAACGCCCTGCGCCCTTGCCCGGCTTGGTGTGGCTGCCGGTGTGGAGCGCACCACCCATCTTGTCGAACTGGGCACCTTTATCTAACTTGGCACCCTTGTCGAACTGCACACCCTTATCCTTATCGAACTGGGTGCCTTCCTGGTCATCACCGGACTCATCGCCCTTGGACCCGATCATCCTGGCCATGAAGTCGGTGAAATTCTGCGCCGACTTCGCGGCCCCGCTGCCAAACGGCGACAGGTAGGTCCCCCAGCCGCCGCGGAAGCGGTCATTCCAGTCGACGCGACCGGTCGTGCCACTGCTTGCGTCGGATGGGTCGAGGTCGAATGACGGGAAACTGTTCTTTCCGGCCTTGCTCCACGCCTCGTGTTGGGCCGCTTGCATGGCCAACTTGAGCAGCGTCTTGTCGTCGATCGGTACATTCGGGTCGCCCTCGAAGCCGAGCTCATCGAGCAGATAGCGCACGCCCGGATCGAGGTCTTCGCGCATGACCGCGTAGGTGCCGGCATCGGCATGATCGAAGCCCAGCACGTGACCCATTTCGTGAGTCACGACGGTGACCAGATCCATATGATCGCCGGCGATGGTGCCCGAGGCGGCGGTCAGCGCATTTTTGTCGATCCGGATGCTGAATTCCGCATTGGCGGCCGGCGATACATCCACGTACCAGCCATGCCCCGCCGCGTTCACGTCGATCAGGATCGTGTTGCCCTGCGTATAACCGAGTTCGTCTCCCGTCAGCCCCGCAAAGACCACCTTGACGTCGCCGAGCGCCGCGAGCCGCGGGTCGCCATTTCCCAGGGTCTCGGTCCACTGCTCCATTGCCGCCGCCACGATCGAATCGAGCTGGGTCTGGGTCGGACCCTGATCGAACCCGGACCCGATCAAATCGGCAGCCGAGATCATGGGGCTGCCGCTGGTCGCCGCCAGCGCCCGATCGGTGGTCTTGACCACGACATTATCGAAGCTGCCCTGGCCACCGGTTGCCAGCAGGCCAAACCCGCCATCGACCGTCACCGCATTGAAGGCGTATCCGACCAGCGTTTGACCGTTCAGCGTGACGCTGACCGTCGTGCCCTTGAGCGAGGCCCCGAGCGTGTAGTCCACACCGGCGTTGATCACCTGCGAGACCGAGGCGTCGATTACCCAGCCGCTCTTAGCCGTGTAATGGCCGATCAGCACCTTGTCGGCCGGCGCATCGATCGCAACGAACTTGAAGTTGTCCGCGGCGTAGCGGTCGAACACGAATCCGGCACGGCCCTGCGTATTGACCGTGGCACTCATGTCGAGCAGCGCATCGACGCTCAGATGCTGAACGCCGAGGTCGAGCAGGCTGACCCCGGTGCCGCTTCCCGGCGCGACGTTGTAACGCCCGCCGCTCACGCCCCACACTCCGTTCGAGCCGCCAGTGAACAGGTTGGCCACTCCGTCGCTGAAATCCTCGGTGGACGTGAAGGTTACTTCCGGGGGCACCACCTGCACACGGATGTTGTCGAAGGCTCCACGCGAATTGTCGGAGCCCGCACCCACCAGGCCCCAGTTCAGCCCGTAGGAATAGCCATCGATGACGCGTGGCGAGAATGTCCTGGTGAGCGAGGTATTATTGTCGACGGTCACCGTGGCATTGAGCCCGTTCACCGACAGGAACATGTTGTAGAAAGTGTCGGGCTTGACCTGAATGTTGGTCTGCGCATCCACGTACCAGCCTGAGACATCGCGGTGTCCCATCACCAGCTTGTTGGTGGCAACGTCGATGCCGGTGTACCTGAAGTCGGTCTTCGAGATGTAATCGAAAATAACGTAGGAGTCCGCCTTCCAGCCTCCGGTCGGCTTGATGACCTTCACCGAGGCCTGGACCTCGAAGTAGGTCGGCAGCGCGTCGCCGATCTGGAAGACACTGACCGCATCCGCGTTGGGCGATGTGGCCGACACTTCCAGCACGCCGGCATTCACCGCCCATTTGCCGCTGTCCACCGCGAAGCCGCTGAACGGCACGGTTGGATCGTCGAACGACGCCGAGCGCAACACGTCGCGTTTGCCGCCCGGGACGTTGCCGGCCTGCGGATCGCGCGGACCGCCGGTCTGGTCGTGATAGGCGAAGTCCTGCTGGCGAATCACTCCCAGCTCGCCATTCGGCTCGCCGTTGCGCGTTGCGTCACCGCCGCGGGTGAAGTCCGCACCGTCGGAGGCCGACAATGCGTAAAGGAACTCCGCCAGTTGCGGTTGCAACGTCCGCGACACCGTGCCCAGACCAAACGGTGCAAACGGCACGAGGTAAGTGTTGAACTCGCCCACCCAGTCGATCAGCCGATCGCCGCCGGTATTGGCAATCAGCACATCACGGCCTGCACCGCCGTAGGCGCGGTCTTCATAGGACGGATGGGTATCCGGCACGTTATTCAGACCGCCGGCCGTATCCTGATTGTCGTCGGCATTGATCAGATCATCGCCCCACCCGCCATACATGTTGTCGCGTCCGGTGCCGCCGACAATCCAGTCGTTGCCCAGATCGCCGAAGATCTTGTCATCGCCATCGGTATTGACGTTGGCATAAGTCACGCTGGAAACGACCGGCCCTTCGCTCTTTTCAAAATTGAGCAGGAATCCGCTGAGTTTCTGCAGTGGCGTGTACTCGAAGTACTGGGCGAAGGTGCCGGTGGTTGGGTTGTAAGCCAGCACGTTGCCCGGATTGACCGGATTGGCGTAGAACTCAGGCAGAGCTTCGGCGCCGGAAATGGCATCGTCGCCCGCGCCGCCATGCAGCCAGTCGCTTCCCAGCCCCCCGTAGATGATGTCGTCAGCCTGGGTGGCATCGAACAGCTCGTAACCCAACGAATCCGGGTTGAAGGGGGTAAGGTCGACGGTCTTCTTCAATTCGCCGACCGGGTTGGTCGTGGCCTGCTGCACATTGCCCGGGGTGGAGATCGCGACCGAGGTCGACGCCGAGATGCCGTAGAGCGGTTCCGCAGTGCCGTTGCGGCTGGCAAAGATGCGGCCGTCGTCGCCGAGCACGCCGTCCTGCCCCGTGCCGCCGGAGATCCAGTCGTGGCCGTAGCCGCCGATGATGTCGTCGTCCTGGCCTTCGCCGAACAACACGTCGTTGCCCTTCATGCCGTAGATGAAGTCATCGCCCGACTCGCCATGGATTTCGTCGCTGGCGCCGTTGTCGATCGAGGTCGGACTGAAATCGGTTCCGCCGGGCGTGTAGTCAATCAGTTTGGCCGCACGGACCACAATCTGCTCGCCGTAGGCATCGTCGTAGGCAAAGCTGAGCGGCGTGCCATTCGAGGAAACCAGACGGAAGATGTCGCCGTTGTCGCCCAGGATCATGTCCGAGTCGCGGCCGTGTATTCCGTCGCCTGAATCGCCACGCGTGATGTCGCTGCCCGCCCCGCCATAGATCAGGTCGTTTCCGTCCGGCCGCTTGTTGAACGCATCCAGCCTGAACAGATCCGAGCTGCCGCCGATAATATCGTCCTGGCCGAGGTTGCCGAAGATAACGTCGTTGCCGCCGTTGCCCTCGATATAGTCGTCACCGTCGGTGGTCGCCTCGGCCGAAGCTCTGACGCTCAATACGCCGCCCGTGCGATTGGCGCCGACTGCGAGATCGATGGAGCCGTCGCCCTGGATGATATCGTTGCCGAGCTGGCCGAAGATCTGGTCGCTGCCCGCCCCGCCGGCGATGTAGTCGCCGCCAAACCGAGTGTTGCCGGCCAGGTCTTCATTGCCCTTGTCGTGGTCGAGCAGTTGGATGGCGAAGTTTTCCCACACGGCTGGGCCGCCGACGACAGCCTGTTCCGCACCAGTGATCAGTACCTCGCCGGCACTGCCGGGCTCGATGCTGTAGATCCGCTCGCCCTGCAAGGCACGATAGCGCGGGTTGAGGATGCTGCCTGTGGAGCGGTCGAGCGAGACGTTGTCGCCGAAGATGAGGTCGCGTTCGCTGTTGCCGTCGATGCGGTCGTCCCGCGCGCCGCCTGCCAGAACGTCCTGGCCTTCATTGCCACGGAGAATGTCGCTGCCGCCGATTTCGTTTGCAGTGGTCGCGATGTTTACCACCGCTGCGCCCAGCCCGAACGTGGCCTTGGCATGGTCGCCGTACACGATATCGTTGCCGCCGTTTCCGGAGATCGTGTCACCGGCCGCGCCACCAATCAGAAGGTCGTTGTCTTCGTTGCCTTCGATAACATCGATATCGTCGATGGCCTCATCGCCAGAGGATTCGACGCTGCTGATGAGGCCGTCAGCATAAATGAGGGTTCCATTGCCGCCGACAATAATGTCGTTGCCGGTATCACCATAAATCGTGTCGCCCTGTACACCGCCCAGAATGTGATCGTCACCCGCGTTGCCGCGTATCGTGTCGGCCCCACCGGTGGCGGAACTGGCATCGGTCGTAGAGGCCCGGCTGATCAGGCCGCCCGTGTAGTCGATCCGACCGTTGTCGCCGAGCATCACGTCGCCCAGGTCGGCCGCGTTTGCGGAACCCGTGGCGTCGTCACCGTACATGGTGTCGCCACCAAAGCCGCCCAGCATCACATCGGCGCCCGCGTTGCCGGACAGAATGTCCGTCGCACCGAAGTTCTGCGTTGTCAGCACGCGGTCGATTTCCGCATTGCTGTCGAGCAGCCAGTCCACCCGGGCGTTGTCGCCCACCACGATGTCGTTGCCCGCGCCGCCGCTCACCACGTCGGAGCCTACTCCCGCCAGCACCACGTCATCGTCGGCTCCCGCGTCGATGGTGTCGCCAGCGCCGGTAGCCGGCGCGCTGTCGGTCGTCTCGGCGTAGTCGCGCACGCCAAGCCGATTGACTACGCGGCCGTTGTCGCCGATCACCAGGTCGCGACCCGCCCCACCTAGCATCACGTCGGCGCCAAAGCCGCCGATCGCAATGTCGTCCTCGCTGCCGCTGTCGATCTGGTCCGCGTCGCCCGCGACGCCGAGATCCGATTCCACCAGATCCAGCGTCGCGACGTTGACGTCGCCCGCCGCCAGCCAGTCGAGCCGGCCGTTGTCGCCCAGTACGATGTCGTTGCCGCCGTTCCCCTGGATCGTGTCGCCCAGCACCCCGCCCAGGATCATGTCGTCACCCGCGTTGCCGCGGATCGTGTCGACACCGCCGGTGGCGGCGGTGACATCGGTCGTCGCGGCACGGCTGATGATGCCGCCCGTGTAGTCGATCCGACCGTTGTCGCCGAGCATCACGTCGCCCAGGTCGGCCGCGTTTGCGGAACCCGTAGCGTCGTCACCGTACATGGTGTCGCCACCAAAGCCGCCCAGCATCACATCGGCGCCCGCGTTGCCGGACAGAGTGTCCGCCGCGCCGAAGTTCTGCGTCGTCAGTACGCGGTCGATGAGTGCATTGCTGTCGAGCAGCCAGTCCACCCGGGCGTTGTCGCCCACCACGATGTCGTTGCCCGCGCCGCCGCTCACCACGTCCGAGCCTACTCCCGCCAGCACCACGTCATCGTCGGCTCCCGCGTCGATGGTGTCGCCACCACCGGTAGCCGGCGCGCTGTCGGTCGTCTCGGCGTAGTCGCGCACCCCAAGCCGATTGACTACGCGGCCGTTATCCCCGATCACCAGGTCGCGACCCGCCCCACCTAGCATCACGTCGCCGGCAAAGCCGCCGAACAGGATGTCGTTCCCGGCAGAGCCAATCACCGTATCGCTGCCGCCGCCCACAGCGATCGTTTCGATCGAATCCGCAATCGTCGATCCGTCCGTCGCCGCCGGAGACGTGAAATACACCTTTCCGTTGTCGCCGAACACGACGTCGTCGCCTTCGCCGCCGTCCGCCTGGTCGCCCGCATGTCCGCCGACAATGAGGTCGTTTCCGCCCTGTCCGTCCAGCACATCGGTTCCACCGATGGTGTAGTCCACCGACCCGACAAAGCCGGGTCCGCGGTATACGCCGTCGGTCTGCGGCAGCGGGACGAAGTGCGGATCGGCCGGGTTCGTGCTGCGCTCGCCCGGCTCCACGCCGAGCCTCGCAAGCAGCACTCCGCGCGTGTCGTAGTAGTCCACGACGCCGCGATCGCCGAACAGAATGTCCGCGCCCTGGCTTCCGTAGACTTTGTCATCGCCGGCGCCGCCGAACACCACCAGGTCGAGCGTGGAAAGCTTGGCGTCGAGAGTGTCGTTGCCTGCCTGCAGGTTGACGGCGAGTGGCCCGTCGACGGTGGGGTTCAGCGCGACCGTTACCGAGTCGTTGCCGGTGCCGGAATTGACGACCGTGATCGTGCGGAAGCCTTCCTGCCGCATCGTGCCGGTGACATCCAACGTATTGCCGCCCGAGCCGAGGGAGATTTCCAGCGTCTCGAACTGCCGGTAGCGGAGGCGATCGGCCATGCCAAATCCGATTAGCGCGTCTGCCGTGTCTTCATGCTTCAGAGTGCCGCTGTTCAGCGTGGTGTCACCGCTATCGTCGACATTGAGCGCGTCGTTGCCGCCAAAGGCGTTTAGCGTGAGGCGCGCCGCGATCTCGTTGAGCGTGCCACCGAGGTTGGGTGCCTTGGTGCCGACGTTCGCCGTGTCGTTGCCGCCGCCGAAGTTCACTGTCGTGCGCGCGCTGACCGAGTGGATGTTCATCACCTGGTCTGCTTTTCCGGTCCCGATGGCGAGCTCCTCGACCGTGCCGTAAGTGATGCCATGCGACATGCCGAGGCCCGTCAACGTCGTCGCGGTCAGCACCGAGGTTTCGGCCACGGTGTCGCCGGTGTCGTCGACGGTGAGGAAGTCCTCGTCGCCCTCGTTGCCGTTGACCGTCAGCGGAGCTCTGATTTGGTTCACCGTGCCGCCGGTGGCGGGGGCGAGGGAACCGACTGTGATCGCGTCGTTTCCGCTGCCGCCGTTCACCGTCGTCGGCGCGCCGATCGTCTGCACATTGATGTCGTCGGCGCCTGCATTGCCGTTGACCTCGGTTGCACCCGCGGTCGAGAGGACGTGCACGGTGTCATTTCCGCCCCCGGCGTCCAGCTTGCTCTGCCCGAGGTGGGTCGAAGCGATCGTGAATGTATCCGCGCCGGTGCCGAGCGCGATGTTGAGGTGCTCAACTACGTAGCGGATGCCGTCCGACATGCCGAGACCAGTCAGCTCGGCGGAGCTCAGCGTTCCAGTATTGGGTAGTGCATCGCCCGTATCATCCACGTTGATGGTATCGTCGTCGGCATCACCGGCCACCGTCAGTTGCGCCGCGATAGCGTTCACCGTGCCGCCCACGTTGGGCGATAGGGAGCCGACATTGATCCCGTCGTTGCCGCTGCCTGCGTTCACGGTCGTGGCTGCACCGATTGACTGCACGTTTACCGTGTCGGCACCCGCGCCTGTATTCAAAGTCGTCTGACCCGAATTCATCAATACGTGAACCGCGTCACTTCCGTCGTTTGTATCGAGCGTCGTCGTGCCCGCGTGCGTGCTTGCAATGGTAAACACATCCGCGCCCGAACCCAGGCCGATGTTCAGGTGTTCCAGCGTCTCGTAACCGATGCCGGCGGCCAGGCCCAGCCCCGACAGTTCGGTGGCGCTCAGCGTGCCGATGCTGGTGAGCGCGTCGCCTGTGTCGTCCACATTGAGCGTGTCCTCGCCGCCATCGCCCCGGACCGTGAGCCGCGCGCCGATGCCGTCGACCGTGCCCCCGGCAAGCGGCGCCAGGCTGCCGACATTGATGGTGTCGATGCCACTACCGGCGTTTAATGTTGTCGCCGCACCAATGCTTTGCACGTTGATAGTGTCTTGATCGGCGCCGGTGTTGATTGTGGTCTCGCCGGAGGTCGTCAGCACATGTACCGTGTCATCGCCATCGTTCGTGCTGAGTGTGGTCGTGCCCGTTTGCGTGCTTTCGATAGTCAAGGCGCCGCCACCCGACCCGAGCGAGATATTCATCGCTTCAAAACCACCGTACGTAATGCCGCTGGCCATTTCGAGCCCGGTGAGCGTCGTCGACGTGAGCGTGCCGGTCTCGTCGAATATTGACTGTGACGTGATGTTCAGCGTATCCCCGTCGCCACCACCCTCGATGATAAGCGCTTCAGCGATGGGACTGGGGTTGGGCACAATGGGATCGGTCTCGAGCGGATCGCCTTCGGGCGGTTCCTCGCCTTCGCCCGGCGCCTCGGGCTCGCCTCCCGCCGTAGCCGCCACCATTACAGTGACGTTGACCGTGTCGTCGCCGGCTCCCGTGTCAATCGTCGTAGTGCCGTCGACCCCTTCGACCACAACCACGTCGGCGCCGCCGAGCGTGCGCACCAACGTACTGCCTGTGTGCGTACTGCTGATAAGCAGGTGGTCGGCGCCGTCGCCCAAGGACAACTCGAGCGATTCGAACGTCGCGTATCCCAGACCCAGCACCATGCCCAGGCCTTCGATCCGGCTGGCGCTCAGCGTGCCGGCAAGATCAATCGTGGCGAGCGAGGCATCAACGAACAGCGCATCGATGTCGATTCCGCCAATGATAGTGAGCGCACCGTCGATTCCGTCCAGATTACCGCCCGCAGGCGCATTGGACGATACCGTCACCGTGTCGTCACCGGCGCCCATATCGACGACAGTATCGGCGCCGACCGAGCGGATGGTTGCCATGTCGGCACCGTCGCCCATACTCACGCTCAAAGTACCGCTGGTCCCGAAAATCGCCAACGTATCGCTTCCGGCGCCGGTTGAAATCGACGTCGAGCCTGCGTGGGTATTCACCACGCTGACCGCATCAGCGCCGCCCATCGTGTCGACGGACACGGAGGCGAAATTGGAGTAATGCGGGCTTACTTTACCGGCAATACTGATCGAATTTGCATGGAGCGTGACCGTTTCGTTGTCGTCCGTAAGCACAACTGACAGCGTATTGGACGCGCCGGCACCGCCATCGACAGTAAGCGTTCCGGTGGAAAGCGGATAGGTCAGCACGATGCTGTCGTCGCCGCCTTCGCCCAGCAGATCAATACTTCCGCTCACGCCACTGCCGGCAAACGAAAGCACATCGTTTCCATCCCCGACGGCTATGGTCAGATGCTCGACAGCCACAAGGTTGATCAGCATCGTGTCATAGCTGACGACCAGTCCGTCAATACCGATGATGTCGGCGTCCGCCGTGCCATTCACGATCACACTGTCGCTCGCCGAAGGCGCGCCGCCATCAACGCTGATCTCGGTAACTGCGCCTGCCGCCAGATTGATTTCGATTACATCGTCGTCGTCACCGGTGCTGAGGGAGACCCGGACCGGAAAGCTTGACGCACTGGCCGTAAGGGTAATGTTGTCAGCGCCCGCCAGCGTATTGATGAATAGCGTTTCGATGGCTGCGTAATTTTGCTGCGCGCCATTGATGGTAACGGCCGCGCCGCTGATAGCCACGATATCGCCGCCGCCGGTCGTGTCGAAGAGAAGAGTGTCTTCGCCATCGCCGTCGCCGCCATCGATGGCGCCCGTAATGCGCCCACCGCTGGACACGTTGAACGTATCGTCCCCGACACCGCCGCTGAGGTTTTCGATCGCCGAGAAGGTGAAAGACCCATCGATGTCGCCGGAGTCGATTCCGGTCACATTCCAGATACTGCTTGCATTGGCAAGCGTATCCACTCCCGCGCCGCCGACAACCGCCTCGATCGACGAGAACGCGCCAACCCCCGTTGCAGTGCCATTGCCCAGATCGATGGTCACGCCACTCGTACGCCCCGAATAATCGAGCGTGTCGCTGCCACCACCGCCGTCAAGAAGGCCCAGCATCGTGGCCGCATCGTTCGCGAAAACGAACCGGTCTGCATCCGCCCCACCGACAACATTCTCGATGCCCGTGAAATTGAAGGGGTTGGAACCTGCTACCGATCCGGCGCCATCGCCAGTGATCGTCCAGATATTTGCGCCCGCGGGGCCGTAGATCGTGTCGTCGCCCGCGCCACCGATGAATGTTGCATGCTCCAGAAACGGCGGTCTGCCGAGGATGACAAAGTCATCGTCGCCGCCGAGTCCATTGATGGTGAGCTCAATGACGCCTGTGATATCCAGCGTCAGGCTGTTGATCGTCAGGGTGGTGCTCGTCAGGGTGATCGTGTCCGCTCCGGCAGTCACCGAGAGATTGAGAATCGGCGGAACTGTCGAGAAGCCGAGCTCTTCGATGGATGAATCGTATTCCAGCAGCTTGCCGCCCACCGAGAAACTGTTCTCACCCAGAGAAACCGCCGTGTCGGAAATGTTGAGCCGGTCGATGTTAGTAGTGGGTCCAGGCAATGGTCCGGTGTCGCGCAGCAGGATCCTCGGCGTAGAGCCGGCGCCGACAAACACCTCGTACGTGTCGGACCCGTCCCTCCCGTCAAGAATGACCGTTGCAGCAGTCGAGTCCACCACCTGCATTTCGTCTGCACCGCCTTCGCCGGCCGCACGCAGGGTCTCGATACCGGAGTAGCCCAGATTTCTCGGCGCGAGCAGCGGGTTGAGTACGACTTGTGTCTGACCGACGAGCAGGTGATCCGCGCCGCTGGTTCCGACGACCGTAAGCTGATCATGGTCGCTCGAGGCACCCGTGTCGGCGATGACGGCATTGTTCATCGCGCCAGCCTCGACGGTGTAGTAATCATCGCCACCTAGACCGTCTATCGTAACGCTGCCGTTCCAGCCGATAACGTGCATCCGGTTCGTTCCGGCGCCGCCCGAGAGCGTCATACCTTGAAGATTCGCGAGCGAAACCTGCGAACCGCTCGGAGTGGAAAGCGACGTCGTGCTAAGCGTCCAGTCGGTATCGAACTGCGCGTTGATCGCGTTGTTGCCAGTGCCACCGTCTATGGTAAAGGCCCCGGTCAGAGCGACATACGTGACTCCTTCGGGCAGCGGTTCGCCCTCCACGACGCCCCCCAAATCTCCGGTCGGCACGAGTTGCCCGACCGCAGGCGGCGTCAACTGATCGGAAAGTACGGTGACCGTGTCATCTCCCGCTCCCGTGTCGAGCGTGAAATTCTTCAGACCGTAAGCCGCAATGCCGCCCGCGCCGACGGTGATTTCGTCATCGGCCGCGCCGGTGGTTAACGCGACGTCACCGATATCGAAAAACTTGAGATCGGACGTCGGCAGACCACCGAGCGTGCCGGTAATGGTGTTGGCTTTTGCGCCGGCAATCAAAAGATCCTGCCTCTCCGGCACGGTAACGGTCACCGGCGGCGAGACTTCGCGTATGTACACATATCCAGCGCCATCGGTATCGATACCGGCGGGTCGGCCGTTGATCTGTGGTGCTCCGACCATCGCGAGATCGCCGCTGATCGCAACCGCAAAGCCGACGTTGTCGCCGCCGAATCCATCCGCGGCGAATAACGGATCGACCGGGGTCTCCAGGAACCAGTCACCGCTCTTCAACCGATAGGCGTACGCCTCGCCTTCATTATCGCCGTGGCTACGGGCGCGGCCGTAGGCCCCGACTATCAACCCATTGCCATCGATCGCTACCGCCGCACCGAGGAAATCGCCGCTCACGCCGGAAACCAGGGACAAGCGTTGCTCGTCCGCCCAGCTTATGCCAATGAGGGCATAGGTATAGACCGAGCCGGCACTGCCGTTATCCAGCGGCGAACCTACTGCAATATTGTTTCCGCTTAGGTCCACGGCAGACCCGAAGCGATCGCCGCCCACGCCGTCACTCGCCGTCAGCGTTTGCTGGAAATCGAACTTCGTTCCGCTGTTCACATAGACCGCAGCCGCGCCGTGCTGGGTCAACGCGGTCGGTGCACCGATCACCACGGTGTTCTGATCGATGGCTACCGAAGCGCCGAATTCGCCGCTCAAGTCGCCCGAGGCGACCGTGTTGGCCTGGATCGTTTGCATCGAAGACCAGGTGACGCCGTTGTAATTGTAGAGATACGCCAGATTTGCCCCTGGCGCGCCGGCGATCGCAGTGCCGCCGAATACATCGACGTCGGCGCCGAGCCTGGCACCAATGCCGCCGATGAACTCCACCTTCTGCGTCCAGGCTGTGCCGAGCCGCTCGAACAGGTACACGGCACCATTGGCATCACCTTTTTGCGGCGCGCCGACGATCAACGAATCGCCGCTCAGGGCGACACTGTAGCCAAACTGGTCGTCGGTCTGGATGTCGCGGGCTTGCAGGGTCGCCTGCAAGGTCCAGAAATCCATGCCGTCGCCATCGGCGATCAGACCGTCGTAGTTATAGACAAAAACCGCCCCACGATTGTCGTAATCGCGGGCGCCGACCACCGCTGTCTTGCCGTCGATGGACACGCTCGCGCCCGCCTCGCTGTGGCGTATTGCTTGCGGCACCAACACGTCGCCGTCGATTGCAGTCCAGGCCGGACCGCGCTGCCGGTAGTTGTAGATCTTGTTGGCTGCGGTCGTCGCGTTATCCGTACCCGCCAGCAGAAAGCCTTCGCTGATGTACTGTCCGCCGGTTCCAAAATTCAGACTACTACTGGTGTCGGCCCGCATCTGCAGGACCGAAGTGCTGGTGTTGTACAAAAATGGCTGCACAGTCTGCAGGAAAGTTTCGCCGCTATTGTATACATGCAACCGGCCATTGCCGCCGGGTGCACCCACCAGCATGCGATTGCCTTGCATGGTGATGGTCTCGTCGCTACCAAACGCGGACCCGGAGGGCGAAGAAATGTTAGATCCGACGGATCCCCAAGTGAAATACTGCTGTATCGAGCCGTTACCGCCACTGCGCCCCACGAAGAACTCCGTGCTGCTCTGCGCTGCAAGCTCGGCACCGAGTCCGGTTGCGTCAAAATACACCGAGCTGCGCAGCGGCGCGTCTGTAAAGTTGCCGATCGTCGCCGACCAGTTCGTATAATCGCCGCTTGTGAGTTGGTAGACTGCAGCGCGCTGTTCGCCGGGCGCACCGACGAATACGGTGTTTCCGATGATATCCACCGCCGAGCCCCATCTGGCGCCCGCAAGGCCGGTGAACGTGTTGTAGGTAAGTTCGGTAGTGGTGGCCGAACGTGTACTGAACACGATGATCTCGTCAATGTCGTCATCGCGCGATCCGTCCAGCGAACTTGCGGATGGGCTGTTGCCGAAGGTCCAGGCCGCACCAAAACCGGCATCGCCGCCGTTAATGTCGACTGCCATCGCAATGCTGTTCGGGCCGACCGTGAAGAACGTGTCGTTCCTTTCCCCCACTGCCGTGCCGAGCGGGTAGTAGGTTTGAATCGATCCACCTCTGCGCAACTGGGCATATACGCCCGACAGGTCTTGCACCGTGCCGACAATCATGTACTCGACATCGTCGTGTCGGTCCCCCGGCAGCGAGACTGTAATGGTCTCGTTCGACCAGTTGGAATCGTAAGCCCAGCCCCAGTCACCGCCGGTATAGTCGATGACCGCGATAGCCATCCAGGGCTTCAGGGTCACCGAGGTGCCGTTGCCCTCGTTGATCCAGTGTCCGCCGATGCCGTACCACCCCTTGCCTTCCAGATAGACCTGGTTCCAGTCGCCCGGGCTGTAGGTATTCCAGTACGACGTAACGCCCGGCAGTGAATTGTCATTGGGCATCAACAGCCGGTCCTGCAGCCAGGCTACGCCGTTGAAGTTGTAAACCACCGCGCCGCCAGCAGCGCCGAGATTGAGGTTGTAGTTGGCATCCGCCTGGCCGTAGGAGGCATAAGTCGCCGGCGCGCTCGGCATGCCGACGACGAGCTTGTTGCCGCTGATGGCGACCGCCGTGCCGAATCCCCCCGCCCCCGACAACTCCTGTTGCAAGGCCCACGTTTCGCCGGTGCGCTGGTACACGTAGGCCTTGGCATCAGGTGCTCCGATGACCATGCGGCTGCCGTCCACATCGATATCCGTGCCGAACGGTCCGGTCAACAGGCGCCTGATGCCGGAACCGTCCTGATACTCGAGCGTGATGCCGGCGCCACCGGCGCGTTCGAAGTAGCGCACTTCGATCGAATGGTCGCCCGCTGACAGGAAAATGCTTCCCGCTACAGTCTGGAAGGCATGCAGACCGTCGTTGTTGATGACCCGGTTGCCTGCCGCGGTGCCGTCGATATACAGTTGGGAGCCGTCGTCGCTACCCAGGAAGAAGGTGACCGTCTGGCCGACCTTCGATGTGATGTTGCCGGTCCAGCGCGCGGCGAAGGTGTCGTTTTCGCTGCGGTTCGAGAGCGCTTGGGGCGCGAAACTTCCGCCGGTAATTCCCTTGTAAACGGCCCACTCGGTCTGCGTGCTGAACGGCGATCCGAAAGAGGTCGGGACCGCGGTGATATCGCCGACGTCGTAGTACCTCGCCGTCAAGCCGCTCGCGGTGATGTACACCGAGTCCGGAGACACGATGGACTGCACCGGCCGCCAGTACAGTCCCTCGTTCACATAGGTGTAAATCACGTTGCTGTTCGAATCGCTGACGAACAGCATGCGCGAAGCCGCATCGTAGTGCGTCACTGCACCGAATTTCGAGTTCACATTCGGCGTGACGTTGAGCACGTCCTTGGGATCCTTCAGCACCTCGGCCCACATCGCGGCCGGATCACTGAGATCAGGCCGGATGTTGTCCGTCGAGTAGGTGCGCACCGCGCCAACATCCGCCCGGGTTGTCGTGCCGGAGGAATTCGTTTCGTTGAAACCGGGCATGCCGATGACAAGGCGCCCATTGCCGATCGCCACGCTCGTACCGAAGCGGTCGGCCGTGGCGTAGGGAGAGCCCGGTAGATCCAGCGAGGTCCCGGCCGGCCGGTCGGCCACCAGCTTCCCGGAATTGTGGACCTCGACCCAACGCGCGGTATTTAGGTAATTCTCGCCCCCCAGGTTCACGGTCGCCGTATTGCCGATGTAGCGATAGACGACTCCGCGCTTGCCCAGCGTCTGATTGTACGTATCGGAGACAAGCACTTGCGTCCCCTGTGCGACCGATACGATGCCCGTGCTGGTAAAGTCGTGTGTCAGATACCCCGTGGCACGAGTCCAGCTCGCTCCGGTGCCGGAGCCCTGGTCAGGCAACCGGTAGAAGGCATAAGCCGCGCCCTGATCTATCGCCGTGCCGTCGTAACCGGGCGCACCCACTGCCACGAAACTTGAATCGATCGCCACCGAGGAACCAAACCGGTCGCCCGGCCGCCCTTCCAGTAAGGCTTCGGCTTCCGGCAGCCCACCGTCCGCGGTCAGACGCGCAACGCGAGTCCAGGACGTGCCGCTGCCCTCGAAGATGAACGCGCGGCCGTGATCGGCGAACAACAGCTCTCCGGCGTCCTTCGGATTGTCCCAGAGCGGCGCGCCCACCACGACGCGCCCGCCGATCATGTCGAGCGCGGCCCCGAAGTGTTCGCCCGCCTGCGCGTTGGACGCAGTAAGCGTTGTCGCGTAGCTCCACATCGAGCCCGAGCGCGTGTAGACATACGCTTCACCGCGATCATCGAAATTGCCTAAAGGCGCGCCGATGACCGCGGTATTACCGCTCACCGTCACGGCGGCACCGAAATCGTCGTAATTGACAAAGGTGAGTGAGATCTTGGCCTGTTGGGTCCACGTTGTGCCACTGCGCACGAAGACAAAGGCCGAATCCGCCGTGCCCCCGGCCGATCCGATGACGGCCGTGCTGCCCTGGATGGCGACGGACTGGCCGAACGTGCGGCCCGCGCCGCCGTCACCCGCTTTGAGTTTGGCCTCGAACGTCCATACTCCGCCATTGCGTGCATAGACATACACCGCGCCCGCATTGGTTCCGAAGGAATTGTCGTTGGGCGCACCGACGAGCAGACGATCGCCGTCGATGGCGACTGCCTTGCCGAATCCCTGCCCGGCACTGGCCATATCGCTGGCGTAAAGCTTTGCCTGCTCGACCCAGTTTGTACCGCTCCATGTATAGACGTACACCACGCCGCGCGTCGACCCATCGAGTTCAGCTCCGACCACCAGCGTGTTGCCGCTGATGTCGGACACCGTGCCCATGTGCTTCGTCTCGAGCGCAGCGGGCGTAACGAGTTTGGTCTGCTGGGTCCAGGTCACGACGCCATCGATGGTCAGCGTATGCAGCACCAGATTGCTCAGGTGCAGGTCTGCAACATTGACGGTATCGACCGCCAGATTGGCCGCACTGTCTCCGGTCAACACATCGAAACTCGACAGCCCGTGCACGACCAGCGGTTCTACGCCGGTGAAGCCGAAGTGATTGCCCCCAACCACGACCTCGCCGGCGCGCGCTTCCGTGCTGCTCGGCGTGTACGTCCCCGCCACCGAGCCGTCGCCGGCGATGCGCAACGTGTCGCCGGCCGTATTCGGACCACCGTTATAGGCGACGGTGGCGTAGCCACTGGGCGCGCCTTCCTGATATTGCACGAACAGGATGTCATCGCCGTCGTCGCCGTTCAGGGTCGCGACATAGCCGCGATTGTCGAAACCGTTCTCGACATTGAACGTATCGTCGCCGGCCCCGGCGTAAACGGTTATGTCGAAGTTATACGCGCCGTCAGTGAGCTGCGTGACGTCGTCGCCGCTGCCCATAGTCACCATCAGGTGCTCGCTGGCGCGCGCGTTCACATTCAACGGTCGCGCCGTGCCGGACTCGCTGAGGATTACAGTCGCATAGGCCGTGGTCTGCGGGTCTTCGCCGAACACATTCGTAAACACGTCCACCCACTGCGGATTGGCAGTGGCCGGATCGGTCGGCGGATCCGACGGGAAAATGTCGGCGAACGTCTTCTTCGCAAAGGCCAGATCGGTATCGACCGTACTTGCGGAGTCGTCGAAATGGACAATGTCATTGCCATCCTGGCCGTTGACCATGACCGGGATGCCGCGGATGCTGTCGACGGTAGGCGGCACCGTATCGATGGCAAATCCGGCCAGCGAGAATCCTCCGGTGGCCGGTGCACCGAGATGCACTATGTCGTCACCGGGACCGGCATTCACCGTGAAAGTGGAGTTCTTGCCACCGAGCGTATCCTGCTCGCGATGGGTGCCCTCGATATTGATGATGTCATCACCTTGGCCGGCGTTGAGCACCACGGTCTCCATGCGGCGGTAGACCACACTGTGCATGCCGCTGCGCTCGACGATCGTGGTATCGAAGCGCCACGGCCGCCCATCGAGCAATGTAATAACCGGCTCGAGTTCGTTGCTGACGGTGAAAGTTTGGGTCGCGAGGTTGCTCTGGTCGTTGAAATACAGTTCGTCTTTGGCCTCGGGACCGGATCCGTCGATGCGGAACTCGCCCTGGATTGCATCGAGTGAACCTTCGGTTTCATGCCCCTGGGTGGTGCCGACGTAAACCTTGTCGAAGCCGCCGCCCGTATTGAGCTTGGTGGTCAGGCCGGCAATCGTGGCCGGCACGTAGAAGGTGTCGGACTGTGCGCCCAGCAGGATGGTGATGTCGTCAGGGGCATCGAAAATGATGGCCCCGGTCGCCGCCATATCGAGGCCGGTGACCCGGTCCCCAATATAAGCGCCCACATTTGCGTTGTCGTCACCGGAGTCGTCGATCACGATGGTATCGAGATCGTCGCCGCCATTGAGGTGCAACGCGCCCGAAATGAAGTCCACGCGCCGCAGCGATGCGGGATGGAGTCCAAAGGGTGTGGCGCCCACGGTAAGCGTATCCATGCCTGCCCCACCCTGCACGTTGGTGGTGCCATAGGCATAGGTGCTGTCGATGTCGAAGACGTCGTTGCCCGCGCCCAGCAGGACATTCACCGCTTCCACGGAACTAGAAACGGTTTCCACGCCATCGAGAATTTCACGTTTGGCGTAATAGATCGCCGCCGGGAAAGATGCATCGGTGATGTCGTAGCCGGCGCCAAAGCCATCGTTGTGCACGCTGACCTGGACGTTCGTGCCCATGCCCATGCCAGTCACGCCGATCGCGGTGAGCTGGCCGCTTACCGATGACGCGTCGCCGTAGACATTCAGCGTATCGATGCCGTCTTCGCCGACAAACGCAACGATCCCGCTGATGGCGCTGCCGACCGGGGTGGCGCTGCTGCCGGCATTGAGTATGTCGTTGCCCGGCCCACCGTAAACGTAAGCCGCCACATTGGCCGCCATGCCATCGACCTGCACCGTGTCATTTTGGCTGCCCAGTTCAAGCAAGAGCGCAGTACCAACATCCGCGCTGTAGGAAATGCTGCCCGTCATGCCGAAACCGCTGACCGTGCCCACCCCTAGCGTGCCGGACAGATCCGTAGCACTTGCATCGGCGCTGAGGAAAATCCCATCGACGGTGCCGCCGTTGCCGCCGGCGCCGGTGTTGATCACCAGTCCGCCGAGGTGCGTGAGATCGCCGCTCAGCCGCGCGAGCGGATTCGCGTCGTCGTCGTAAACGCCACCGGTGACAAACAGCGCCTTGGTGGCATTGCTGGACAGGAAGAAGCGATCGGCACCGGCATTGCCAAACAATGTCGTCGTGGTGCCCGCGACATCGGATACCGCGCGAATGAAAATGCGGTCGTCCGATTCGTTGCCGCGAACCTCGGTGACATTGCCTGCATTGATGCCGCTCAGATTGTTGAGCTGGATGAAATCAAGATCCCGGCCGCCCGCGATGACAACATTCGGAGCCTGCACATCGCCCTGGATGTCGATCGTCGTCCCGATGTCGGTATCGCCGTCAGGCGTATTCGAATCGCCGCGCACCAGTACGGACAGATCGCTTCGGATCAGCGTTCCCAGTGGAACATTGACGTCGTCGCCCGCCCATATCTCGACCGCGCCGGGCGCCGAAATCAGGCCGTTTGCGATCGATACGCCAAGCTGGGTCTGGCCGCTGAGGATCATGTTCAGATCTTCGTGTTCGCGCGCCGAATCGTTCACCGTCAAGCGCACCGCACCCAGCGCGGAGGTCACCATCAGCACATTCAGCGCCGCGCTGACTTCGGTCAGATAAACGCTGTTAAGTGCGTCGACAAACAGCCGCCCGACGCCCGGCACCGCCTCGTCGATCTGCATCACGTTCTGCTCTTGACCGACTCCTGCGCCGTAGATTTCCACGTCATTCGTCGCGATGCCGATGCCGCCGCTCGCCACCAGATCGATATCCTTGCCCTGGATATCGGCGGCTTCATCGTCGTCGGCGTCGAGCATCGAGCCGCTCAGCGTGATCAGCATCACGTTACTTTCCATGGACGCAACAGCGCCCAGGTTGAGATCGCCCGCCGTCTCGCGCAGGTACACCCCGTCGTGCGCCAGGGCGTCGACCTTGCCGAAGGCCTGTTGGGATGAATCGATTTCCAGGAAGTCCGTGATAAAACCAATTGCGCCATGCGTTGCCCGCAAAGTGACGCTGTTGCCAATAACCCATGGCGTCGCGCCGTCGTCGCCGGTACCGGCGATTTCGTAAATGGAACCCGTCAGCGCTTCCAGCGACACGTTGCCACGGTTGGAGCGGATGGTATCAACGCGCAAATCACCCGCGGTTTCCGTAAGGTCGATATTGCCGTTGGTCAGCGCATGAATATATCCTGACCCAAGCACATCGGTGTTCGCGCGCACGTTGATCGTCGGCGCGGAAAGCTCCGGCGTGGCATTCAGCACCACTACGTTGCCCCCGGCGATCAAGTGGCCGAAGTCGTAGCTGGAATCGATCGGCGCAGCCTTGCTGGTGTCGGCGTAGATCGCCGGGTCGAGCTTCGTCGCAGGTCCGGCATCGGGGCGGAAATGGTTCACGTAGCTCGCGAGGGCGGGCTCCTGAGGCACCGAGAACTGGATGCCCCCCACGACGCCGATCGGATCGGTTTCCTGCACCGTCGAATGCAACAGCAGATCGACGTTTCCGCCGCCCGCGATGGTGCCGGTGGCGAACGTGGCGTTGCCGGCATTGGTATCGCGCAGGCGGCCCGTTACATCGAGATAGACGTCGCTCGCGGAGGTCGCGGTCAGCCCGGTCGTGCGGCTGAGATCGTTCGACGAATCGACGCTGCGCACCAGTTCGATATTCAGCCGGTTCGCAGCCGAGCCGAGTTGCGTGCCGGTCAGCACAAGGTCATTGGTGCGGATAATTCCACTGGCGGTGTCGCGGATCTGGCCGCCGTTATTCAGAATGACGGTCAGGCCGGTGGGATTGTCGATCAGACCCTGGATGACGACGTCCGATGTGCCTTTGTCATTGATGATCGTGAGATCGGTCGGGCCTGACGCATCCGCAATATCGAATTGCGCGGTCACCACGTTCGCATCGAGTGTGATCTGGCCGGTGGCGTTCGGATTGCCCGGGATGATGTTGTTGAGGCGCAACTCCTCGCCCGAGAGATTGGTGATCGTGATCGCGTCATAAGTCGTTTTGACGCGCGCGGTACCACCGGTGCCCGTAATCACAGAATCCGGAGCCGCTTTGCCATCCTGCGAGGCAACCGCATTCGCCTGGATCAGCGCGGTTCCTGCGATATCTAGGTTGCCGAAGTCACCAATCGTGATGGGTGAAGCGCCGGGGGCCAGGCTGCCGTTGACATCGTATCCAATCAAGGCCGGCCCTGAGACGCCGTTCACGGTAAATCCACCCACCGCCTCGGTTATGCGACCGTCCTCGTCGATGGAAAGCACCGGATCCGGACGGATCAGCAGCACGATGTCGCCGTCGAAACGGATATCACGGCCGGCGTTGAAGTCGCCGTGCTGCGGATCGCTCTCGCCGCCCAGCGCGCCGCTGTCGGCGCGCGTGCTGCGTTCCCAACGCATAATGACTTGTTCGGCCCGAACAGTGACATGGCGCGCGGCAACGCTTGCGCCGTCCTCGACGTTGATCGCTGAACTGCTCTCATAGTCCGTCGTCGCCGGCGCGCTGGCGTCGCCGTACAGGCCGTTCGCGTCCGCATCGGCTCGTGTCGACAGATCGATGCCTTCGTGACGCGATATCAGGTCGACGTTGTCGCCCTCGACCCATGCGCCGCTATTAATCAGGACATCGGTGATGTCGTTCACGGCCACGCTCGCACGTGCACCGGCACCGGCAATTGCTGCCGAGGCATCCGATTCGGCCTTGGCACGGGTCTGCATGCCGGTCACGATCGCCTTCAGGGTAACCGTGCCGGCCTCCAGGCGCGCGTTCTGCCCGACCTGCGTGCGTGTGACCCCGTCGATGGTGATAGTGGCATTGGTATCCGCGTCCGCGCCAAGCCCGGCGGCGTTGGCGCCGGCGGTGCCTTTTCCCTTGACCGCGCTGCGCGATTCCGCGCTCAGCGCATTCTCCGCGAACATGTGCACGCCGCTGCCTATCTGCACCTGCGAGTCGTAATTCAGTGTTGCGCTCACGGCCGCGTCGCCGAAGCCGACAGCTCCGCCGCTGCTCGTCTCAGACAGGACATTGGTTTCCTGGGACGTCGTGGCGAGAATCGAAATGTCGTTCCGCGCCGTGATTGAGCTTGCGTTGCCGATAGTGACTTTGCCCGTGGTGCTGACGGTTGCGTTCGAATCGGCCGAGCCGACAGAAACCAGGCCGCCGCCGCTGTTGGCGGACAGTGAGGACGCGTTGCCGATAGAAGTAGCCCCGAGCACGACGTCGGTGGCCGACAACGAAGCGCCCGCTCCGACATTGGTATTGACCGTCGGCGTCGAAGACGCGCTGGTGTTTGCACTGCTTACCTGCACCAGACCGCCGCTCGATCCGCTCGCCGCCGCGGTGACAACGCCGTCGCCCGAGGGCGCGCCGGCGAGGGCGCGCGCACCGCCTACGCCTTCCAGCAAGTGCGATCCGGTCCCCGCGGACGTTATGTCGATCGCCAGTTGTTGCGCACCGGTGCCCAGCGAAGTGAGGTCGACGCCTTCTGTGCCGATGCCGTGCGTTCCAGTCAGCACCGAACCGGAGACCGGATCGGTCGGCGTGAGCGCCACGTAGGCGTCGGTACCGTTCTTCAGCTTGAACGTCGTGGTCGTGCTGTCGGAAATGTAATACGTGACCCCGTCGCTGAGGCCGCCGATCGCCTGATCGCTAGCCTTGCGCAGCGAGTGCACGACTTGCGCGTCCGCGGATTCCTTGGTCGGCGTGAGCGAGATGGCGGTGATCGCAACTGTCTCGTCGACGTCCGTTGTGGCCGGGTCATTAGCACGGCCTACCGCCTCGTCATGCGTCTGTGCCAGACGGATCTCGTTGGGCTTCGCAGCGTCGAAAATGACGAAGTAGCGCCCGCCATCCGTCAGGCCGCCGATCAGCCGTCCGCTCGGCGCGCCGTTCCCGGTTGCGCGATAGATCACTTCGTCCCCGGAGACCAGCCCGTGGCCGGCGCCGAGATAGATGTTGTTGTTGTTGGCTGCTGCCAGCGGATCGGTGGCAGCGCCGCCACTCACGTCGACGGCGGTGCTGTTGAACTGCTGGGCAAGCGGCGCGCGATACGTCACTGCCTGCCCGTCCACAAAACCGTGCGCCGTAGCGGTAGTAATGACGTCCGTGGCTATGCTGTTGCCGGTGAAACTCCTGGAAGGCGCCGCGGTTGCCGTGGTGCGCAGTTTGATCGTCTGGGCGTCGAGGACCTGGACGAAGTATCGGCCGCCCTCGGTCAAATTACCGACTGCGAGTCCGCCGTCGGCGTGGTAAATGACCGCATCGCCCTCCTGCAGGTTGTGCGCGCCTGCAAACCTGATCGTATCGCGCTCCAGATCGACGGCCGTGGCATTGCTGGTAAATGTCGCACCGAGCTTCAGGGTTTGATCGCTGACGTAAATTACGCCGTAAGTGCGCCCGTCCGTCACGCCGCCAAGGCCGGTCGTGCCCGCCTGATAGGTCACGGTGTCACCCGTCAACAGGCCATGCTTAGCACCCAGGTCGATGGTATTGGTAACGGCGTTCACCGCACCTGCGGTAAAGGTGCCATCCGCAACCGGACCTGGATTTTCGCCGTGCAGCGCGCTCAGCGTGAGGGTATCGCCCGCAGCGATAACCGCGCCGCCCGCAATGCCTGCCGTCACGTTCGGGGTCGCCGTGGCTTCGGCGTCAAGCGATCCAACCGCCACCAGCCCCCCGCCACTACTGCGCGACGAAGCGTCTGCGTCCGTCGTGGACAGCGCCTGCACATCGATGTTGTGGCTGGCCCGGGTCTGGCCGCCCAGGCTAGCCTCGACTGTGGGCGAAGCCTGCGCCTTGACATTCGAGCTGCCCACCTGCACGACGCCGCCGCCGCTGGCGCTTGCCCCTGCCGCTGCGATATCGGAGCTCTGTGCGGTTACTGTAATGTTCTGCGCACCAGGGGCGCTGTCCGCACCCCGCACGTTGCCGAGCAGCTTGGCTCTTGTCGTGCCTCCGGCCGTGGCATCGGGGTTGCTGATCGAAACGTTCACCACGCCGCCGCCTTCGCCGCGCGAGCGCGCCTCGGCGAAATTGCTCGAGCGGGCATCCACCGTGACATTGCCCGCCGCCGCATAAATATTGGCGCCGGAGCCGACCTCGGCAACGACGTCCGCTTCCGCAGTCGCGGTAAGGTTGCTGACCGACACCGCCACCCCGCCCGCCGTCAGCATGCTGGTGGACACGTTCGCGCCGGTGCCGGTCAGGAATTTGCCGTCTGCAAAATTGTTCGCGGCAAGCAGTGAGACGTTACCACTGCTGGTCGTCACCGAAGCGCCGCCGCGGATTGCGGTTTCTGCGGTGGATTCAATTCTCGCTTCCACGGGCGTCGCCCCGACTGCCGCGCCGCCGCCTATTGTGACCGCACTCGCAAACGCATCTGCCTCGGTCAGGATGGTCGTCGCCAGCGACACATTGCCGGACACGGTGACGTCGCCGGAACCACCGATGTACGTGCGCACCTCGGGCTCGATCGTCGCATTCGCGCTGGTGCCATTGCCGCCGAACAGGAGCGCGCCGCCAATTGCGGTGCCGCTGGCGTCGGCCTTGGTGTCAACCTTGCCTTCGAGCGCGAGGCTGGCACCCGATGTGAGCTTGCCGTCGAAATGCGTCAGCACCGCGCCTTTGATGGTGGCGTCGGCCAACGTGGCACCGACCGCCGCGCCGCCGCCCACGGCCACGCCACTTGCGTCCGCGATCGCTTTCTCGTTGGCATAGGAGCGCAACTGGACGGCGCCGCCCGCGCTAAGTGTCGAAGCGCCGGTCACCGCCGTCTCGAGTTGCGCCGCGACCGTGGCATCGGTGACTGCACCCTGGACACCGACCAGTGCACCGCCCGACGCCGTCGTGGCATTGGCAATCGCGCCCTTGTCGATGGCGCTCTTGCCGTCGGCGGTGTAGTTGTATGTCGCCTGGATCGTGACATTGCCGCTGGTCGTGATAATCGATGCGCCTTGAACTTTCGCGCGTATCGTCGGACTGACCTCCGCCGTGGCGATCGATACACCGGCCCCGATCCCCCCTGAAACCGCGATGCCGAGCGCATCAGCTTCGGCCGAACCTTCGGAATACGCGGTGACATCGACTTTTCCGCTTACATTGATAGTACCGGCCCCGACAAGGGCTTCGATGGTCGGCGACGCGTTGGCGGTCGCAATCGAGCCGCTTCCGCCGAGCAATACGCCGCCTGCGGCCGCTGTGGCCTCTGCATCCGCCGTGCTCTGACCGACACTCTCGACCTTGAAAGACGCCGCGTTGGAAACCGAGCCGTCGAAACGGCTGTGTACCGCCCCGTTCGCGTTGCTTTCGGCAAAGCTGACACCGATGCCGAAGCCCCCGACTGCCAGACCCTCGGCTTTAGAATCGGCGATCTCCATGGATTTGGCCGACAACTCGATCCCGGCTCCCGCCGACACCTTGGAGCCAACGCCAGACATGGTGGAGACATTCGCAGAATTCGTAGCCACGGCAAAGGCGCCGGAACCCGCGACTATTCCGCCGGACCCGGAGCGCGCAAACGCGTTGGCCTTCTTGTTTTCACCAAAGTTGTGGCGCGCGCGCACATTGACCGCACCGCCGGTGCTGTTGACGATCGTGCTTGCGCCAAAGCCTGCGATCACCGTCGGCGTCAAGGTGGCGTGAGCCACCGATGCCACGATCGCACCAAGGCCGCCGATCGCCACCCCGAGCACTTGCGAATCGACATCCATATGGGTCTTGGCTTCGACCGTTACGTTGCCGCTGGTCTTGACGTCGGCACTCGCACCGATCTCTGCTTTGACGGTCGGCGTGACGTCGACGAACGAGAAATTCATGCTGCCTGCGATTGCGCCGACACTGACGCCAAAGGCTTCGCCGGTGGCATCAATGGTGGATTCAGCGTTCATGTCCAACCCGCCAACCGTTGCACTGCCCTGGCCGATCTGTGCATCATTTCCAATGTAGGCTCGGGTCTCATCCGCCGCGGGATTGCCGACCGAGACCTTGGTGAAGGACGCGCCAATCGCGCCGGCGCCTGACGTAACCTGCGGCGCGACAACGTTAATGGTCTGCCGGGTCACCGCATCGATATCGATTGCCGCCGCAGAATCCACGACAGCGTTATTCGCGATGCCGGCGCTAACGGTGCTTGCATCATTGAATACCGCCACCGCGGCACCCAAACCCACAAACCCGACGCCGCCAGCGAACGACTTGATATCGATGTCCTCATCCAGCGTGGCGCTGACCTTCAGCGTCCCGCCCGCGCTGAGCGTGCCGCCGGCCGATGCGGATACATTGGATGCCAGGGTCACTACGCTGATGCCCGCCCCCGCCCCCAC
>Ga0163153_10001484_pt1 | contig 36999 bp, 22 predicted proteins | sample OliLakLV19MP6IB1_FD_148629 | JGI IMG/M metagenome (GOLD analysis project Ga0163153, IMG submission 148629) | Freshwater microbial mat bacterial communities from Lake Vanda, McMurdo Dry Valleys, Antarctica - Oligotrophic Lake LV.19.MP6.IB-1 | ecosystem: Environmental > Aquatic > Freshwater >... | reverse complement strand
CACCCCGAGCGCTTCGTGCGCGGCCGACCCGTCGCAATGCGTGCACCCCGCGAGGTCTGGATCAACAGGCCAGACAAACAGCTGCTGCTCATTCAAGGCAAGGCAGCGGGGTCCCTGCGGGACCCCGTGTGCGAGCTCGCGTATTCATGAACAAAGTGTCTCATTGTTGTTGGCACATTCCGAAGCCTGCCGCGCGGCGCGAGGGTGGCGCGCGTGCCACGATCGGTGCGCGTGGCAAGAGCGGCGCGAATGATGCGAGCAAGGCTAAGAGTGCAAGCAGGGCGAAGGGTGCAAGCAAGGCCCATCGCACAAGTCGTGCATGTCGTGGATAGACTGCCCGACCGTGAAGGAACACGGAACCTGCTTCATGCGACTCCGGCGGATTCGACAGCCAATTTGCTTGCTTTCGACCTTGGTCGCGGTGCCTCTGCTCGCGGGCTGCGCCGATTGGTTCAGCGACTCAGATGCGACGAAGTCGCCACCGCCACCGATCACTTCGGCCGACTATTCGTGGCCAACGACTGATCGAACAAGGACGAGTGCGCCCGCCCCGGCTGCGCCAGGAGCGCCGGTGGCACCAGTCGCCCCAGTGGTTGCCGAGCGCGCACCGGAAGCGAGCGGCGCCGCTTCGACCAGCAGCGAGCCCACATGGGTTCCGCCTCCCGCGTCACCCTCGAACACAACTGTCGAGTCCACACCCCGTGTGAGAGTGCGCAACGAGCCGGCGCCCGAACCGATCGTGACGCGAGCGACGCCACCGACAGCGCCTGAGCAGGAACAACCTCCCGCGCCGCCGCCAACTCCACCCGCCGAAGAACCGCCGCTCGCGCCGCCGCCAACTCCACCCGCCGAAGAACCGCCGCTCGCGCCGCCGCCAACTCCGCCCGCCGAAGAACAACCGCCCGCGCCACCAACAACACCGCCCGCGCAGGAACAACCACCCGCGCCGCCACCAACGCCGCCGGTGCAGGAGCAACCTCCCACGCCGCCGCCAACACCGGCCACCGAAGAACAGCCGCCCGCGCCTCCTGCAGTTTCACCGACGCAAGCGAAGATCAACCAAGCCACTGATGCGCGGCGCGCCGGTGACTATCGTGAGGCCATTCGTCTCTTCGAAGAGATCCTGCGCGAGAACCCGAACCTTCCGGCCGGATACATAGGCATCGGCGAGACGCTGCTCGCGCAGGGTGACCCCGAAGCGGCGGAGCGCTCGTTCCGGCAGGCGATCGCAGTGTCGCCCACCAACTTCGACGCGAACCTCGGACTCGGCCGCGCGCTGCATCGACAGAACAAGTTGCTCGACGCGGTCGCTGCGTATCACAAGGCGCTCGTCATCGATCAAGACTCTGCGGTTGCGAACATGAGCATGGCGCTCGCCTATCTGCAGCTCGACAACGCGTCGGGTGCAATCCCGTTCGCCGAACGCGCCGTTCGACTCGATGCAAAGAACGGCCCCGCGCGCGTGAATCTCGGCGTCGCGTACGAACGGCTCAATCGCACCGAGGATGCGATCGTGCAATATGAGAAGTCGCTCGAGTTGATCGAGCCCACGCCGCAGATCCTTCGCAATCTTCTCAATGCGTACGCATCTGCGAAACGCTTCCAGGAAGCGGCGAACACGGCCGATGCGCTGGTGCGACTCGATCCGTCCAGCGACAACTACGAACGCCTCGGCTGGGCGCAATTCAAACTCGGCGACTTCACGAAGAGCTCCGCGTTCTATAAGAAGTCGACGGAGATCGATCCGGCGAACTGGGTGAGCATCAACGGACTCGCGGTCAACGCGATCAACCGCTGGCTGCTCTCTGGTCGCCAGGATCGCAGCGCCGCCGCCGATGCATCGAGCTTCTTCCGTCGCAGTCTGCAGCTCAATCCCGACCAGCCGAAGGTCGTCAAGCTGATCACCAGCTACGGCCTGTGAGCGCTGCACGCGACGATCGCCGCGCGCTGCCCGGCCCGCCGGAGTTCGCAACGGTCGCGAAGCCGGAACCCGGCGCGCTCACGCCGTACCTTGCAACGCTCGTGGGTGGTGCCACGCTCACCGAACAGGAGAGCGCTTCGGCGTTCGAAGTGATCGCGAGCGGTCGCGCCAGCGAACCCGAGATCGGTGCCTTGCTGGCGCTGCTCGCCACGCGCGTGCCGACCGCCGATGAACTCGCAGGTGCGGTGCGCGTGATGCGTGCGCGCGTCGAGCGCATCCCGACGCGCGTGCCGGCGGCGGACATTCTCGACACCGCTGGCACCGGTGGCGCGCCGAAGACCTTCAATGTCTCCACTGCTGCTGCGATCGTGGCGGCGTCGCTCGGCGCCCGCGTCGTGAAACACGGCAACCGCAGTCGTACCGGTCGCGGCAGCGCCGAGGTGCTCGCGGCGGTTGGTGTCAATGTCGATGCGTCGCGCGAGGTTCAGGCGAGCGCACTCGAACGATGCGGCATCTGCTTCGCCTTCGCCGTGCATCATCATCCCGCGGCCAAGCACGCGCTCGGCGCGCGCAAGGCGCTCGGCATCCCCACCATCTTCAATCTCGTCGGTCCGCTCGTGAATCCTGCGGGCGCGCAACGACAAGTCATCGGCGTCTATCACGGTCGCCTGATCCAACCGATGGCCGAAGCGCTCGCGCGACTCGGTTCGCGGCGCGCGCTCGTGCTGCACTCCGACGATGGACTCGATGAGCTCAGCGTGCACGCACCGAGTCGCGTGGTGGAAGTCAATCAAGGCCGCATCAGCGAGTGGCGCGTCGATCCAGCGCGACTCGTGCCTGCGACCGGCGCAACGAACGCGACGAGCGCGACCGGCGACCATGACACGAATGGCGCGTCGATCCGGCCGCAGACGCTGGCTGAGGCGGCGTCGCTCTTCCTTCGCGTGCTGCATGGTGATGAGCGCGGAGAAGCGCGGCGCATGGTGCTGCTCAACGCGGCGGCGGCGCTGCTCGTTGCTGATCGCGTGACGTCGCTCGAAGAAGGCGTCGCGTCGGCCGCCACCGCGCTCGACTTCGGTGACGCGTGGAAAACGCTCGAAGCGCTCGCCGAAGCGACAGGCGGTCGACTCGCCCCTTGCGGTTGACGAACCCGTAGGCATGTTCAAGGTGCCGAACGCTCGAAGCGCTCCACAATCTCGTCGCGGAGATCGGGTGCATGGTGAGTAGCATTCACCGATGCCCGGTGATGGCGACGACACTCAGGCTCCTCCCACACCGCCGTTGAAGAGACATCCCGCGCTTCAGCCGCTGTCGCGCGAACACATGAGCGGGTTGATCCAGGCGCGCAACCTTCAAAGGGCGGCGGGAGCGGACAGCGTGGCTCGCACTCGAGCGATTGCTGAGTTCGTGATGGTCTGGCAGTCGGAGATCGGGGAACACTTCAACGACGAAGAGCGTTTGCTGCTCCCGTTGATGACCAGTCGAGAGTTGCGTGAGCGGCTGCTCTCCGAGCACCGGGTGCTGCGCGAGCTCGCGGGGAGATGTGAGCGGGATCCCGGTGGGGTCGCCGCAGATCGAGAAGTGATCCGTACCCTCGGCACGCTGCTCCACGATCACATTCGGTGGGAGGAGCGGGTGTACTTAGAGGTCGTCCAGCGCCAACATCCAGAAGCGCTGGCGCTATTGGCACACGAGTCCGAGGCGATCGAGCACCGCCGCCCCGGCGCGCGGGCCCGGCTCAGCCTGGCTGGTGGCGAGCCCGACACTCTGCACAAGGAAGGTCGTCCCATGAACGAAGAACGCCTGCGTCAACCACCTTCAGACCGTTTCGCGGCCGACTGGCTGGCGTTCGATCTGCACGCCGAGTCGGCTGCCTTGCGAGCCGAATCCACTCCCGCACACCACGGTCATCGGCAGAAGACTCTGTACAAGGACGCGGGGAGAACAGTTGCGCTCTTCGTCATGGAGGCTGGCGCTGGTTTTCCGGAACACGCCACCAACGGAATCGTGACTGTGCAGGTGATCGAGGGCGGCTTGTCCATGACAGTCGCAGGCGTGCCGCAACAGCTCGACGCCGGCGCCCTGTTGGTCATTTCGCCCGGCATCCGGCACGATGTCCGCGCATCGTCCCCGGCGGTGTTCGTGCTCCAAGTGAGTCTTGCGGCACCCGATGGTGAGCGCTGATCTCGGTGCACGCCGGTCACTCTCAAGAAGAGGTTCGCAGCGGCGTCGCGTCGCGTCGCGCCATCAGTTGCATGCCGGTGTCAGCCAGCACTCAGGCTTGTGGCGGTGCCGGCGAGCAGGTAATCGAGCACATCGTTCGCCGTGTAGGAGTCGCGGCCGTTGAGGAACGCGCCGAGTACCTTCGCTTGGTCGCCCGCCGTAATCAACGGGGATTCGGTCGTCCCGCCCGAGCGCAGCTGCCCGTGACCGGTGTTGGCAAGCAGCGCGTTGCACAGGCAGCGCCTGCCGACAGTGTCGTTCGCCTCGCCGCCCTTGGCGACATAGGCCTCCACCGGTTCGGCGGGGCAGCGATAGCCCACACCACCGTTGCTCTTGCGATAGGCCGTTCGAAGGTAACCGAGGTCGCAGAGGCGCGCGCGCGGTGCCTGCTCGGCCGTCGCGTCGCCGAGCACGACGATCTTGAACGGATATCCCGTCGGCGAGGCCAGCGGATCTGTGCGCACATCGAGCTGACCCGCACGCGCGGAGGCGAGCGCCTCGCGGCGCAGCTCCGGCGCCAACCCTGACTCGTTGCAGAAGGCGAAGAGTGTGCCAACCTGGATTCCCGCAGCGCCCGCCTTGAGCGCTGCCGCGAGTGACTCGGGAGATCCTGTTCCGCCAGCCAGCCAGAAGGGAAGACCGAGCTCGCGAATGGCCGCGAGATTGACCTCGTCGCGCACGCCGTAGATCGGCTCGCCCCGTTCGTTCCGTTGGGCGTCTCCTCGCGGCGGCGCGTTGTGTCCGCCTGCGGTCGCCCCTTCGATCACGAATCCGTCAATACAGCCGGTCGCCTTGCGGGCGAGCAGGGTCGCGAGAGAGTTCGAGGCGACGATGGCGAGAAAGCGCGGGCGAGTGAGCGGCTGCGATACATCGGTGCCGTGACGCCGCGGGTCGAAATGCAACTGCTCGGCGTCGCCAGACTCTGCCCCCACCAAATGAAGGCGCAGCGTCGCTGGCTCGTGCCTGGCGAGCCGGTCTAGCACACCGGGAATCTCGCGCGGGATGCCGGCCCCCATGAGCACGAAACCGACTCCAGCGAGCATCGCCCCGTAGAGCGACGCGAGCGTCGGCAATTGGATCTTGGTCAGCAAGTTGATGCCGACGGCACCGCCGTGACCTTCGCGGGCAAGGTGCACCTCGACGAAGGTCGCTGCCAGGTTCAGCTGCTCGCGCTCGACGCTTGTTTGCTGCCGGAGCATCGGAACCGTGCGGTAGGGCGTTCCCGCGGGGCGGCCGCCTGGTCGGAAGTACCGCGCAAGCACGCGCTCGGCGACGCCGGGGATCGGCAAGGCCCTGAGTGCGCGCCGCAAGTGCCCGCCAAGGTCGCCGTCTTCGAGACGCCGTGTGAGCAACACATCCGAGCCGGTCCCCGAGACAACTCCGAGTTGACCCGCGCGAGAAACCGCCTGCGCAAGCTCCCAGCCGGAGATTCCGACACCCATGCCACCTTGGATGACAAGCGGCAACGTTTTCGCGAATCCCATTATGAGGCGCTCCTCATCGGAGTGTACGCGGCAACGACGCACGGGCGATGGGCTACATCATTGTCCTCCTAGTGCTTATCCGGCTCATCGCTCGTTGATTTGTTCGACTCGCCCCTTGTCGGCTTGTGGGACTGCCTGCAGAATCACTCCAGCTCTGCGCGGCCGTCATCCCAGAAGAAGCGCGGCACACGCCGAGACCGCGCGCACGGCGACCGTACCGTGCGGTCATGCGCGGGGGCGTCCACACCGACGATGACGATGGCACCAACTCGCGCGACGCCAGATCACCGCGCGGCGCGATCGTCTGGATCGCGATCTCCCTGCTGATCGGCACGCTTGCTGGACTTGAGGTTGTCGGCGCCACCGACGATGGTCACATCATCGATTGCGTGGTTGATGGTGGGCTTGTGCTCTGTGTCGTATTCGCGGCTGGTCTTCGTCTTGCGCGGCGCTGGCTGCAGCGACCATCGACCACCGTCGTCGCGGCGATTGCGGCGGCGGCATTCGGAGTCGTCAATGGAACACTCGGTGCCGCGTTCGACCGCGCGGATGGCGCACGATCCTTCGCAGTCGACGACTCCCAGCTCGTGTCGATCGATGGTGTCGTCATGGCCGATCCGGTGGCGCGTGTCGACGGGTCGCGCCTGCGACTGCCGGGGGAGGACCAACTCTCGCGGTTCATGAGACGACCTCCGGGTGTGACGATGCAACTGGCGGCAGGCAGCGATCGTGAGCGCCGTTATGAGGTTCAACTCGCGGCGCGTCCGTTTCCTATTCGCGCGGGTGACCGGCTGCGCGTGCGCGGATGGCTGGAGCCGGACGCGGCGCCGCGCAACCCCGGGGGCTTCGACTCCGCCGCCGCTCGTCGGCGTCGTGGTGAAGTCGGTCGCGTGATCGTCGAGGATCCGGCGCTCGTGACCCGCATCACCAGCGCGGACGCGCCAACACTTGGAGCCGGTGATCAGCTCCGCGCCGTGCTTGCACGCGGGTTGGTCCGTTCACTCGGCAGCGCCACCAGTCCAGCGGTGCGCGACATGGTGGTGACGATGACACTGGGTACGCGAGGCGAGACGCTGCCCGCGGTTCGCTCGCTCTTCGCGCGCACGGGGCTCAGTCACTTCATCGTGATCTCCGGGTTTCATCTCGCGGTGATCGCAGGTGCGCTGCTCTTCGTTGCGCGGCGAGCCGGATTCGGTCGCCGCGCCTGCGGCCTGGTGCTCTTCGGTGCATCGCTCTTCTTCCTCTTCCTGCTCGACAGCCAGGTCTCGGTCGTGCGCGCCGGATTGGCGGGACTCGTCACCGGCGCCGTACTCCTGCTCGGTCGCGGATGGTCGGCCATCAGCATTCTGGCGCTCGTCACGATTGCCGTGCTCGTGGTCGATCCAGAGGCAGCTGCGGAAGCCGCGTTTCAGCTGAGTTTCACAGCTGTGGCGGCGCTGCTGCTGCTGGCTCGACCGATCGATCGTCTTCTCTGTGCGAGTCTCGAAGGCGCGTTGGCGCCGCGATCCTGGATCCGGCATCGCCTGCACCCTCACATTCGCCGCCGCGCCGCCGCCGCCGCGATGAGTGGAGCGCAGCGCTCCGTTCGAGGTCCGATTCATCATCAGTCGTTTCCTCATCCTGACGCACTGCGACGCGTGGTCATCGCGCGCATCCTGGCGAAACCCGTCAGCACCGCCGTCGCGGCGTGGATCGTGACGACACCGATCACGCTGCATCACTTCGGGCAGATTGCAGGCTGGGGTGTGATCGGATCGGCGGCGCTCGGGCCGATCGCGTCGATCATGGCAATCGTGGGATTGCCCGCGGCGCTGCTTGGTGCGGTCACTCCCATCCTTGCGGTGCCCGCAGGGTGGGTGCTTGCCGTGTCCGGCACGCTCTTCCTCGAGGCGGTCGAGTGCATCTCCCATCTTCCCGGCGCCTGCGTGCGATTTCCGCCCCAGCCAGGTTGGTGGTGCGCGCTGATGGTGGTGTTGCCGTTCGTGTGTGCGCGTGCATGGCGCACGATCCATCGATCGCGCGCGATCGTGGTGGTGCTCCTGTTCGCCATCGGAGCCATCTCGCTGCGCCCCTGGTGGCCCTCATCGTCGCGATCGCTCGAAGTCGTTTCACTCGATCTCGGATTCGGTCGCTGCGTGCTCGTCCGGTGTGGCACGCGCGCTGTGCTCATCGACGCGGGCTCGCGCAATGCACCCACTGCAGGTTCGCGCACGGTTGTTCCTGCGCTCGTGGACCTCGGCGCGCTTCGACTTGATGCCATCATCGTCACTGAGCGCTCGATGCAGTGCATCAGCGCGCTGCCGGAGGTACTGCGTGCCGCGTCGGTCGCGAAGCTCATCGTTCCAGAGTCGATGTTGGAGGCACTGCCGGAATCAGCGCCCGCGCTCCTGCTTGCGTGCGCATCGGGGCAGCGTGTGCCTGTCAAGACACTCGCCAGTGGAGAAGACTTGGAGCTCTCGTTGGCTTCTCGCGACGAACCGCTGCTTGTATTGCGTCTTCTCGCGGAGAGCGCCTCGCCGACCGACGCGACTTCGATCACGGTGTCGATTCACGGCGCCCAGTTCACCGGATCCGTGCCGTCGCTCGCCGCGAGCGCCATCGATGGCGGACGATCAACACGTGCACCACAAGTCGGCGGCGCGCGGTCCGTATCGGGTCGACGCGGTGCCAGACTCTGGCGCTGCGACCCGATCAGTGGGTGGACGGCCCATCGCTTCGGCCATCAGGGCTGGACGCCGGCGCCGATCGTCGAATGAGTGCGCCGCGCTCGATCACGAGTCCATCCTGAACGGCGCCGTCGCCGACATCGACGATTTCGATCTCGATCGACGGTGGCTCGACCTCGATGACGAAGTCGAACGCGGGCCGTGAGGCGTCCATCAGCGTGCGCGCGTGTTCACGCCCACCAGTTCGCATGATCACTTCGAAGCACCCATGCAGGATCCGATCACGCGGCACGACAAGCCGACCGACGAACACGGCGGGCTCCGTGATGTCGATGCGAAGCGTGGCCGGACCGTCGAAACCGATCGCTGGGAGCGTGAGCGGCCACGCGCCATCGTCCGCGCTCCCAACGGTTGGACTCGACGCCATCCGCGGGCGACGCGACGGCCACTCCATCCGATCAGGTGGTGTGACTTGATAGCGGAGCGCGTGGCTCTGTTCGTTCGCGTTGCATTGCATCGAACGCATTGCGATCGCCTCCGCTGGTTGATCGCCAGCAATCGCCGCGAGCGCCATCAGCGGCACACTGACTGAAGGTCCGCGCGACATCTGTACACCTTCGAGTCGGAGTGATCCGTTCTCCTGAAGCACCACCGACGAGGCGTCGATGACGGAGCCGTCGATGAGCCACACGCGTCGCATGGCGCCTCGCTTGGGCGCCTCCGGCGTCACGAACGCGATCGACTGTACGCCCGCCAGCGGAAGTTTCGTCTCCGTGCCGCCCGTGCGCGCTTCGAGCACGAGTGGATCGGCGAGCGACGAGACAAATCCTTCGAGTCGATCCCCTGTGCGGAGTCGCACGACATCGGCATCGACGGAGCCGGCGATCGGTGGCGCACCGTCGAACGACACCCAGCGCAGTTCCGTCGTCGGCAATTCGATCGCACCCAGCGCGCGTTGCACCCAGCGCAGCCCTGATGCGTTCGCCTCGGCCACTCCCGGCAGTCGCTCACCGCTGGCGAGCATGGCCACACCCATGCCCATGGTCAGTGCCGGTTGTGCCTGCGCCTCTGTGATGAGGCCCACGCTCGTCGACCACGGCACGCGCTCCGTGTTGCCGTCTGGGTTGCGAAGCGCCACGCCCTTGTCGTCGATGGCGACGATGACGCCATGGAGTACGCGACCCTCAGCGCCAAGAACGATCGCCGGCATCGTCGCTGTTGCCGTCAGCGCTGTGGTGGACTCCACACGCGCGGTCGACGGCGCGGTGGCTGCAGACTGCGCGGCGGCCGCGCTCATGACCAACCCCAGCGCGAGCGAGCCGCACATCGATTGAATGATCACGCCGTTCACTTCTGGAAGATCGGCAGATATCGCTTGGGCATCTGGAGAATGATGAGCGCCATCGAAGTGGAGTACGCCTGTCCGAACTGGAAGTCCGACCACGCGCCGCCTTCGCTCTGACGAGCGATCACTTCATCGCGAATGGCGGGCCACCAACGAGCCCAGCGTTCACCTCCGGCCAGATACATCGCCTGCACCGCGTAGTAGTGCCCGTAGAAATAGTGGGTCTGGGAACCGGGACCACCGCCATCGGGGAACGCATTGCGATTGAGGTACTCGAGTCCACGATCGATCGCATCGTCCTTGTAGATGCCTGCGTAGTTGAGGCTCGCCACACCGGCGGCGCTGCGTGGCCACGCGCTCTGTCCCGGTTGCAGCATGTAGCGGAACCCTCCGTCTGCATTCTGACAGTCGCGCACATACTGAACCGCGCGATCGATCGTCTCGCGCGAGACCTTGATGCCGGCGTTTCGCGCGCTCCGCAGCGCCATGATCTCGCAGATGGTGACGCTCACATCGGCGTCGTTGGGCACGGGGTTGTAGCGCCAACCACCTTCGTTGTTCTGACTGTTCTGAATGAGCTGCACGGCGCGAACGAGTGCGTCGCGCACGCGCTCGTCATCGGGATTCATGCCGTAGACCTCGCCCAGAAAGAGGCACGCGAAGCCGTGACCGTACATCGGCCCGTGCGATCCCTCGGCCACCAGGAGTCCCGTTTCTGTGCTCGAAGCGATCACGAAGTCGAGCGCCTTGCGCACGACTTCGCCGTAGCGGCCGCGATCCGGCAGATTGCCGTCGGCCATGAACGCCAGACCCGCGAGCGCGACGACCGCGACATTGCGCGAGTATCGGTTGCGTCCGAATGTCCCGTCGGGATTCTGAATCGACGCCAGATAGCGCAAGCCGCGATCGACCGAGTCGCCCAGTTCGGGCGTGATCTCGCCCTGGATCGGGTTGTTCTGTGCGCTCTTCGACGACGCTTCGATCGGCTCGTCCGTCGTCGGGATCGATGCGGGCTCCGCTGGCGGCGCTGGTGTGGGCGGCACCGATGGTGCCGGTTCGCTTTGCGCCATCGCACTGGCGCATGTGATCCACACGGATGCAACGCTCGTGGCGATCACTCGCACGCGGCGCCTGCAGCAACTCGGTGCACTCATCGCGACGCCTCCTCTGCCATGCGCCGGTAGTACTCCTCCGTGAGTCGCAGATACAGACTGGAGACGCGATCGCGCCGACCCTGCTGCACGAGATCACGGATGCGCGGCGGCAGTGTTCCCCACTCGACACGACCCTCTTCCATCACTTCGTTCAGCGCGCCATCTTCGAGCTCCGGAGGCTGCGGCTGACCATCCTGCGATTGCCCGCCGCGCTGCGCCTGCTGTTGACGCGACGCCGCATCCTGTCGTCGATCGCCGGGTCGCTGCTGACTCGCTTGCGACTCTTCGTCCTGCTTTTCCTGATCGCGGTTGCGCTGACTCGATTGTGAACTCGACTGTTTTTGACGCTGGCGCTGCTTCTTCGCGGCATCGATCAGCGCATCGAGACGACGCACGGCGTCCTCCTGGATGCGCTGTGTTTCGACGCCTGAGTCTTGTTGCACACCGAGTCGCTCCATGGATCGACGCATCGACTCGACCGCCTGTGTAAAGGTGTCCGCCAGTTCATCCTCGCGGAGCGATCGATCGAGTCGATCGCGCAGCGCGTCGTCTACTCCTGCGCCGTCGCGTGGTGCGTCGGCGTTCCCGTCTGCAGTACGCGCGCCATCGGTTCCTGCTTCTGCGCCAGCGCCTGCGCCAGAACCCGCATCGGCACCCGTGCCGCCTCGCGCGCCACCTGCGGGCGAGATGCCGAGCAGGTCATCCAACGTGGGTGGTTGCTTCGCGGGCGGCGCAGCGCCGGAACCGGTGGCTGATGGCTCCTGCGACTCCTGCGGATCTTGTGGCTTCGGTGGCGTCTTTGGTGTCTCACTCGCGCGAGTGTCGGGGATCTGCGCTCCGCTCGCGGGTGGATCATCACTCCTGGCGGTGCTCGCCTGACCGGTGTGAGCTGCGGTCGTGAATCCCGGCGCGGGCGGTGGGCCCGGCTGAACATCGGGTGACGCGCCCGGACCCATGCCGGCGCCGCCTTCTGCCGCGCGACGCAGTCGCTCCACCCACGCCTGCCCATGCTCCATCAATTGCTGCTGCAGTCCCGCCAGGTCCCTCAGTTCCGACTGTCGCTCTTCCGGCGCAAGTTCACTCTCATCAAGCATGCGCGTGCGCCGCGCCAACTGCGCCTGCGTTCCGCGCAGCAGTCGCAACTCGGCGACGGGCGGAATCGCGGGACGCGCGGGCTGGGCGCCGCCCTCGCCTTCACCGCCAGCCTCGCCGCCGGCTGCCGCTGCCGCCTCTGCGAAGGGATCATCGTTCGCGCTGCGATCGGAGAGCGCTTCGCCCATCATCGCCAGCGTCTCTGCCGCGAGCGCTTGATCGTCGAGTGTGCGCTTGGTCACGAGCACCTGCGCCAGATTCTCACTGCTGCGCGTCATCCACGCGTCGAGTCGACCGGCGGCGGATTCGAAGAGTTCGCTTGATGCCAACTCCTCATGGTCGCGACGCAGATCGCTCACCGCCGATCGGATGAGCTCCTGTTCAACTGAGAGCCGCTTCGATTCGACGAGTTTGCGACGGTCTCGCGCAGCGGCGCCGACGAGCGGCTCTGACGCCGTGCGAAGGCCCGCCTGCCGCTCCGAGAGTGTGCGCAGAGCGGCGGCCAACTCGCGCCGCTTCTCTTCGGCCTGCTGTTGCTCCGCCTGCTGCCGCTGCGACTGCGTCAACTCGAGTGCCTCGACGAGCAGTCCGCGCGAACGATCGAGTGCGCTATCACCGCCGACGAGATCGGCCGGATCGGCCCGCAGCAGCGCCGCCGCCACCGCGCTGCGTTCGCCCGCGCGCTCAAGCAGCCGCGCCACACGCTCCGTGCCACTCGCAGAGCGCGCGTCATCGGTCACCGCGCCGATGTTGCGATCGAGCGAAACGATGCGCAACACAAGCGGTGCCAGCGCACTCGATGTCGGTGCGACCGCCTCGGCCGCTGCCTGGCGCATGCTTGCAAGTCCCTCTTCCGCCTGCACGACGAGCTTGCGCACGCTCTCCTCAAGTGTGGCAAGCCGGCGTCGCAGTTCCTCTACACGCGAACGGCGATCATCCTGGACGGCTTCCATCATGCGCTGTGCCGTCTCGGCCGCTTCGCGCAGGGCTTGCTCAGCGTTCGTCGGTTGGTTCTGCGCGGTGCGCTCCGAGGCCTCGTCGAGTCGGCGAGCGATGCTCTGCTCCTCGCCGCGGCGAGCCGCCTCGCGCATGCCTGCGGCGCGCGTGCGATCTGCCTCTGCGAGCCGCTCCGCACGATCGCGCAGTTCATCGAGCGTCTCACGCGCATCGTCCGCCGCCGCCCGATCGCGCGTCGCCAATCGATCGAGTTCCAATCGCTCCTCGGCCGAGAGTGACTCGAGATCACGACCGACGGTCCGTTCACCCGCCCGCGCCGTCTCTTCGAGCAGTTTGTCGATCTCCTGCGCCAGCCTCTCGATGCGACGCGTTGCGACCCACGCGTCCTCGTCCTGATCGAGCAGGCGCACGAGATCCTCGAGTTCGGCTCGCGCTTCTTCCTGCGCTTCGCCCGCCGCCGTGGCCACGTCTTCCGCTAGGCCCGGCTGCGCCTCGGCATCGGCGGCGGCGCTCTGCGAGAGCTGCGCGGCTGCATCAGCGGAGGCGGCACCTGCCGCATCGAGCAACCCCTGCGCCTGACGCATGATCTCACCGAGTGCTTCTTGCTCCAATCCTCCGGCTCGTGCGCGTGCGTCGAGCGCCCCCACGGCGTCGCGCATCGTGCGCACGCGATCGGAGAGCTGCGCCTGCCGCCGTGCGCGATCACCTGCTGGTGTTGGCTCACCCTGTTCCGGTTGTGCCGAGTTGATGATGTCGCGCTGCGTCGCCTCGGCTCGCATGGCCGACTGCCGCACGGAGGCGAGCTGCGCGCGGATCTGCCGCGTGAACTCATCTTCGCCGACGATCCTGATGCGTCGTGGTGGCGAGACGGTTGGCGCTCGGCGAACACCGTCGGCCTCAAAGCTGTCGGTGGCGACGGCGGAGACGAGCAGTGTTTCGCCCGCGCTCGCACCCAGCGCCTCGGGCGTGATCGTTCGCTCGAAGGTGCCCGTCTCGGCGCCAACGCGGCGCCGCTGCTCGTGCGGCTCCGCACCAAGCCGTTCGATGCGCAGCCCGATCTCGTCGAGCGCCACATCGTCGCGCGCTTCGGCAACCAGCCGAATCGTGGCGGTCGGCAAGACGACTTCATCCGCGGACGGTTCGGTCATCGATGCGCTGGGCGCGTGGTCCGGAGCAACCGGGACTCGGTAGCGCGCACCGTCATCGCTTGTGATGCCGTGCTGGTCCCGCAATGTGAGTGCGAGCGAGAGATCTTCAAGCGCGCGAGTGCGGAGGCGCACGCGATCACTGAGTGAAAGATCTGTCGCGCTCCCAGGGTTGCCTTTGCTCGCGCCCGTGACTGCGTCGGTCGCATCAACGGCGTCGATGATCGTGCCTTCGGGCAGACCCTCGCCGAAGGTTGCCCGCGCCCACGCGGCGCGAGCATCCGCGTCGATCGGCACTGGAATGGCTCGCGTCAATTCGAAGTCGATCTCAACCGTGCTGCCCGCAAGGATCGGTGTCGCAAGCACGGCGCGAGCGTCCACACCTGCGCCGAGTTCGACACGGCGCGGCTCGATCGACGCGGAGGCGTAGTCGGGCGGCGCGGCAGTCAGCGTCGCCTGGCGCACGGACGGCGGCGTCACGAGTTCAATCGTCGCGACTTCGGTCAAGGCGTCGGCTGTACCAAAGCGGTACTCGACGGCGTCGGCATCGAGATCGAGCGGTCGCTCGAAGACTCCCGCTTGTTGATGTGCGAGCAGCGCGTCGCGCCACGGTCCGGGGCGACCTTCGCGCACCAGTCGGTAGCGCACGAAGGGTCTCATCGATGTGGGATCGCCGCGCACGGCCTCGGCGCGGAGCAGCACCGCGCTGCCGCGCGGAAGATGCGTGACGCCGTCCATAAGCGAGTGCACCATCGTGCGCGCGGGCCACTCGGTGGCGGTCCACGGCAGCAACGCACGCTTCGCGCCGATCATTGCGGTCGACGGATCGACCAGCAGGAGCGCCACCGGAACCGCGAGCGCCGCGAACAATCCAAACACCGCGCGACTCACTCGATCCCAGCGCACGAGATCAGTGAAGGTGCCACCCGACGCGAGTCGCTCGGTGCGCTCGATCGCGCGTGCTTCGAGCGCTCCTCGTGCCGCACGCGATTGAAAGTCGACACTCGATGCCAAGTCACCGGCCAATCCGGGTCGCTTTCGTTCGACGCGCAGTGCGAGCTCCGTCAGCGGAGGGCGGAACCTTGCCGCCGGCCACCACCATCGCACAACGAGCAGCGCGAGCGCGCACGCACCGACGGCGAGCGCCGCGATGCGGATGAACATGGGGAAGCGTGCGACGGCGTCGAGTGCCACCCACGCGGAGGTCGCCGCCAGCGCAAACGCGAGCAGCACCGCTGTTCGCTCGGTCACCAGGACCGCGCGAGCGCGGCGTCGCAGGCTCTCCAGTCGTCGAACGATCGTGGTCACGAGCGCGGTTGACCTCCGGGACACACGCGATCCGAGGCCTCGGATCGAGATGTCCGTCGTCTCAGGCTAGCCTTGACCATCGTCGGATACTCCATTCGAGAGCTGGAATCAGGATCAGCAGAATCAGGGCCAAAGGCGTGTCCCAGAGCGTCTGCGTGAGCGGATGTTCAACCGTCACCGCTCGGTTGGGAAGCAGATCGGGGCCGAGAAGGAGCTCGATGTCCTCGATTGCGAGCACCTCACCATTCGTTGCGTCGGCGATCTGCTCAAGCAGCGCGTGGTCTGTTTCCGGCCGCGCCAACTCCATGTCACCGCGCACGACTTCGAGTTCCACACTCGGACTCGTGGCGCTGGGCGCGTCACCGCTCGTCACGCGATAGGTGCCGGCGCGATCAGGGAAGATCGTGGTCGCGAAACGACCGGGAACATCTTCGACTGGCGACAACTCGAGCACTTGCGGCTCGACCCCTGCGCTCGCATCCGTCGTCGTCACGATCACCTTCCGCGCGGCCGCGCCGCCAGCATTGGCGCTCGCCGCGGTCGGATCGAGCATTGTGACTTCGATGCGCACCGGATCACCACTCTCGACACGACGCGGCTCGACGCTGAGTTGCAATGAACTGTCATTCGCGTCGACGGATGATCGCGCCAGATGGCGAATCAGCTGCAACCAGAATCGTTCTGGCAACGACTCGCCGCGACCGTAGCGCCAGCGCCATGTCTCGTCGGTCGCGATGTACATCGACTGCCCGGCGCCGTAGCGCATCGACACGAGCAGCGGCAATGGGCGGCCACCATCGCCAGACGCCGTCTCTGCGATCACTTCGGCGGTGGGCTTGAGATCCGCGGGCTCGAATCGCTGCGCCCACTCCAGGCGCGACCATCCCGCAGCGGCTCGACTCAGATCGGCGGGCCAGGGTTCGTCGTCGATGCCCGAGACGCGCAGCAATCCGAGCCTTGCCGCGCGCGCGGTCGGGCGCATCGTGACAGCTTCATCGAAGCGTTCTGGTTCAAGCGCGCCTCGGAACGGCAGCGTCTCCTCAAGCGCCGTGCCCTTCCATGAGCGCGGCACCGCGCGACTGCCGCCGATCCAGAGAAGACCTGCGCCTCGCTTGGAGACAAGGCTCTTGATCGCGTCCATCTGCGTCGTCGAGAACGCGCCCGCGGAGACATCGCCGAGGATCACGAGATCGAACGCTGCGAATTCCTCGGCGTTGCGCGGCAGTCGCGCAATTGGTGCGTTGCCTTCCTGCGCGAAGTCACGATCCGCCGACAACAGCATCACCGAGCTCTCGATGCCTCTTTCGCGCACGAGCAGGTTCTTGAGATAGCGATACTCCCAGCGCGGATAGCCCTCGACATAGAGCACGCGGATCGGTCGGTCGATCACGTCGACTCGGAAGCGCCGCGTGTTGTTCTCCTCGACGAGATCGCGGCCGTCGGGTTCGATCTCGACGCGCCATGTTCGCTCGCCCGGAAGCGCCGCGCGGCCGACGAGCGTGATCGTGCGCCGCCCGCTCTCCGTGTCGTTGAACTCGCGCGCGTCCAGCACTTCACCGGTCGCGTCGTCGACGAGCTTCACGCGCAGCGCACCGCCGACGGATGACGATCGGTCGAGATCGACTTCGATCGGCATCTCATCCTGGATGAACGCTCGCTGCGGTGCGTCGATGGCTCGAATCGCGTGATCGCCGGTCGGCTCGCTCGCTCCCAGCGGCACGACATGCACGCGCACGCCATCGCTCTGCAATCGGCGCAGCAGCGCTCGATCCGGCGGCGCGATCGTGCGACCATCGGAGAGCATCACGACACCACTGACGGGTCGTGCCGCGACGCGCTCGAGTGCCGATGTCAACGCCGGTCCGATCTCTGTCGCGACGCCATCGGGTTCACCGAGTGCGGGCAGTCCATCGGCGCCGACTTCGAGCTCGCGCACGCCCGCGTCGAAACCAAGGTGCAGCACGCGTCGCGATTCCGCGAGCGACCGCCAGACTTCCGCATGACCGCTGATCGCCTGGTTCAACTGCGCTTCACGCGGTGACCGTGTTCCGTCGACCATCGCATCGGGGATCACCATCGATCGACTGCGATCGCTCAGCACCACGACCCAGTCGGGTTCCACGCGCTCGCGCGGCAGCGTGAGCAGCGGCCCGCAGATCAGCACCAGCAACAGCAGAAAGAGCGTGGTGCGCAGCACGCCGACGATGGTGCGCCGCGTGGGCGAAAGCGTGAGTCCGCGCAGCGACCAGAGCGATCCGACCGCGAGCGCCACGGCGATGAGCAGCCACGCCCACACCGGCATCGCTCGTTCGAATCCGACGCGCCATTGTGAGTGATCGACATCGTGGGGCAATCGCAGCAGCCAGTCGATCAATGGCTGGATCGCCGTCATCGCGCGCTCCCGGCTGTGGCCGATCGACTCAGGATCCGCGCCAGGATCAACTCCATGAGTGCCACGAACGCCGCAATGATGAGCAGCACCAGACTCCATGAGCCTTCAGCACGCGCCGTCGTTGCAATTGCATCTCGCTGTCCTTCATTGGCGTCGCCCAACACGGTCCATGAGCCCGACGCGCGGAGCCATGCGTCGACAGCAGCTGGTGCGTTGGGTTCGATGTTCGTGCGCCGATGATCGACGTTCACGGCGATCGCGCCGAGCGTGCGCCCCGACTCGTCGAGTGCGTCGTAGACGCCTGGACGCACGACCGGTTCGCGTGTGCGTCCATCGATACCAACCGTGATCGATCCGCCGCGCCCAGGACTCGTCGCGCCGCTCACGCCTGCGGGATTCGCCGTTGATCCCAACGCTGCGTCGCGTGGAACGAGCATGACGGCGCCACGCGGTGCTGTCACCTGCACTCCGGTGTACGCCGTCTCTTCGCCGCGCGCCAGCCGTCGTCCCTGCCGCACAAGCTCCTGCATGAGCGGCACCATGAGCGGCCGTACGGGCAGATCCGTCCACTCGAGTTCGGGCGCCGCGGTGAGCAGCATCACCCATCCGTGTTGCGTCGACGAACGACCCGCGAGCAGGAGCGGCTCGCCGTCATCGAAGAGCAGCGCCGACTCTGCGTCCGCTGCGGGCGCTCTCGCGCGCAGCCGACGCGACACGGTGACGGGTGCGCTCAGGATCGACAATTCCGATCCGAGCATGCGAAGTGTCGCCGACGGTGGCTGCTCCGGTGCCAATCGCCACACATCGTCCTTGTGTTCAACCTCTGCATCGATGCGCCAGGTCGGCACGAGCGCTGTGCGAAAGCGCTCCACCCATCGCTGGCCAATCTCTTCCGGCGCGGGTGTCACGATCAAGGAGCCGCCGCCATCTACGAAATCGCGGAGCATCGACCATCCATCGGCCACAAGGAGATCCGGCCGCGCCGCGATGACCACCTCGGCCCGACCGAGCATCGCGCGATCGAGTGATCCGGGATCGATCTCGTCGACCTGCATCTTGCCGCCGACGCTCGGCGCCACGGCTCGTGCCATCCACGCGCCGGAGGAGAGACGCTCGAGATCCGCGCGCCCACTGAACGAACGACGATCGAGCACCAACACGCGCGGTGCCTGCTCCGATGGAAGTAGCGCGAACCGCTGGTCGTCGCGCGGCTGCGCATCGGCGTCGAGTATCACCTCGATCGGCGCGGGCGCCGCGGTCGGCGCCTGCTCGCTGCGCAGGCGAAGATCGACACTGGCGCGGCGCTCGCCTGCATCGAGTGTGAGATCGGCGGCACCGCCACCGCCTGCGACCGTGACACGGCGTGCATCGCGTGGCAGCGTGCTGCCGCCGCGTTCGACGCGCACGCGCAGCGGACGATCGCCATCGCTGCCGGCATCGTCGCCGCGCCGCAACGCCTCGATCTCAGAAATCCACGCGTTGCTGGAAGAAACGAGCAACGGTGCCATGACGGCGAGCTTCGCGCCAGTGGGCCAGGTGCCCTCAAGCGCGGGTGGTGTCATGGAGAGATCCAACGAACCGCGACGGAACGAGCTGAGCAGCAGCACTTCGGTTGTGGTGCCTTCGTCGTCGCGCGCTGCGGTGGCCGCCTCGCGCAATGCCTGGCCGAGATCACTGCCGGTGAACGATGGCTCGAGCGACGCGAGAAACGACTCGACTCGCGCGCCGTCCGCGGTGGGTGGGTCGATCGCGCGGCGAACCGGTTCACTCGCGGTGATCACACCGATGCGATCGCCGGGACCGATGGTGGCAATGGCGCGGCGAGCTTCGTCCACACTTCGATCGAGCACGGTTCCGCCGCTCGCGAGCCGCTCGGCGCTCGTGGCTCCGTCATCGATCACCACCCACAGTGTGCGCATCGGCTGCGCCAAGCCGCCTGCGCCGCCGAGCAGTGGTTGCGCAATCGCCAGACCCGCGAGTGCCAGCAGCAGACATCGCGCGACCAGCAGCATCCAGCGCTCCACACGCTGTCTGCGACGATCGCGACGCATCGCTCGCTGCAACAGATCCATCGCCGCCCACTGCATCACGCGCTTGCGCCGGCGCAGCAGCAGGTGAATGAGGATCGGGACCAGCACCGAGGCGAGCGCTGCGGCGGCGAGGCCCGGATGCAGAATGCTCATCCCGTGCCGCCCCGACGATCGAGCGCCTCGCGGCGGGCCAGCAGCGCCGACAGCGGGGGACCGACGGAATCGTGGCTGTCGATCGCCACCCGGTCGTAGCGAAAACTGCGAACGACGCGTTCGATCTCGCCGCGGTGATGCGCCAATTCCTCCTGGTACGCGCGGCGCACGAGCCGTGCATCGGCTACCACGCGGTCATCCGACTCCATGCCTTCGAAGATCGTCGGATCGTCGAGATCGAATCGGATCTCCTGGCGGTCGAGGATCTCAATGAGCACCACATCGTGTCCGCGATGTCGGTAGCGCGCGAGCGCGTCGCGCAGCTCCGCCGGCGGGAAGAGGAAGTCGCTGAAGATGAAGAAGAGGCAGCGATTCGTGACTTTCGCAAGCACCTCGTCGGTCGAGCGCACGATGGCGGTCGGTCCGCCGATGCGCTCGGTCGCGAGTGCCTGCACGATCTTGCGCCATTGATCGCGCACTCCCGAGCGACGCAACGATGCCTTCACGCCATCGGCGAAGAGTGTCATGCCGACGCGATCGCGCTGCGCGAGACAGAGATACGCGAGTGCCACCGCCGTCGCGGCCGAGCAGTCGAACTTCGTCCACCGACCCTGTGTGCGCCCCGCATCGGTGCCGCCCCAGCCGGACTTCACACCGAGTGTGCCGAAGCGCATCGACGCCGAGCAGTCGAGCAGCAGCATCACATCGAGATTCGTCTCCTGCTGGTATCGCTTCAGATAGAGCTTGTCGCTGCGGCCGTAGACCTTCCAGTCGAGATGTCGAAGACTCTCGCCGGGCGTGTACGGTCGATGCTCGGCAAACTCCACCGCCAGGCCTTGATACGGCGAGCGATGCATGCCGGTGGTGACGCCCTCGACGATCATCCGCGCCCGCAGCGCAAACGGCGCCAACTGAGCGAGCGTCTCGGGTGCCAGGTACTGCTCGGCTCGCATGATGTCAGGAAACCACGCGGCCGATGGGACCGGCGGCCGTCACATCATCGATCGGAATCTCCGCCAGGAGCGACTCGACGATGCGATCACTCGTGATGCCGTCGGCCTCTGCGTTGAAGTTGGTGATGATGCGGTGACGAAGGATCGGCAGCGCCACCGCCTGCAGATGCGCGGGTCGCACATGGTCGTCGCCTTCGAGCACGGCCATCGCCTTCGCGCCGAGCACCAGGAACTGGCTCGCGCGCGGTCCCGCGCCCCACGCGAGATAGTCGCGCACGATCTTCGGTGCCTCGTCGGAGACGCGCGTGGCGCGAACAAGTCGCAGCGCGTAGTGCACGAGATGATCGGCGATCGGCACCTGACGCACGAGCTCCTGGATGCGCAGGCAATCGCGCGCATCGAGCACCGGCTGCGGCTCCGGCGCCGCGCCGCCGGTCGTGCGGCGCACAATCTCGAACTCCTCCTGCTTGCTCGGATAGCTCACGCGGATGTTGAACATGAAGCGATCGAGCTGGGCTTCGGGCAGTGGATAGGTGCCCTCCTGTTCGATCGGGTTCTGCGTCGCAAGCACGAAGAACGGGCTCGGCAGCTTGTGCGCCACACCGCCGATCGTGACCTGGCGCTCCTGCATCGCTTCGAGAAGAGCGGCCTGCGTCTTCGGCGGCGTGCGGTTGATCTCATCCGCGAGCACCACATTCGCGAAGATCGGTCCGCGCACGAAACGAAGGCTGCGTGAGCCAGTCGACTTGTCTTCCTCGATCACCTCGGTGCCGGTCACATCGCTCGGCATGAGGTCGGGCGTGAACTGAATGCGGCTGAACTCGAGCGAGAGCGCCTTCGAGATCGTGCTGATGATCAGCGTCTTGGCGAGTCCGGGCACACCCTCGACGATCGCGTGGCTGCCGCAGAAGATCGCCAGCAGGATCTCCTGCAGCACGGCGTCCTGCCCCACGATTACCTTGTGAATCTCGCCACGCAGCGCATCGAACGCTTCCTTCGCTTCGACGAGTGCCTTCACCGGATCCTGGCTTCGAACATGCCCGCCGGGAGATGCGTGACTCATGCGTGGAGTATAGAAGCGGCCATGCCGGAGCTCCCCGAGGTCGAATCGGTCGTCCGCGCGATTCGGAGCCGACTCATCGGCGCTCGGATCACTGCGGCTCGGCTCCACCACGACGACATGCTCGTCGAGGGCGAGCACGCACGGCCGATCCGCACTGCGTCTGCAGGCGCCTCCACCGCTCTGCTCCTGGATGGAACGCTGGTCGCCGTGCATCGACACGGCAAGCAAGCGGCTCTCGAAGTCGACGACGGCCGCATCCTGGTCGTGCATCTCGGCATGAGTGGTCGCTTGCGGCTCTTCGATGCACTCGCGCCACGAAAGGCGGAACGATCAGCAAAGACTGCTTTCGCCGGCACGGAGCGCGCCCCGCATACTCACGCCGTGTGGCGATTCGAGTCGGCTCAGGCCGCGACCGTATTGCACTTCGTCGATCCGCGCCGATTCGGCCGACTCTGGTCCTTCGACTCGAAGGTGTCGCTGCTCGCATCAGCGTGGCGGCACCTGGGCCCTGATGCACTCACGATCGACGCCAGGGCTCTGCACACGGCGTTGGTCCGCTCGAATCGACCGATCAAGGTGCTCCTGCTCGACCAGGCGGTCATCGCCGGCATCGGCAACATCTACGCCGACGAGATCCTGCATCGAGCTCGGGTGCACCCACTGACGCCAGCGAGCGAGTTGGGCCCGCGTGCTGCTGGACTCGCGGCGGTCGCACGTCGAGTGCTCGCTCGTGCAGTCACTCTTGGCGGTTCGACCATCCGCGACTACATCGACCCGGCCGGCAACCTGGGCTCTTTCCAGCGCGAACATCGCGTCTATGGCCGCGCAGGTCTGCCTTGTGTGAATCGAGCCGCGACAGGCACTTGCAGGGGTGTGGTCGAGGTCATCCGCCTCGCCGGACGGACGACCGCATTCTGTGCTCGCTGCCAGCCACGGATCGCGCGTTATCCACAATCGACGAGCAGACGCGCGACACGCGCTTCGTGAGTTCCGTCCACCGCGCTCCCGGTCGTTGTCCGCGAAGTCTCCTGCTCGGTCTGAAGCAAGTAGAGATATCTCTCTCTATTACCTAGTAGAGAGTCCTGTCAGATTGTGGAGAACACCACCAAACTCATCTCTAACACTAGTTACAGAAGATACTTACAACACCACAACCCTGTGTCAACATCCTGTCGTTCTCTTGGCGCTTGCTGTCCGGTCCCGCTCGACCGGCAGGGGCTGCTCAGCGTGTTCTCCGTTGAGGCGTCGCGAGAGCCAATCCATGGCGCTGATGAGCGACACCGCCGCGACGGGTTATACACAAGTCCGCCCCACTCTCGCGTCAGCTGGTTTCGACACGCCTCATCTCGCTTGATCGCGCCTCTTCACGCATCATCGGGCCTCTTCGCGCCTCATCGCACTTCAACGCGCTTCGTCATCACCGCGCAGGAGCGATCGTTCCAGCCTGGAGACATCACTCGAAAGCGCGCGATCGAGCTCGCGTCGATGATCGACCGTGCGAACCGCATGGAGCACCGTGCTGTGGTCGCGACCTCCGATGTGACCACCAATCTCTTCCAGGCTGTAGCGCGTGTGCCGGCGAGCGAGCCACATGGCGACCTGCCTGGGCAACGCCACCGACTTGTGCCGGCGCTTGCTGAGCAGGTCGGTGACCTTGAGGTTGTAGTAGCGCGTCACTTCTTCGATGATCGCGTGGATGCTTGGGCTGCGCTCGACATCGCGCCGCATGTCATCGGCGAGCGCCTGCTTCGCAAGGTCCAGCGACACAGGCACCGAGTTCGCCTGTGCCAGCGCACGAATCCGCGCGAGCGCGCCTTCGAGCTCCCGGATGTTCGAGTCGATGCGCGATGCGACATAGGCAGGCACATCCTCGGGAATCGTGAGCTGATGCAGCAGCGCCTTCGCCTTGATGATGGCGACGCGCGTTTCGAACGACGGACGATCGACACGAGCGACGAGGCCGGAGTTGAAGCGGCTGATGAGACGCTCTTCCAACGCGGGAATCTCGACCGGCGCTGCATCCGAGCTCAAGATGAGCTGCTTGCCCGCCTGGAAGAGCGAGTTGAACGTGTGGAAGAACTCTTCCTGCGTCTGTTCGTGGCGCGAAAGCAGATGCACATCGTCGATCACAAGCAGATCGATGTTTCGGAAGCGATGACGGAAGTCGGGCATGCGTCCCGCCTTCACACATTCATGGAACGCATCGATGAAGGTGCAGCAACTGATGTAGACGACGCGTGCCGAGGGCTGTCGCGCGAGCACGGCCTGACACACCGCCTGCAGCAGATGTGTCTTGCCGAGACCGACGCCTCCATGCACGACGAAGGGGTTGTACGCGCGACCGGGACGATCGGCGACCGCCATCGCCGCCGCGTGAGCCAGGCGATTTTCGGGTCCGATCACAAACTGATCGAAGCTGTAGTCGGGGCTGAGCACCATCTGCTCATCGAGTGATGCCGGCATGTCGGAACCATCGCCGGCACCGCTCGAAGTCGGGACACGCTCCGGTGTCACGCCCGTCGTCGAACCAAGGAAACGCACGGGCAGCAGCCGCCCGGTGACCGCCTGCGCCGCCTCGGAAAAGACCTGCGTTCCCACGCGCTGGAGGTATCTCAGTCGAATCGGTTCCGCGACGAGCAGGCGAAGAACTCCACCTTCGATGCCGAGAACCTCGATGTCGTCGAACCAATGACGACAGAGATCGCCGTGGTGGCTGCGCAGGTAGTCGAGGATCTTGCCTCGCAATTCACGGTCCGATCGTGCCATGCCAATGCACACCTCGTGGCGGCCTGGTGCGACGTCGCATGGGCACGATGACGACGCGATCACACCACCCACCATCTGTCCCTCGACTCACCAAGTGAGCGAGAGAGACGCCGTGACGAACATGTATCCGTTGCAGTTCACGAGCGAGTGCCCACCAGCGCGTGAACAGGAATTCGACGATCGGCAATGTAGGTCCGAGCGCGAGGGTCGTCAACTGGATTCCTGCGCCGCGTTTGCGTCGACATCGACCTCTTCCGTCGATGGCTCTGTGGTCGCGCCTTCGCTCTTGACATTCGCGCTCGCATCACTCTCAGCGAGCTGCCGCTCATAGCGAACTCGGTTCACGCGGTGATCCATCAGGAAGTGCACGCGCTCGGATGCGTCGCCACAGACTTCGCGCAGCCGCTCGCGCGCAAACGAGAGTGTGGTGCGCCGCGAAACATGCACGACGATCACATCACGCGCCGTCCAGACCTCGAGCAGCGTGCGCAGATCCTCCACATGCAGGTGCTTGCCGACGCGAGCGCGGTCGCGGTGATCGGGCTCGAAGAAGGTGCACTCGGTGATGACGATCGGCGCCTTCGTGAACTCGTCGCGGAAGAGGAATGGCCCCATTTCCGTGTCACCGGTGTAGGCCACGACGGGGATTTCCACCGCGTGCGTGATGGCCGTGCCGCCGAGACGCAGTTCGCGCAGTCGATCCTGCGGCAGATCATGGAACTCAGGCAGCAGTTTGCTGCGCGTCTCGACTGCCGCGAAGCCGAGACTCGGTCCCGTATGACTCACATCGATGGCGCGCAGCAACAGGTTCTGTCGCAGTTGCAGCGACTCGCCCGGCGCCAGCGCGGTGATCTCATGCGGCGTGCGCTGTCGTTCCAGTTCGACCCAGCTCGCCATCATCTGTCGCAGCGGCACCGCCAGATCGGGGTGACAGACGATCCGTCCTGTGCCGAGTTTCTGGAACGCGCGCTGGCTGAAGTAGTAGGGCACGCCGCCCGAGTGATCCATGTGCGCATGGCTCAGCGCAATCGTCGACGCAGTGAGCACGGGGCGCGGACAGAGACCGACATCGAATGCAAGGTCGAGCTCGGGTACATGCACGGAGGTCTGCTCGCCAGCGACGCTGATCCCCTGGACGCGGTACGGCGGCGAATAGATGAACCCGAGCTGCCCTTCGCGGGGCGGCGGTTTTGGAACCACTGGCGAATCTCCTGACGCGGCGCTTTCGCGCGGCGAGGCGTGATATCGAACGCTCCGATTGTACGGGTGGCGCCGACTTGAGCGCGTCCGCATCAGTTCTCGGAGGTGCAAACGAGACTCAGGCTCCGTGTTCGACCGATCTCTTGAACAGGCGTTGGCGTGGCCGATGCCCGGATTCGATCATTCCGCTACGAAGTCGTTTGAAGGAAGGCACCGTGATTCAGATCAATCGAGTGAGTGTGGGACGGGTCAGCGGCGACAATGCCGCAGTTGTGCCGAGTACTCCACTGCTGAGTCGCTTCGCCAACGATCCGGAGATGCGCGACATCGTCGCCCTCTTCGTGTCGGAGGTTCCGGAGCGACTGCGAGAGTTCCGCGACGCGTGGGGCGCCAGCGATCTTCGTCGCGTTCGCACGCTCGCCCATCAGATCAAGGGCGCCGCCGGCGGCTACGGCTATCCGGAGGTCAGCACGGCCGCCTCTGAGTTGGAGCTGGCCGCGGGAGCCGCTGATGCAACGACCGGCAGCGCGCGCACCGCGTTCGAGAACTTCACCGCAGTGCTCGCCCGAGTGGTCATCGCCGGCTGAATCGAATGACGAACGAATTCACCACGCCGAGTGTGCCGAAACTGCTCGTCATCGACGACTCGGAGTTGATCCACCGGCTCCTGCGCGTGCGACTCCAGCACGAACGAATCGAGATCCACAGCGCCCTCTCGGCGACCGAGGGTCTTGCCAAGGCGAAGGAGTTGCTGCCCGATGTCATTCTGCTCGACATCGAGATGGACGAGATGGACGGATTCGAGGTGCTGTCGCGCCTCAAGAGTGATCCGGACACGCAGCAGATCGCCGTGATCTTCATCAGCGCCACAAGCGACACGATGGATCGCGTGCGCGGACTCGATCTCGGCGCCGTCGACTTCATCTGCAAACCGTTCGAAGTGGTCGAGTTGAAGGCACGCGTGCGCAGTGCGCTGCGCATGCAGCACCTCTTCCGCATGTTGGAACAGAAGGCGCAGATCGACGGCCTGAGCGGACTCTGGAATCGACGCTACTTCGAACAGCGTCTGCAACAGGAAGTCTCCGAAGGCACCCGTCACAAGCAGCCAGTGTCGTTGCTCATGTGCGACATCGATCGCTTCAAGCGCATCAACGATCAATACGGCCATCCCTTTGGCGACTCGGTGATTGAACGCGTGGCGCAGATCCTCTCCTCTGGGCGCACCAGCGACATCGCGTGCCGCTACGGTGGCGAAGAGTTCGGCGTCATCCTTCCGAACACTGGATTCGACGAGGCCGCGGAAGTCGCTGAGCGGCATCGCGTGGCGATCGAATCCCAGGTCTGGCCCATCGATCCGGATCTCGTCGTCACGACGAGCATCGGAGTGTGCGAACTCAGCTCGATCGAAGGCCCGAAGTCGTCGGAGTCGCTCGTGGTCTGCGCTGACGGTGCGCTCTATCGCGCCAAGGAGCGCGGACGCAACTGCGTCCATCGCTATGGCCTGGACGAAGCCAAGGAGCGCCGCAGCGGCAACACGAGCGGTCGCGCGCCGCTCGCTTAGGTCGGTGCCGCGCCATCGATGTCATCGGTGTCATCGGTGTCATCCACATCATCGCGACGATCTACGATCCGCTCATGCCTGCGGTCCGCGACGAAGCCATCTGTCTGCGCCACTGGGATTGGTCGGAGACGAGCCAAACAGTTTCGTTCTTCGGTCGTTCACTGGGGCTCATTCGCGGGCTGGCGAAGGGTGCGCGGCGCGAGCGAGGCGCCTTCGGCGGTGGCATCGATCTGCTGACACGCGGTGAATTCGGCGCCATCGTGAAGAGCGGACTCGAACTCGCGACGCTGACGGAGTGGGAGTTGCTGGAGACTTTCCCAGCGCTGCGCGAGTCTCTGTCGCGCAATCGTGCCGCCTTCTACGCCGCGGATCTGGTGCAGCGCATGGTGGCGCCAGTCGATCCACATCCCGGGCTCTATGACGCGCTACTCGCATTGCTGCGAGCGCTGGGTGAGTCGCGACCGAGTGCGGACCCCGCGCACGACCCAGCGCCGTCGTCAGAGAGCGCCGAGATGGCGATGGCGCTGCTGCGCTTTCAATGGAGCCTGCTGGAACAAACAGGTCTGCAGCCGGATGTCGAAACGGCGCGTGCGGCGACCGATCGCGCCACACTCTGGTTCGACCCGCTCGGCGGCGTCTTCAGCGACGCGGCACCCGCGCGCGGGTGGCGTGTGCGGCGCGCCACCGTCGAACTGCTTCGCTGTCTATGCACCACGACAGAAGAAGGCGAACTCGCCAGCGACCACACGAACATCAACGACGCGAACGACTACACGGGCGGTGCGACAGATGGCGCAGTTGAGAGAGTCGGCGCACCACACACGATCCACGCAGACGCAGAGGCGATCGATCGAGCCAATCGACTGCTCGCCGCCTACATTCGCGAGACGATCCAGAGCGAACCGCCGACGCTGAAGGACCTCTTTGGAAACCTCGGTGTTGGCTCATTCCGACCTGCTCCTCGGTCGATCTGAGGGATTGGGAGGAGTTGATGACCAATTCACGTTTGGACGGTGTGCTTTCCGGGCCCCGCTTGCCCACGCTGCCGGCCGTTGCGGTGCATGTGCTGCAACTTGCTGAGTCACCTGACGCCACGCTTGCGCAGATCGCCGAGGCGATCGAGTTCGATCAAGGCCTTGTCGTGCGCCTGCTGCGCACGGTCAACAGCAGCTACTACGGATTGCAGCGAGAGTGTCGCGGTGTGAATCAGGCGATTGGCCTGCTCGGGCTGCGCGCCGTGCGCTCACTCGTGCTTGGCTTCTCACTTGCGAAATCGCTCGACGGCGGCGGCGACAATGATGTGGACTTCCCGTGGCGCGCCTATTGGCGCCGAAGCGTGCGCGTCGCTGCGGCCGCGCGCACGATCGCTCGATTCTCCAAGGGCGTCGATGCAGACGAGGCACAGGTAGCGGGGCTTCTTGCCGAGATCGGCATGGTGGCGCTCTTCCGTGCATTCGGCGATCGATACCTGCAGACGATGGACGCCGCGCGACGGGATCACGCAAGTCTGATCGCCGAGGAGAAGAGGACATTCGATGTGCAGCACGCCGAAGTCGGTCGTCTCATGGCAGAGCGTTGGCAGTTCCCCGCGGAACTCGTGGCGGCCATCGGGGCGCACGAGCGCGAGCCATCGGTCGAACTCTCGAAGCTCGAACTCGTGGTGGCGCTGGCGGGACTTGCGGAACGGGCAATCGGTGAGGGTCAGGCGAGCGCCAAGGCGAACGCCGAGGTTCTCTTCCTGCGCCATGCCGAGCGCCTCTTGGGTCTCTCGCTGGGTCAGGCGTCGCAAGTGCTCGAGTCGATCAGTCAGCGTGGCTTCGAGCTTGCAGCCATGCTCGAACTCGATGTGGGTCCCGAGCACGACGCGGAGGCGCTGGTCGATCGCGCACAGGCGCTGCGCGAGCCCGATGCAGGGGACGGCACGAGCGGACCGAACGACGAAATACAGGCGAGCGGTTTCGAAGAGCGCCTGGCGACTGCATTCCATCACGCGGGCACGACCGGCGGGCTTGGAATCGCGGTGATCGAGCCGGATGGCGCGGGATCGGTCGGTTTGCGTCAGCGCCGCGAGGAAGTGACGATGGCTCGACTCCAGGCGACGATCGGTGAGCTGGCTGGAAAGACCGCGTCGGTTCATCGACTCTCACCGACGCTGATCGTGCTGGTGATCGAATCGGGCTCGACGCGGGAGGGCGAGCGCGGAACGCTCAAGATCGTGGAGCGGATCCGGCGCGATGTGCAGGCGCGCAAGCTCCAGCAGAACGACGGCGCGCTGCTCACCATCAGCGTGGGTATCGCGATCCACGGAAGTCGTCGCTTCGAGTCCCCCGACAGTCTGCTTCGCGCAGCGATGTTGGCGCTCTCGGCAGCGCAGCGCAGTGGCTGCAACCGCGTGGGCCACTTCAAGCCTTCCTACGACCCCAGCGTCACCTGAGGCTCGAGTCGCGCGATCAGCATCGGCAGAGGTGGAAACTCAGCCAGACATGCGCGCAGGTCTTTGAGTGTGAGGCGTTCGATCGCCTCCATCTCAGTCTCGAGTGATCGATGCAGTCGCTGCGATGTCCAGAGCGCACCGATCCGCATCATGCGTCCCGCCGGGCGTTCGCCTGCAAGCACGACGCCCGTCGCGATCTTGCGCTTGGCACGCACGAGTTCGTCTTCAGCCAAATCGGGACCCAGGCGATCGATCTCACGCCGAATGAGCGCCTCGACCTCGTCGCGCGCCTCCGGCAGACACGATGCCGTGATCAGGAACGCGCCGAGACCGTCGCGCGGATCATGGCCCGATTCCGCTTCTTCGGCGAGGCCCGTCTCGATCAACGCCCAGTGGAAGCGTGATCCATCGCCACCACCCAGGATGTGCATGAGCACACTCGCTGCGTAGCGACGCGGATCCTCCATACCAGGCGCTGGTGCCGCGAACATGAGATACGCGCGCTTGGCGCTCTCGTGTTGATCGGTGAAGTCGAGTCGGGTGGGTGCGAATGGCGGCGAAAGTCGAGAGGGCGCGGTTGGCTTCCAGTCTCCGCATCGCGATGAGATCTGCGCCACGAGCGCGTCGAAGTCGACACGACCGGCGGCTGCGACGACGGTGTTGTCGGCGGAGTAGCGCGACTCGAAGTACGCGTGCATCGCGTCGCGCGTGAGTGCCGCGATGGTCTCGCGTGTGCCAAGCACACGGTGACCTAGCGGATGTCCACCGTAGTAGCGCTCCAGTCCGCGCTCGTAGAGGCGCCAGTACGGGTTGTCCTCGTACATCGCGATTTCCTCGAGGATCACGCCCTTCTCTTCGGTGAAGTCGGCGGGCCGCAGCGCCGGGCGCAGGATCTCTGCGAGCGTGTCGACCGCCTGAGGCAGCGTGTCGGGCAGCGTGTGCGCGTGAAACGCAGTCATCTCGGCGCTCGTGAATGCGTTGTGCTCGGCGCCGATCGAGTCGAACGCTTCGTTGACCGCCTCCGGGCCGAGTCGCTCGCTTCCCTTGAACATCATGTGCTCCAGGAAGTGCGAAACACCCATGACTTCCGGCGATTCGTCGCGAGCACCGGTGCGCACAAAGAAGCCGGCGGCGGCGGTGTGGGCCGCCGCGTCGATCTCCCCGATGATGGTCAATCCGTTTGGAAGCTGCGCGTGACGAAACGAAACGGCCATAGGCCGCGAGTTTACGCGCCGCACTCAACCGAGGCGCGAAGACCAGAGCAGCAGTACGGGGATCCACGCGGCCAGCGTCAGCGAGACGATGATCGCGATCGGTAGACCGTCGCTCTCGTCAGCTTCGGTGCGCGCGGCGATGGCCTTCGACCTCTCCGCAACAATCGCCTCGACCGAGCGCGGCGACAGGCGCATGGACGCCACCAAAGCGGGCGTGGCTTCCGAATCAGCGACGCGCGCTGCCACCAACGGCGCCGTGTTCTTGTTCGGTGCCGCGCTCCCGATCTGCGGCAGCGTTGGTTCATCGTTTGTCGCGGCCGATGTCTCGGTCGCCCCAGGAGCATCACGATCTTCCGGTCGCTCGCGCGACGGAGAGAGCGAGTGTGGCACCGCCACGCCGGACTCCGAGAGCGTGCCGGTGCAGCCTTCCAATCGAGAGAGATCGAAGCGCGTGTTGTCGGCCATGTTGCGGCTTATCGGCGCGGCGAGAGGCACGCTGAAGTGGAACCGTCGGATTGACCCGATGGACCGGCGCTCCAACCCGATCCGGTGAGTGACCACGCTTGGGAGGGTGCGGCGCAGATCGCACGCTGTGGTCATGAGTTCCACATCCGGTCCCGGTTCACGTCGGGACGGACATCCTTCTGATGGGCACAACGGGAGTGTTGGGTCCGCGTCGAACGCCCTGGGCACTGGCACACCCGAGCTCGAGCGCCGTCATAGTCCGCGCCAGCCTTATGGGGCGACGCTGTTGATCCTCTGGCACCATCGTCCACACGAGCCGGTTCGTCTCCCCACGATCGATGTGAGTGAGCGAGGCGCCCGGGTCCGATCTTCTTGCTGCATGCCCGAGGGCATGACGGGCACCGCCGTCGAGTTACTCTGCGCTCCCGAACGGGACGCCGACGATTCGGCCGATCCTGCTGGTCCAATCGAGTCCCGCGAGTTGGGTCGTCACCTCATCGGACGCACCGTCACCGTGGTCTGGTCGAAGACGATTCGGCGCGAAGATGGACGGCTCGATCACTTCGAGTCCGGCCTCCGCTTCCTGTAACAGGGGACAGCCCCCTTGGGGACAGCGCCCGCAGAGGGGACAGCCTTGTAACGGGGGACAGCCTCCCTTAACAATTGGCGGCCAATTGTTAAGGGAGGCTGTCCCCCGTTACAAGGCTGTCCCCTCTGCGGGCGCTGTCCCCTGCCCGACGTTCGGCGAGAACTTCGGCACCGACCTCGTCGGCGTGGTAACTCGAGCGTACGAGCGCGCCGCTCTGGCACGTGCGGAACCCGCGACGCAGCGCCTCTTCGCGATAGCCCACGAAGGCTTCGGGGGTCACCCAGCGATCGACCGGCAGATGGTTGAGCGACGGCCGCAGGTACTGGCCGATGGTCAGGATGTCCGCGCGACTCGTCCGTTGCACATCGTCCATGAGTTCGAAGACTTCGTCGTCATGCTCGCCAATGCCGACCATGATCCCGGTCTTCGTCGCAAGTCCATTGGCCTTGATCTGTTCGAGCACGCGCAGTGAGCGCTCGTAGCGCGCCTGCGGACGCACCGCGGCGTGCATGCGCTTCACCGTCTCCAGGTTGTGACTGAGGATCTCCGGTCGCGCATCGATCACAATCTGCAGCGCTGCTTCGTCGCCACAGAAGTCACCAACGAGCGCCTCGACACTCATGTCGGGACACGCATCGTGCGTGCGCTGAATCGTCTCCGCCCAGATCGCGGCGCCACCATCGGGCAGCTCGTCGCGATTCACGCATGTGATCACGACATGGCGCAGATCCATGAGTTTCAAACTCGCGGCGACGCGGCGCGGTTCATCGAAATCGACTTCCGCCGGGCGCCCCGTCTTCACATTGCAGAAGCCGCAACTGCGCGTGCATGTGTCGCCCAGGATCATGATCGTCGCCGAGCCGCGATTCCAACACTCGCCCATGTTCGGACAACTCGCCTCCTGGCAGACCGTGTGCAGTCGATGCTCGTCGACGATGCGCTTAAGTCGGTCGTAACCGGGACCACCCGGCATGCGCGCACGCAGCCACTCCGGTTTGCGACCGTTGCGCAGCGTCTGCGGCACGGGTCCGTTGTTCAGCACGAGACTCGTGAGACTCAGGACCGGTGTCGGAAGATTGCGGGCCGTGTCGCCGCCGAGAGGCTTCGGATGCCGAGGCTGCGTCGCGGATTGACTGGGAATCTCGGTCATTTGCGAGCGGGAGATCGTAGCCGCACGAGCGCAGCGAGCGATCATGACACGGATGCGGAGACAATTCCGATCGAGCGGCCATGAGTGAATCGGTGCACGACGACTGTACGGACCTGGCGGCGGCCCAACGGGGCCAGCAGGCGGCATTCGGTCGAATGTTCGACCGCCATGCAGCTGTGTTGCTGTCGCTCTGTCGACGCGGGGTCGCGGCAGGTTCGTTCGCCGACGCTGAGGACGCCATGCAGGAGACCTTCATCCGCGCCTTCCGCAAACTCGACGATGTCCACGACTGTCGCGGTCTCCGCGCGTGGATCTACCGAATTGCGCGGCTCGTCTGCTCGGAGCGTCGGAGAAGCGAAGCGCGTCGGCACCGACATGAGGAGCACGCGATGGAACAAACCAGACTCACGATGGATTCGACGACCGCACACAGCGCCCGCGCGGAGGGACCGGTGGCGTCAGCCAGCGACAACGCCACGCATGGGCGACCGCGCGCCGAGTTGGAACGACGCGAACAGTTGTCGAAACTCTCCGCGGCGCTCGATCGACTCGAAGACGACGAGCGACTCGCGATCCACTTCTATTACCTCGACTCTGATCCAGTCCGCGCCGCACAGGCAGCGCTCGGCATCGGTCGCAGCGGCTTCTACAAACTCCTGGCCCGGGCGCGCGAATCACTTGCAGCACAGCTGCGAGAGGTGGTGCAGTCATGAACATCGAACGCAACGACGGACCTCTGCCCGAACTTCCGAAGGACGAACTCGACACGCTGCTGCGTGCCTGGCACGACGAGAGTTCCGAGCAAGCGCAGGAGAGCCGGGCAGCGCTGCTGGCGCGGGTGGAGCGCGAACGGAACTCGCGCGGTTGGCAGGGTTGGCGCTGGCGCTTGCACGCGTCGCCATCGCTTCGCGCGGCCGCGGCCATTGCGCTGACGGTACTCGCCGGCATCGCAGTGCTCACGATTCCTTCGCGCACCGCATCCGCAGACGATCGTTTCGTGCAGGTGCCCGACGGTGGACGACTTGACGCGGTGGCGCCCGATGGCTCGCTCGTCGGCCCGTGTCCGTTGGAGCACACCGATGTCGATGCGCAGGTCTCCGGTTTCATCACGCGCGTCACGGTGGCGCAGCGCTACCGCAACACCTACTCGCAGAAGGTCGAAGCGGTCTACACCTTCCCGCTGAGTCACCGCGCGGCCGTTGATCGCATGCGCATGACCGTGCGCATCGGCGGCGAGGAGCGCGTCGTCGAGGGCGAAGTGAAGGAACGCGAACTGGCGCGACAGATCTACGAGTCGGCGCGGCGCGACGGCTTCGTCACGAGCCTGCTCGAACAACAGCGCCCGAACATCTTCACGCAGAGCGTGGCCAACATCGAGCCCGGCGCTGAAGTGCTCGTCGAGATCTCGTATGTCGAGACGCTGCAGATGCGCGACGGCGCGTTCACCTTCGACTTCCCGATGGTGGTCGGACCGCGATACATCCCGGGACGCCAGCCGAGCGGAAGCGATAGTGGAATGCCGCGCGGACTCGCGGCGCGCAACGGCGTGATCCTCCTGGCTCCGGCGCAGATTCGAATGCCTGCAGACACCAGGGAACTGTCAATGGGTGCGAACGAAGTGCTCGCGGCGATCAATCGCGCTCTTCCCATTCAGAGCCCAGAGCAGGCGTGGCGCGACGGAAGCGGGGGCGGCTTCGAAGTCGTGCGCGCCGTCTTTACCGCGCGCTATCCCGACGGAAGCGAAGAGCCGGGATCGCTGCGCGCCGACGGCACCGGTGAGATTGCCGGCCGATGGTTCTGGTGTCCACCCGCGCCCGTCGAAGCGGGTCGCAGCGCGAAGGGCACCGGGTTCGCGTCGGGCACCGACCAGGTACCCGATGCGGGACTCATCACGCCGATGCCGGTGCGCCCACCGGAACGCGCGGGACACGATCTCTCGCTGCGCGTCTCGATCGACACGGGTGGACCTGCGGTCACGAATCTCCGCAGCGATCAGCATCGCGTCGATGTCTCGCAGAAGACTCCGGGTCTCACGGTGATTGCGCTCGAGAAGGGTCGCACCATTCCCAACCGCGACTTCGTCCTGTCGTGGTCGCTTGCAGACGGCGCGCTCTCTGAAGGCCTGCTCACCCAGGTCGTGCCCGGGCGCGAGGGTTACTTCCTGCTCTATCTCGTCCCGCCCGCGCGCGTCGAATCGAAGACGGTGCGTCCGCGCGAACTCATCTTTGTGCTCGACACATCGGGTTCGATGAACGGCTTCCCCATCGAGAAGAGCAAGGAAGTCATGACGCGCATGCTCGGTGCCATGCGACCGAGCGACACCTTCAACATCATCACATTCGCGGGCGATCACCATGTGATGTGGCCCGAGCCGCGTCCCGCATCGGAAGAGAACCTCCAGATCGCGCGTGACTTCGTCGCGTCGCGCAAGTCGGGCGGCGGCACAGAAATGATGGCAGCGATCGATGCGGCGCTGCGCCCGACGGCGCGGCCGTCCAACCCGCCGATGCGCCTGGCGATCTTCCTGACCGACGGCTATGTCGGTAATGACATCGCGCTCATCGATGCCGTGCGCAAGTACGCGCAGTCGACGCGCGTCTTCACCTTCGGCATCGGATCCTCTGTCAATCGATATCTCATGGCGGAAATGGCGAAGGTCGGTCGCGGCGCCGTCGACTTCGTGCTCCAGGCGAGCGATGCGGACGCGGTCGTCACGCTCTTCAGCGAGCGCGTGCAGACGCCGGTGCTGACGGATATCTCGGTGTCGTTCGATGGTGTCGAGACGGCGTATGTGACGCCTTCGCTCGACTCACTGCCGGACCTCTACGACCGCGAACCGCTTGTGATTTCGGGTCGCTACCCGAAGTCCGGTCACGGTCGCATGCGCATTCGCGGCACCACCGGCGCGGGTGCGTGGGAGCGCACCGTCGATGTCGATTTCCCGGCAAACGAAGGCAATTCCACCGTCGCGGCGCCGATCTGGGCGCGCGCGCAGGTCGACGACATTCTGCGCCCGCACTTGAATGCACTACAGGAAGGTCAGGTGCCACCACAAGTGCACGACATGGTCGTGCGCGTGGCGGAACAGCATCGAATCATGTCGCCGTTCACGAGTTTCGTCGCGGTCGAGAAGTCGCGCATCACGCTCGGTGGACGCTCGGTGTTGGTGCCGGTTCCCATCGAGTTGCCGCAGGGTGTGAGTTGGGAAGGCAACTTCGGTGGCGCAGGTGAAGTGTTGCAGCGCATGCGCACACCGATCGATGCTGGCGGGCGCCCAATGGCCGAGGCTGTCACCGAGTACCTGGGCCTTCAGCTTGGTGAGGGTGTCGAGCGCGTCGAAGTGGCGGACCGCAGCGCCGCCGGTGATCACGCGAAGGGCAAGAGTGGCAACAAGTTGTTCTTCGTCGCGGATGCCCCCGTGCTTGCGGGCGGATTCACGATCGAGGCGTCGGAACTCGAGAACGCTACGAGCTTCGGTCTGCGCCTGGGTGTTCAAGAGGACAGCGGGTCGTCCAATGTGCCGGCGTTGCGCGATGTGCGAAAGAGCGACGCACTCGCATTTAAGCGCGAGCGATCCCTTGGGTCAGTGGTGACGATGAAGGGTGTGTCCAGCGGGTCGACCGTCGGACTGGTCGTCTACGATCCAGCCGCGTCTGGAGCGATCGTTCCCGCGACTGCAACTCGTGCGCCGGGTGGCGCAGGCGGTGGCGGTGGAGGCTTCGGCGGTGGTGGCG
>Ga0163153_10001476_pt1 | contig 37053 bp, 27 predicted proteins | sample OliLakLV19MP6IB1_FD_148629 | JGI IMG/M metagenome (GOLD analysis project Ga0163153, IMG submission 148629) | Freshwater microbial mat bacterial communities from Lake Vanda, McMurdo Dry Valleys, Antarctica - Oligotrophic Lake LV.19.MP6.IB-1 | ecosystem: Environmental > Aquatic > Freshwater >... | reverse complement strand
GCAGCGAAGATTCCGGCGGAGGTGGCCGCACGATTTGAAACCGCCAAGAAGTTGAGCGACGAGGATCGCAAAACGATCATTGAACTCGCGCGACAAGCACTTGCGCCGTTCCAGCCCGAGCCGGAAGCCAAGCCAGCGGCCCAAGACGAGCCAAAACCCAAGTCCAAAGCCAAACCCGAGTCAGAACCCAAACCGGATTCGAAATCTGACGCCGAAACCAAGCCGAAACCCAAATCCGAAATCACGTCTGCCGCGCCCAAGGCAGACGCCCAGACGAATCTCAAACCCAAGCCCGCAGCGCCAAAGAAGGAGAAGTCATGAGCGATTCCATGGCCAGCCTCCGCCGCAAGATCAGCAGTGCCGGCGATCTCCAGTCCGTCGTTCGCACGATGAAAGCCCTGGCCGCTTCGAGCATCGGACAATACGAGAAATCGGTGCGCGCACTGGGCGACTACTATCGCACCGTGGAACTGGGGTTGGGCGCGTGTTTCCGGGCAAGCGAGCCGTCAGCCGCGATGACGAAACGAAATGAAAAACCGGACGACAGTCCGATTGGTGCGATTGTGTTCGGATCGGATCAAGGACTCGTCGGACAGTTCAATGACATCGTCGCCGACTTCGCAATCGAGACCCTCGCCGCGTTGCCCGGCAAACCGCAGGTGTGGGCCGTTGGCGAGCGCGTCCATGCGCGCCTGGCGGACGCCGGCCTGCCGATGATCGGGCTCTATGCCGTGCCGAATTCAGTTCAGGCCATCGCTCCACTCGTCGGACAGATTCAAATCGAAAGCGAAGCGCATCGGGCCAAGGGCGATTACGCGCGGGTTTACGTCTTCCATAACCGCCCGAAGTCCGGGTCGCTCTACGAGCCGGTCAGCCAGCGGCTGTTGCCCCTCGACGCGGAATGGCTGCAAGGTCTGGCGAACATTCCCTGGCCGACCAAGACCTTGCCCGAGGTGATCGGCGGCGAGACCGCAACTTTGCGCGCACTCATCCGCGAATATCTTTTCATCTCGCTCTTCCGGGCGTGCGCCGAATCCCTCGCGAGCGAGAATGCCAGCCGCCTGGCCGCCATGCAGCGCGCGGATAAAAACATTGACGAACTGCTGGAGCATCTAAAGGGCAGCTTCCACCGCCTGCGTCAGAGCTCGATTGACGAGGAACTGTTCGATGTGATCGCCGGCTACGAATTGTTGGCGAATAAAGACCCATCGCCGCGCGCATGAATCGCTCCCAACAATTCTCCCAGGCCGGCCATGCACCCCACGCATGCCCGCTGGGAGCATCAACCGGCGGCAAACTTTAATAGCCAACCATGCAAACCGACAAATTGATCGCCTACTTCTCGATGGAAATCGCCCTCGATCCGGCGATACCGACTTACAGCGGCGGTTTGGGAGTGCTGGCGGGAGACACCCTGCGCGCGGCGGCTGACGGGGCGCTCCCGATGGTTGCGGTTACGTTGCTCTATCACAAAGGTTATTTCCGGCAGAAGCTTGATGCGAGCGGCTGGCAGACAGAAGAGCCAAACGAGTGGCGAGTTGACCACTTCCTCAAGGAATTGCCGGCGCGGGTTTCGGTGACGATTGAAGGCCGCACTGTGCATTTGCGCGCCTGGCGATTCGACGTGCGCGGCGTCTCGGGCGGCAGCGTGCCGGTATATTTGCTCGACACGGACCTTGCCGAAAACTCCGAGTGGGATCGTCACCTGACGGATCAACTTTATGGCGGTGACCGGTGGTTTCGGCTTTGCCAGGAAATTGTGCTGGGCATCGGGGGCGTGCGGATGTTGCGCGCACTTGGCCACGACAAGCTGCGGCGCTTTCACATGAACGAAGGTCACGCCGCGCTGCTGGCACTGGAATTGTTGGATGAACACGCACAGCGGGCCGGGCGGAAGGAATTCAATCACGACGACGTGGTCGCGGTGCATGACCTGTGCGTGTTCACGACCCATACGCCCGTGCCCGCGGGCCACGACAAGTTTTCGTTGGACCTGGTCAGTCGCGCGCTCGGGCGCTCCGATTTCGCGGCGCACCAAGATGTCTTCTGCTGCGAGGGCGAACTGAACATGACCTATCTCGCGCTGAACCTGAGTCACTACGTCAACGGCGTCGCCAAGAGGCACGGCGAGGTTTCCCAGCACATGTTCGCGGAATACAAGATTGACGCCATCACCAACGGGGTCCATGCGCCGACCTGGGCCGGGAAACCGTTCCAAGAATTGTTTGACCGTCACATTCCCGGCTGGCGTGAAGACAGTTTCATGCTGCGCTACGCGCTGAACATTCCGACCAAGGAAGTTTGGGAGGCGCATCAAACGGCCAAGCTTCTGTTACTCGGCCGCGTCAACCGTGAGACGAAGTCCGGCATGGGCGCGGATGTGTTGACGCTCGGCTTTGCCCGCCGCGCCGCCGCCTACAAACGCGCGGACCTGCTGTTCCACGACAGCGAACGCCTCAAGTCCATCGCCGCGCGGATCGGGAAGTTCCAGGTGATTTATGCGGGAAAAGCACACCCGCAGGATGAGGAGGGCAAGGAATTGATCCAGCGCATCTGCCGGGCGACCGAGGCTCTGCGCGGCAGCGTAAAGGTCGTTTACCTCGCCAACTACGATTGGGAACTCGGCCAACTGATGACCGCCGGAGTGGACGTATGGCTGAACACGCCGAACCCGCCGCTGGAGGCGTCCGGCACGAGCGGCATGAAGGCCGCGCTCAACGGCGTGCCCAGTTTGAGCGTTCTTGATGGATGGTGGATCGAGGGCTGCATCGAGGGCACAACGGGCTGGTCAATTGATTCCACCGCTCCCGCCACCGGCGACCGCACGCACCATGATGCCGATTCGCTTTACGACAGACTGGAGCACGTCGTCGTGCCGCTCTACTACCAGAATCGCGACGGATGGTTGAAGGTCATGCGTCATGCCATTGCGTTGAACGGTTCATTCTTCAACACGCAGCGAATGCTGCTCCAGTATGTGCTGAAAGCCTACTTCAAATGAAGCCTGTCCCGGCCAATCTTGCGGGCAAACTGGTGCTGACCATCAACGGCGGCTCGTCGAGCATCAAGTTCGCTTTGTTCGAGGCGGAAGAGTCTTTGCAACGCAAACTGGAAGGGAGTGTCGAGCGAATCGGTTTGCCGGGCTCAAGCTTCAGCGTGAAGAGCATCGGCGGGGGCGAAAGTTCTTCGCGTCAGATAAATGCGCCCGACCACGCGGCGGCGGTCGAGGCGCTGATGAACTGGATTGAAGACCGCATCCAGCGCGGCGAGTTGAGCGCCGTGGGTCATCGGGTGGTGCATGGCGGGCCGAACTACAGCGAGCCGCAGCGCATCACGCCCGCGATGATCGAGGAACTGCATCGGCTCACGCCGTTCGATCCGCAGCATCTGCCGGGGGAGATTCTGTTGACGGAAGCGTTTCATCGGCGATTTCCCCGGCTGCCGCAAGTGGCTTGTTTCGACACCGCGTTTCATCATGACCTGCCGCGTGTGGCGCGGTTGCTGCCGATTCCGCGCCGTTACGAAGCCAAAGGAGTGCGACGCTACGGCTTTCACGGATTGTCCTACGCGTATCTGATGGAAGAACTCGTGGGCCTCGGCGATCCGGCGGCAACGCAGGGCCGGGTGATTCTGGCCCACCTCGGAAACGGCGCGAGTCTGGCGGCGGTACGTGATGGCAGATCCGTTGATACGAGCATGGGTTTCACGCCGACCGCAGGCGTGCCGATGAGCACGCGCTCCGGCGATCTCGATCCGGGACTGATTTGGTTTCTGGCGCAAACGGAGGGCATGAACGCAATACAGTTCAACGAGATGGTCAATTTCCAATCCGGTTTGCTCGGCGTGTCGGAAACCAGCTCCGATATGCGCGACCTGCTCGCGACGGAAGCCGAGGACGTCCGTGCAGCAGAAGCGGTGGCATTGTTTTGTTATCAGGCGAAGAAGTGGATTGGCGCTTACGCCGCCGCGCTTGGTGGACTCGACACCTTGGTCTTCGCGGGCGGCATCGGTGAAAACGCGCCAGCCGTCCGCGACCGCATCTGCGAAGGACTGGGCTTCCTGGGCATTGAACTGAATGAATCTCACAATGCAAAGGCTGCGGAGGTGATTTCAACGGACGGCAGCCGTGTCACGGTTCGCGTCATCCGCACTGACGAGGAACTGATGATAGCGCGCTCGGTTTGCCGCGTCCTCGAACTTGCCAGCGCCAGTTCAGATTAGAATCCTGCCCCGCGACGAAGAGGTTCTTTCGGCTCGATCCTTTTCCGACGGGTGACGTCTTCCACAATCAACGGTGGGGTTATACCCCATAGCGAGGCAACTCCCGCCGGTGCAATATGCGTGGGGCAGCCGTGCAAATCGCGGGGCAGCTGATTTTTTCATGCACCCTGTCAGACGGACGCCAGCACCGCACAAAACGAGAAAAAGAATTCAGTCGAACATGAATAACATGAACCGCACAGACGGATGGACGGGCGGAGGACTGTGGCTTTGGGCGGTGATCGGCGTAGCCGTAGTGGCGCTGCTGGTCGTCGTGATCAGCAAGATGTCCAAGAAATGATCCTACGCTCACCGGCGCCCCGAAGTGAACTGTCAAGCAAGAGAGTAAACCTATGTTGTTTAAATTACCGACCGATAAAACCGTGACGGAAGCTGCGGCTGCCTTGCAGGTCGCCGTTCAGGCCAATCACTTCGGCGTGATGCAGGTTCACAACCTGAAAGAAACCATGACAAAGAAGGACGTGGAGTTCGCCCGCCAATGCCTGATCTTCGAGGTTTGCCAGCCGCAACAAGCGAAGAAAGTGCTCGAACAAAACATGAGCGTCTCCACCACACTGCCCTGCCGGATCTCCATTTATGAGGAGGACGGTAAAACTGTTCTGGCGACGTTGAAGCCAACCACTCTGCTGGCGCTGTTCAATGCGCCCCAATTGAAAAACGTGGCGCAGGAAGTGGAGGACACGATTGTTAAAATCATGACCGAGGCGTCGCAACCTGATTCCATCAAGCAGAGAACTCCCGACCGTTTTCAAAACGCCTTTCGCCAGACGGCCGCAAACTTGATCAAACCGGTCATGCGAGCGCTCGGCAGTCTGGCGTTGTTTGTGTCGGGAACGATGCTGTCGGCGGCGCCGGTGGAATACGATCTCACCATTACCCACCAGGACGTGAACTTCACCGGCCATCCGGTCCCGGCGATGGCTATCAATGGCCAACTGCCGGGGCCGACCCTGCGATTCACCGAGGGCGACCGCGCCGTGATTCGGGTCCACAATCAGATGGAGGTGGAAACCTCGATTCATTGGCACGGGATTCTGCTGCCCAACGCCATGGACGGCGTGCCCTACCTGACGTATCCGCCCATCGCGCCGGGCAAAACGTTTACCTACGAGTTCGATCTACGGCAATCCGGCACCTACTGGTATCACAGTCACACCATGCTCCAGGAACAGCGGGGACTGTTTGGGGCGCTGGTCATCGCGCCGAAGGCCGCAGGCGAGTTTGACCGACTGCGCGATCACGTCGTGGTGTTGTCCGACTGGACGGATGAGGACGCGAGTTCAGTGCTGCACACGCTCAAACGCGGCAGCGAATGGTATTCCGTCCGCAAAGGCAGCGGTCAAAGTGTTCTCGGCGCAGCCCGGTTGGGTAGGTTGGGCGCGTATTTTTCCAGGGAACTCCAGCGCATGCCGCCCATGGACCTTGCGGATGTTTACTATGATCGCTTTCTGCTCAACGGCGCGGCCCAACAAACTCTCGCCGCCCAGCCGGGCGAAAAGATCCGGCTCCGGGTCATTGATGGTTCGGCCAGCACGTTTTTCTTCATGCAGTTTGCCGGTGGCCCGTTGCGGGTCATCGCGGCGGATGGGCAGCCAGTGCAACCCTTCGAGGAAAAGCGTCTGCTGATGGGCGTGGCCGAAACGTATGACGTGATCGTCACGGTGCCCGCAGAGGGCAGCTACGAATTTCGCGCCACGGCCCATGATGGTTCGGGGCAAACCTCGTTGTGGATTGGTTCCGGCCCACGGCACGCCGCGCCAGACATCCCATTCCCCAATCTTTACGTCAACATGGGCAGTCTCACGCTCAAACGCGTGTTGGCCTTAACTCCGGGCGGCTCGATGGGCATGCCGGGCCGCGCCGTCCGCGCCGGCAAGTTTGATCAACCGGGCATGAACGGCATGGGCGGGATGAAGGAAATGGACGGAATGAAAGGGATGGATCATGGCGACATGAAGCAGGATGCCGGAAAAGCGAAGCATTCCGGGATGGCCTCCGCGCCCGCCGGGAAACATGAGGGTCACGACATGAGCGGTATGGCGCATGAGAAGATGCCGATGGGTTCGGGAATGGTTTCTCCAGCGAAACCCGCCGCCGCGAAAAGCACCTGGCTCGGACTGCTCGCAGCAGACGTGAGTTCACAAGCCCCATTGGCCGCCGACGGCATGAGCCCCGAACGTCCCGGGCCGCCTTATGACAAACTGCGCGCCATGCAGTCCACCGCTTTCGATTCCTCAAAACCGGTCCGCGAAATCCGACTCACCCTCGATGGCGACATGGAGCGTTACGTCTGGTTTCTGAACAACAAACCGCTGGCTGCGTCCAATGACATTGAAATCAAACGCGGCGAAGTCGTCCGGTTCATCATGATCAACCGCACCATGATGCATCACCCGATGCATCTGCACGGGCATTTCTTCCGGGTGCTCAACACCCAGGGCGAATTCTCTCCGCTCAAGCACACCGTGGATGTTTCTCCCATGACGACCACCGTAATCGAGTTTACGGCGGACGAGTTCGGCGACTGGTTTTTTCACTGCCACTTGCTCTATCACATGATGAGCGGCATGGCGCGCGTGGTGCATTATCAGGACTTCGCACCCGACCCAGCCACCGCCGCCGTCCGCCCGCATCTCTACCACGACCCTTTCAATCTGTATGGTCAGGTGGATGTGCTTTCGCAGATGGCGCAGGGAACGTTGGTTTACGCCAACACGCGGCACATCTTCTCCACCGAATGGCGGGCCGGATGGCAGCGCGTGGACGACGTGGAGTGGGAGGTCACGCCCGCCTACGATTACTACCTGAATCGTTTTGCCAGCGTCTTTGCCGGGGTTGACCTCGCAGGCGCGGGCGATCACTTCGAAAAGCACGAGGGAGTTTTCGGCCTGCGCTACCTGCTGCCGCTCAATATCACCTCCCGGGTGTGGGTGGACACCGCCGCAGAATTCCAATTCGCCGTCGGCAAACACCTGGAACTTACGCCGCGACTCGCGGTGTTTTCGGAGGCCGAATATGACACCAAGGAACATTGGGAAATTCGGGCGGGCACAAGCTACCTGCTGAGCAAGCACTTTTCCCTGATCGGCCAATGGCATTCCCAGTTCGGTTGGGGCGGCGGACTGCGCTGGCAGTTCTGACTCAGCAGAATCAGACAGCCAAAATTGAGTTGATATGACCAAAGACCCGATTTGCGGAATGACAGTGAACGAAGCGACGGCGCTCCATGCTGAACGCGGCGGGGAGACGTTTTACTTTTGTAGCGAACATTGCCGGAAGAAATTTCTGGCCGAGGCTGAATCTGCTGGCAGCGGCAAGGATGCCCACGCGCATCACGAACACGGCACGGAAAAGCATTCTTGTTGTCACGACCACGGCGACGCAGCGGTGAAGCCCTCCGCAGCGGCGAAATATTTTTGCCCGATGTGTCCCGGGGTGGAATCGGACCAGCCGGGTGATTGCCCGAAATGCGGCATGGCATTGGAACGCAATCCCGCGTGGGCAGCGCCGACGTCCGGCAAACCCATTTACACCTGCCCGATGCACCCGGAAGTGCAGCAGGATCATCCGGGCAATTGCCCCAAGTGCGGCATGGCGCTGGAATTGAAAACAGCGACTGCGGGCGCGGATGAGGATGAGAATGCCGAACTGCGCGACATGACGCGACGGCTCTGGATCGGTGGCGTAGTCGCATTGCCCGTCTTCGTGCTTGCGATGGCGCACCTGATTCCCGCGCTGGGTCACGATAGCTGGGTGATGAGCGATGCGTCGCGCTGGATTCAATTCGGCCTTTCCACACCCGTGGTACTGTGGGCGGGGTGGCCGTTCTTCAAGCGCGGCTGGCGTTCACTGATGACGTGGCACTTGAACATGTTCACGCTGATTGCCATCGGTGTCGGGACGGCCTTCGTTTACAGCGTCGTGGCCATGCTCGCGCCGGACATTTTCCCACCTGCCATGCGGCCGCACGGCGCGGTGGATGTTTATTTTGAAGCGGCGGCAGTGATTGTCGTGCTCGTGCTGTTGGGCCAGGTGCTCGAACTCCGTGCCCGCAGCCGCACCGGCAGCGCCATCAAAGCCTTGCTGAATCTCGCGCCACCGGTCGCCCGGCGCGTCGGCAAAAACGGAGACGAAGAAGTTCCGCTCGAACAAGTTCATGTTGGCGATTTGCTGCGAGTTCGCCCCGGCGACAAAGTTCCGGTGGATGGGGTCCTTACCGAAGGCCACTCCAGCGTCGAGGAATCCATGATTACCGGCGAACCCTTGCCAGTGGAAAAGAGCGTTGGCGACAAAGTGACGGGCGGCACGGTGAACGGCACGGGCGGCTTCGTCATGCGCGCGGAAAAAGTCGGGAGCGACACGCTGCTCGCGCAGATCGTGAACCTCGTTGCCGAAGCGCAACGCAGTCGCGCGCCGATTCAGGGCTTGGCGGACAAGGTCGCCACGATTTTCGTGCCGACGGTTGTGGCCGTGGCCGTGCTGACGTTTGCGCTGTGGATGTTCTTCGGTCCAGAGCCGCGTCTGGCTTATGCCATCGTGAACGCGGTGGCCGTGCTGATCATCGCCTGTCCCTGCGCACTCGGTCTGGCGACGCCCATGTCCATCATGGTCGGGGTTGGGCGCGGCGCGCAGGAAGGGGTGCTGGTGAAAAGCGCCGAATCGCTGGAACGATTGGAGAAAATCACCACGCTCGTCGTGGACAAGACGGGCACGCTCACTGAAGGAAAACCCAAACTCACGGATACGGTGACGGTTGAAGGCTTCGACCAAAGTGAATTGCTCCGCCTGGCTGCCTCGCTGGAGCAAAGCAGCGAACACCCGCTGGCTGCTGCCATTGTCGCAGGTGCGAAAGCCAAGAGCCTCGATCTTGAAACGGTCGCCGATTTCCGGTCCGTCACTGGCGGCGGTGTCTTTGGCCGGGTGGCGAACAAAACCGTGCTCGTTGGCAAACCAAATTTCCTTCGAGACGAAGGCGTGTCTGATTTGGGCACTTTGGAAAGTAAAGCGGAACAGCTTCAGCAGTCCGGGCAAACGGTAATCTTCGTCGCGGTGGACAAAAAAGCTGCGGGCCTTCTCGCGGTCGCTGATCCGGTGAAGTCCACCACGCCGGATGCGATTCGTGATCTGCACGCGCTGGGACTGCAAATCGTCATGGTCACCGGCGACAACCGGCGCACTGCCGAAGCCGTAGCGAAGACGCTCGGCATTGACGCAGTGGAAGCTGAAGTCGAACCGCAGGCCAAGAGCACCCGAATCCAGAAGCTTCAAAAGGAAGGCAAAGTCGTGGCCATGGCCGGCGACGGCGTCAACGACGCGCCGGCGTTGGCGGCAGCCGATGTGGGGATCGCGATGGGCACGGGCACGGACGTGGCGATGCAAAGTGCCGGAGTTACGCTCGTGAAAGGCGACCTCCGCGCCATCGCGAAAGCGATCCACCTCAGCCGCGCCACCATGCGCAACATCCGGCAAAACCTGTTCTTCGCGTTCGGCTACAACGCGCTGGGGATTCCCATCGCGGCAGGGTTGCTCTACCCATTCTTCGGCGTGCTGCTCAGTCCCATGATCGCGGGCGTCGCCATGAGTTTCAGTTCGGTCTCGGTCATCACCAACGCCCTGCGACTGCGGCGCTTAAATATCTGATTGAGTGGCGAAAGATGAAAATCATGCACGATAAACGGCTTGTCATCGTCGGCGGGGTCGCCGGCGGGGCCAGTGCGGCAGCACGCGCGCGGCGGCTGTGCGAGAATTGCGAGATCATCCTGTTCGAGCGTGGATCCCATGTATCGTTTGCCAACTGCGGCCTGCCCTACTTTGTCGGCGGTGAAATTGCCGAGCAAGACAGTCTGCTGTTGCAAACGCCCGCCAGTCTCAAGGCGCGCTTCAATCTCGATGTGCGCATCAAAACCGAGGTCATCCGGATCGATCGCACCGCCCGGCGCATCCATGTGCGCGAGCGGGAAACAGGCCGCGAGTACGACGAGGCCTACGATGCGCTGATCCTTTCCACGGGCGCATCGCCGCTGAAACCGCCTATTCCTGGAATCGATCGCCCGAACCATTTCGTGGTGCGCAACATTCCCGACGTGGAACGTATCATGGCGTGGTCGAAGGATTGCCAGCGTTGCCGCGCCGTCGTCGTGGGCGGGGGTTACATCGGACTCGAAATGGCCGAGCAACTGCGGCACCGCGGGTTCGACGTGACGGTGGCGGAAGGCTCGCCGCAGGTGATGACACCCTTCGATCCCGAAATGGCCGCATGGCTGCACGCGGAACTGCGGGCCAATGGCGTAATCCTGCACCTGAATGATCCGGTGGTCGCATTCGAGTCACCGTCCGACCAGGAGCCCGCCCGCGCTTCCATCGTGGTGCTGAAAAGTGGTCAACGACTGCCCGCCGACTCGGTCATTCTCGGCCTGGGCGTCAAACCTGAGATCGGTCTGGCGGCAGCGGCCGGTCTTGAAATCGGCAAACGCGGAGGCATTCGGGTGAACGAACATCTTCAGACGAGCGATCCCAACGTGTGGGCGGTGGGTGATGCCATCGAAGTGCGGGATGGAGTCACGGGGCATTGGGCGCTGATCGCGCTCGCGGGTCCGGCGAATCGTCAGGGCCGTATCGCCGCTGACAACATCTTCGGTCGGCCTTCGCGCTACGAACAAACCTGGGGCACCGCCATCGTGCGTTTGTTCAAGCTCACTGCGGGCTGTACGGGCGCCAATGAAGCGTCCCTGCGCCGCGCGGACATTCCGTTCCTGGCGATCCATCTCCACCCCGGCTCGCACGCTGGCTACTACCCCGGCGCCGAACCCATCGCCCTGAAAATCCTCTTCGCGCCCGACACCGGCAAACTGCTGGGCGCGCAAGCCATCGGCCACGATGGCGTGGACAAACGCATCGACGTGCTGGCCACTGCGCTCAAGGCCGGAATGACCGTTCACGACCTGGCCGAATTGGAACTGGCCTACGCGCCGCCCTACGGATCCGCGAAAGACCCGGTGAACCTCGCAGGCATGGCCGCGCAGAACGTGCTCAACGGTGATGTGGCGCTCGCCCAGTGGAATGAAGTAGCCACGCTCGACGCGGCAAAGACGGTGCTGCTCGATGTGCGCCGACCGGACGAACGCGCCAAGGGGTTTATCCCCAACTCAATTCATATTCCACTGGACGAACTGCGCACGCGTCTCGGCGAACTGCCGCGTGATCGGGAAATAATCGTCTCCTGTCACACCGGCCAGCGTTCGTATTTCGCGTGCCGGTTGCTGGCGCAAAACGGATTCCGCGTCCGCAACCTGACTGGCGCTTGGCGCACCTGGAGCACGGCAACCCGGCAATGATGAGGGCGGCCCAAGAAAGCGACATGAAATTGAAGTTGAAACGAAATCACATCATCTGGCTCGTCATCGCCATCGTAGTGCTGGGCGTGGGCGCGAAACTTATGTTCGCACGGCTGGCGGTCGTCGCGGTCAAAGTGACACAAGGCGATTTGACAGCCGAGGTCATGGGCACGGGCACACTGGAGGCGCGCGTCAAGACCACCATCAGCCCGCGCATTCAGGAACGATTGGCCGAAGTGCTGGTGGATCAAGGTGACTTGGTGAAGTCCGGTCAACTCCTCGCCCGGCTCGACGACGCAGAAACGCGCCAGCAGGTTGCCATTGCCGAAGCCACTTTGGCCGCGACTCGCGCCACGGTCGAGCGGGTGCAGTCCGACGAAGCCCGCGCCCAAGCCGTGCTTCATCAGGCGCAGTTGGATCACAAACGTTTGACCGATTTGCTTGCAGGAAACATTGCCTCGCAGGCCGACTTCGACAAAACCGCCGAAAACTTGCACGTCGCCGAAGCCGACTTGAAACGCGGGCAATTGACGATTGCTGAGGCGCAGAGCCAGGTGCTGACCGCCGAAAAGAATCTGCTCTACCAGAAGGAACATCTTGCCTTCACAGAAATGCACAGTCCTTACGACGGGCTGATTACGCGGCGCGACCGCGACCCCGGCGGCATCGTTGTGCCGGGCGCATCCATCCTGCAACTGGTCGCGACGAACGAAATTTGGGTGTCTGCGTGCGTGGACGAAACGGCGATGGCCGGCCTGAAAGCGGGCCAACCGGCGCGCGTCACTTTCCGTTCTGAACCCGCGAAGAGTTATGCGGGCGAAGTTGCGCGACTTGGCCGCGAAGCCGACCGCGAGACGCGTGAGTTTGTCGTGGATGTGCGCGTGAAAGAGTTGCCGGAAAACTGGACGATTGGACAACGCGCCGAGGTGTTCATCAAGACCGGAAGCAAATCGAACGTGCTGCTGCTGCCCGTGCAGTTTCTCCGCTGGCGCGAAAGCAAACCCGGTGTGTTCGTCAATGACCACGGCAAAACGCACTGGCGCGACGTGACCCTGGGTTTGCGTGGATTGCAGAACGTCGAAGTCACGCAAGGGCTTTCCGCCGGTGAACAAATCGTCCGCGCTGGTGACGGCCAGAAGCTGCCGCTCACGGACGGGCAACGCATCGCTCCGAAATGAACCTCGCCGTCCGCGACATCCGCCACAATTTTGGCCGGTTCGTGCTCACGACCGTGGGCCTCGGCCTGCTGCTGATGATTGTCATGGGCATGGGCGGCATTTATCGCGGTCTGATTTATGAGGCGACTCTGCTCGTGGATCAGGTCGGCGCTGACTTGTGGGTGGTGCAGGGCAGCACACGCGGGCCGTTTGCCGAAGTCTCGCGCATTCCCGCCAATCTCGAAGACCGGGTGCGCGCCGTGCCGGGCGTCGCTGAAGCGCGGCGCTTCGTTTCCCATACGATTCAACGCGAGAATCGCGGGCGACCATTGCGAATGGTCGTGCAAGGACTCTCGTGGCCCGAGGACAAGGGCGATTGGTTGTCGCTGATTGCCGGACGCCCGTTGCGCCAGGCCCACTATGAAATGATTGCCGACCGCTCGCTGGGATTGCCGCTGGGTGAAAAGGTGAAGCTCGGCAAGGACACTTACGAAGTCGTCGGTCTGACCCGCGGCATGGTTGGAACGAGCGGCGACGGGCTGACCTTCTTCACGGTCAGCGATGCGATGGCGGTTCAACTTGATATGCCGGGCGAAGCCACCCGGCTTGAACGCGCCGCGCGCCTTTCGCGGCTTGAGAATCTCGACCTTGGCCGGGTGACGCCTCTGTTGGCAGAACGCGTGGTGGGTCCGGCCAGTCAACTGCCCGCGCTCGCACCGCCACTTGTAAGCGCGGTGCTGGTGACGCTGCGAGACGGCGCGAACCCGGCGCGCGTGGCCGCAACATTGGCAACGTGGCCGGACGTGAAGGTTTATTCCACGCAACAACAGAAAGACCTGCTGCTCTCCGGCATGGTGGACAAGGCGAAGCGCCAACTCGGCTTGTTCCGCATGCTCCTCATCATCATCTCCGGCATCATCATGGCGCTCATCATCTATACGCTCACCCTGGACAAGCTCCACCACATCGCGATGCTCAAGCTGATGGGCGCGCGCAACGGCGTCATCGCGGGTTTGATTGTGCAACAGGCGTTGCTCATGGGCGTGCTCGGCTACGCGCTGGCTTACTTCTTCGGGCAATTCGTCTTTCCCGTATTCCCGCGCCTCGTGGTCATTGACACCGACGACTTGATTTCTCTCGGTGGCATCGTGCTCGGCATTTCGCTGCTCTCCAGCCTGCTCGGTCTGGCCAAGGCCATGCAGGTGAACCCCAACGAAACACTCTCCTGAGATGACCGCCTCCCCCACCAGCGTCCCCGCCGTCGAAGCCTCTAACCTGACCAAGGTCTATGGCAGCGGCCACACCGAAGTCGTGGCGATGCACGACGTGAGCCTTTCCGTGAAACACGGTGAACTCGTGGCGCTCCTCGGTCCGAGCGGTTCAGGGAAGACCACGTTGCTCACTGCGCTGGGCCTCGTGAACCCGCCAACCACCGGGCGCATCGCGCTGGACGGAAAGACCGTTCTCGAAGGAGAACACGCGCTCACCAACTTGCGCACGTTGCGCCGTCAACGCCTTGGCTTTGTGTTCCAGAAAGCGAACCTGATCCCATTTCTCACAGCGGTGGAGAACGTCCAACTCGCCTGCGAAATCAACGACCAACCCGCCCGCATCGCCCGCGAGCGCGCCTTGGAACTGCTCGGTTACCTTGGTGTGGCGGAGCGGGCGAACAATCATCCTTCGATGCTCTCCGGCGGCGAACAACAGCGCGTCGCGGTGGCGCGCGCGTTGGCGAACAAGCCCAGCCTGGTCCTTGCGGATGAGCCCACCGCCGCGCTCGACGGGCGACTTGGCCGTCAAGTGATGGAGTTGTTTCGCAAAGTCGCCCACGAGCAGAACGCCGGCGTGATCGTCGTCACCCACGACCATCGCACGCTCGACGTGTTCGACCGGGTTTATGAAATGGAGGATGGAAAACTGAAACCGTGACCTTGAAGTGATCTATGTCCGACTCCATTGGTAAAAGAACGTCCTTCCTCGACCGTTATCTCACGGTCGCCGCGCTGCCTTGGGATGCGATCCATCGCAGTACAGAGCGCGATAGGCGGCACGGCATTGAGCGTCATCGGCATGGTTTTCGTCGCCACGGGACATCTAACTCCGGTCGCCGGCGCCATCACGCAGGAAGTGATCGATGTCCTAGCCGTGCTGAACGCATTGCGGGCCGCCTTTCCTCCCAAGGTGATTCATGATCTGTGACGACATCCTAAGCTCAACCAATTACCAATTATGAAAACAAACACTCTCACTCCCGAACTGCTGCAAAAGATGGACGCCTACTGGCGCGCGGCAAACTACCTCTCGGTCGCCCAGATTTATCTGTTGAACAATCCGCTGCTCAAGCGGCCGCTCACGCTCGCGGACATCAAGCACATGTTGCTCGGCCATTGGGGAACGACGCCGGGACAGAATTTCATCTACGTCCACTTGAACCGCGTCATCAACAAGTACGACCTGGACATGATTTACGTCTCCGGTCCGGGACACGGCGGGCCGGCCGTGGTGGCCAACACGTATCTCGAAGGCACTTACAGCGAGATTTATCCGACTATCAGCCAGGATGAGGCGGGGCTGCAAAAGTTGTTCAAGCAGTTCTCGTTTCCGGGCGGAATCCCCAGCCACGCCTCGCCCGAGTGTCCCGGCTCGATTCATGAGGGCGGTGAACTGGGCTATTCGCTCAGCCATTCCTTCGGCGCGGTGTTCGACAATCCCGATCTCATCGTGGCCTGCTGTGTGGGCGATGGCGAGGCGGAAACCGGACCGCTTGCCACGGCATGGCAGTCCAACAAGTTTCTCAGTCCCGTCACCGACGGCGCGGTGCTACCGATTCTGCACCTCAACGGCTACAAGATCGCCAACCCGAGCATTCTCGCCCGCATCGAACCGGAGGAACTGGATCAGTTCATCCGAGGCAACGGCTGGACGCCCTATTACGTCGAGGGACATGAGCCGGCGCTGATGCACGAAGCCATGGCGACGACGCTCGACGCGGTGATGGAGGAGATCAAACGCATCCAGCGCGAAGCCCGCGTCAACGGAAACACCATGCGCCCGCGCTGGCCGATGATCGTCCTCAAATCACCCAAAGGCTGGACCGGGCCGAAGTGGGTGGATGGCCAGCAAATCGAAGGCACGTTCCGAGCGCATCAAGTGCCGCTCTCCGACCCGGTCGCGCATCCCGAACATCTCAAGCTGCTGGAGGACTGGTTGCGGAGTTACAAGCCGGAAGAACTGTTCGATGTCCAAGGCCGCCTACTGCCGGAACTGGCCGAACTCGCACCCAAAGGCGAACGGCGCATGGGCGCAAATCCACAGGCGAACGGTGGCCTGCTGCTCCGCGATTTGATCATGCCGGACTTTCGCAAATACGCGGTGGACGTTCCGTCACCGGGATCGGTTCGCGCCGCCGACGCGCACGAACTCGGCGTGTTCCTGCGCGACGTCGTCAAACTCAACCGTGAGCAACGCAACTTCCGCATCTTCGGCCCGGACGAAACGCTTTCCAACCGTCTGACTGCGGTGTTCGAGGTGACCGAACGGCAGTGGGACGCGCGCACGCAGGACAACGATGAGTTCCTCGCCCTGGACGGCCGCGTCATGGAAATGCTCAGCGAGCACCAGTGCGAAGGATGGCTTGAGGGCTATCTGCTTACCGGGCGGCACGGCCTTTTCAACTGTTACGAGGCCTTCATCCACATCATTGACTCGATGTTCAACCAGCATGCCAAATGGTTGAAGGTCACGGCTGAACTTCCGTGGCGCGCGCCCATCGCATCCTTGAACTATCTGCTGGCCTCCCACGTGTGGCAGCAGATGCACAACGGTTTCACCCATCAGGACCCGGGTTTCATTGACCACGTTGTGAACAAGAAAGCCACCGTCGTGCGCGTCTATCTGCCGCCGGACGCCAACTGCCTGCTGTCGGTCTGGGATCATTGTTTGCGCAGCCGCCACTACGTCAACGTCGTGATCGCCGGCAAGTATCAGGCACCGCAATGGCTGACGATGGACGAAGCCGTCAAACACTGCACCGCAGGAATCGGCATCTGGGATTGGGCCGGCAATGACGCCGGCGGCGAACCCGATGTCGTCATGGCCTGCTGTGGCGACGTGCCCACGCTGGAGACGCTCGCCGCCGTTTCCATCATGCGCGAACATCTGCCCGACCTGAAAGTCCGCGTGGTCAATGTCGTCGATCTCATGAAGCTGCAGCCGCAGAGCGAACATCCGCACGGGCTGAGTGACGACGCTTTCGACGCGCTCTTCACCAAGGACAAGGAAGTCATCTTCGCCTTTCATGGTTATCCGTGGTTGATCCACCGGCTGACGTATCGCCGCACGAATCACGGCAACATCCACGTTCGCGGCTACAAGGAAGAAGGCACGATCACCACGCCGTTCGACATGACCGTGCTCAACGATCTGGACCGTTTCCACCTCGTCATGGATACGATCGACCGCCTGCCCCAAACGGGCGACAAAGGCATCGCCCTCAAGCAGCAACTCCAAGCCAAGCTGATTGAGCACAAGCAATACATTGATAAAAACGGCCAGGACCTACCGGAGATTCGGAACTGGAAATGGGGCGCTAAAGGAAAGAGCTGACAGCGGCGGGATGAATCCCAACGGGATTCTGTCAATCAGCCCAGCCCAGCGGTTGGCGAGGCGGCGAGCCTACCCTGGGTTAATCGTGAAAAAGGTTTTCTACCCCAACGGGGTTGTGGCGGGTGCGCGAATGAAGGGGAACGCAACCCCGTTGGGGTTGGGGTTTTCTGCGGACGTTTTCCCAGGGTAGCGCGCGACGCGCAACCCTGGGCTTTGAGACGGAATCCCGTTGGGATTCAGGAGCGCGGCGTGGTTTTGGCGGACGGCGGTTGTGTCGGAGACCAGCCGGAGCGCGTCTCTCAATCCGGAGATTTTATCAATGGCCACGCGCTGCGGCTGGTCCGGAGGACACAGCCGCCGTCCGGGGTCAGGGTGAGGTGTCGAACTCATTTCAACCGTGAAACACACAAACCACACGAAAGCGTTTCAGCCGCAAAAGAACACACAGGCCGCAAAGACGTTTAACCACGGATGGGCTCGGCGTGTTCCCAGGGAAGCAAAAAGATACCGTTATATTCTTTTGCATCCCCTACGGATGTCCGACCCCCTCGCCCAGATTGGCGGGATGAATAACTGCTTTTCATGTCGGTGCGTCTCTGTAAATTGTGCGAGGGCGACCCAATGACCAGACGCACAGAAGATTTCTTCCCGGATGACTGGCTGCAAGATCACGCCGCCACCGCGTTTTATAGCTCGGAGCGGCAATGGGCAGCCGTGTCGGCGGCGCAAAAGTCCGCGCACTTCATGCGCCGGGCGTGGGAACAGCTTGGGTTGGAAGCCATCCTGACCGTCGAGGACAAACCTACGGTTTACTTCAAGCGCGCTACCCGGAAAGACCTGGTTGCCGAGGCGGAGTTGCATCGCCAGCTTTGGAATCAAGGCGCGGCTACGATGCTGGTTGTGCGCGATGCAACGGATGTTCGGGTTTATTCCGCGCTGGCCGCGCCGGATAAAAAACCTATCGCAGAGACTGACGATTTGCGATTGGTGGAAATACTTCCGCAAATCCAATCAGCGCTTGAACTCAACAACTTTGTCCGTCGCGTGGAAACGGGGCGTATCTACGAAGAACATCGGAGAAATTTTCAGGCTGAGAGCGGCATTGACCGCACGCTGTTAAAACATCTCAAGGAATCTAGCAAACTACTTTGCGAAGGCGACGACGCGCTAAAACCTTCCGTGGCGCACGCGTTGTTGGGCCGCTTGTTGTTCACTGGTTACCTCCGTGCGCGAGGCGTCTTGAGCGACGACTATTTGAAGCATGACGCGGGAATCACGCTTCCACGCACCGATGGAGATAAGCCTGCCAGCCTGCAACAGATTCTTAACGAAGGCTCGCCGACCCAGGCCAAGGAAACACTTTTCAAAATCTTTACGTCTGTTCAGCATGATTTCAACGGCAGCTTGTTTGGCAAGGAACTGGAAGGAGAAAGCCGCGCCGTTCATGCCGCGCAGATCAATGTCCTGCGTAGTTTTCTCAATGGCGAGGAGAACGGCCAGGATTCGTTCAAGTTTCCCATTTACGACTTCAGCCTCATCCCCGTCGAAACCATCAGCGCGATTTACGAGAGCTTCCTCCGCAACGAAAGCCAGACGCGCCAGAATCAGACCGGCTCGTTTTACACACCCCGGCATCTGGCGGAACTGACGGTGGACATCGCCACGGATGGCTGGGACACGTTGCTCGGTAAAAAATTCTGCGACCCTTCAGTTGGGTCGGGGATATTTTTGGTCATCCTGTTCAATCGTCTGGCCGAGGAGTGGCGGGCGAAGCACCCGCGCGCATCCAACCTCGAACGGGCCATCAAGCTGCGAGAATTCCTGTGCGAAAATTTCTGGGGCGTGGACTTGAACCCCACCGCGTGCCGCATCACCTGTTTCAGTTTGTATCTCGCCCTCTTCGACCAACTCGAACCGGCGGACATCTGGGAGCTAAAGAAAAAACTCGAAACCGATGACCAAAAAGTGTTGCCGCCGTTGCTGGCATTGTCGGATGCCGGATTCAAAAACACGGCGACGCCGCGCGTTCTGGCAGACAACTTTTTCTCCAAGGACTTGCCGCTGCCGACCGACTTCAATCTCATCATCGGCAACCCCCCGTGGATTGGCCGGGGACAGGAGCACGACAATGAGATGGAAGATTGGCTGGCCTCGTCCGCGAACGCTTCACTGGCAGTCGCGCCCAAGGCCAAGTCTTCGCACCGAAACTTTTTCACGCCCGACCGCCAAAGCGCGTGCGGCTTCATGTGGAAAGTACCGCAGCATTTGCTTGCCGATGGCCGTGCTTGCCTCGTATTGCCGACGAAGGTGTTCATGAATGAGAACACCAATGCCTTCCAGGCTGGCTGGTTAAAAACATTCTCACTCAACCATGTGCTGCAACTTTCGGATTACAGCTTTTTGATTTGTGAGGAAGCGGACTTTCCGGCGGTGATTGCGCGATTCAGTCCGGGCAAACCAGCAGAGCAGGCAGTTGTCCGTTACGACACGCCGAAGGTGGATCGTTCTGACCCGCGCCACGCGCTGATTACCGTCTTGTCTGAGGACCAGAAAGGATTGCGATTGGACGACCTTCTCCTTGCTGCGCAGAACAAGCGTGCGTCTGTAGTCTGGAAACAGGCGCTTTGGGGCACTGGTCGTGATGCGGCCTTTTTACATCGCCTCTCTCAACTGCCAAAGCTTGGTGACGTTGCCGGCGAACCTGACGACAAAACCAAACGCTGGGCAAAGGGACAAGGGTTTCAGCCGTTTTCAGAAAAAAAATTCAAGGAAGACCCCAAGAAATATTTGCAAAATGTCCGAGACAACACAAAGCCTTGGTGGAGTGATGGTCAGAGATATATTGACGCCAACAATGATCAAATCTCGCTGGTCATTTGTCCAGACGATGCCCATCCGTTATCTAGTGTTCCAACAAGGGTTCGCCGAAGTTTTAACAAAGCACTTGCACAACCACCGATGGTTTTGGTGAGCCAAGGCTTCGGCAAAGCGGCGTTCTGCAATTTTTCCGTTATCTTCCAAGACTCTCTCCAATCCATCGCCGCCAAGAAGAAGGGTGATGACGACTTACTCCGTTTCCTCGCTGCTGTCGTCACGTCGTCATTTGCAAAGTATTTTCTGTTTCACTCGGCGGCCAAATGGGGTTCGGAGCGCGACAAGGTTCACCTCACGGAGTTGCTCCGCCTCCCATTCCCATTGCCAGAAAACTGCCGCGACAAAGCCCGTGCGGAGCGAATTGTTTCGGAGGTCGCCAAGCGCGTGCGACAGGCACATCAGCGTATTGCTAAAGCACCGCTGAATCTTACCGAGCGTGAACATGAGGTCGCGAATGCCAAGCGCGACATCGAGCCTTTGGTCTTCGAGTATTACGGCGTCACGCCAGTCGAGCGCGTGCTGATTGAGGACACGGTGAAATTATTCATCCCCAGTTCCACGCCCGGCACGCTCTACGGCGACATTCCAACGCTGGATAATTCGAGCGAGGAAGAGCGCACCGAGTATGCGAAGCAACTTTGCCAGACCATCAACACTTGGGGACGCGGCAAAGGTGTGCTCTTGAACGCCCGTGGTTGCATCGCGGAGAAACTCGGCTTGAGCCTGCTGGTGCTGACCAAAGGCAAAACGAAAACAGGTTACACGGAGAAAGCTGCGCCGACTGAAGTCGCCAATGCCATTGCTGGAATCGAGAAAGCCATCGCCCTCGAACATCGCAAGCTCGCTTATGCGCGAGGATTCACGCTGTTTGAGCGTGATCGTGCGTATGTTCTGAAACCACTTGCCCGCCGCCACTGGACGCGCACCGCCGCCTTGAATGACGCGGACGCGATGTTCGCCGCCATGCTTGAACCCGAGCCGCACGAAGCATGATTTCCGCCGGCAAGACTCATCAATTTCTCGGCGATGTCTTGCCGTCAGATTTCCGCGCCGAAATTTTCAGGTTGGTGGATGCCGCTTGGCTGCGCGTCAAGCTGCCGCGCAGCAAACGGCTTGAACCGAGAATCACCGGACTTCTTCAGCACTCAGTGATCGCCGAACAAGAATCTCTCTACGGACATACCGCTCCATTTTTCATATTAGAAGACACGAAGCGTCGCGACCCCAAGACGGGAAAGGAAATTGACCGAAGTGATTTGGAATTTCATCTGTTGGCTCATCGCATCCGGGCGCAACGGGCGTATTTCGTCTTTGAATCCAAGCGGCTAAACATCTCGTATGGTGGCGCACCGGATTCAAACGCCTCCGAATATGTCGGTGATGGGGGCATGGGTTGTTTGCTCTCCGGTAGTTACAACGCAATTTCCGACTACAGTGGAATGTTGGCCTATGTGATGGATGGCAACGTTACCGAGGCGAAACATGCCGTCGAAAGGCATATCGTGCGGAAGTCCGAAGAATTGCGCATACGCGGCGAAGCCAAGATTCATCCGTCCGAGTTCGTGCCTAAAAGGTCTCCTCACGGCGAAACGCATCATCTTAACGACGCAGAGGAATTCAAAATCTTTCACATCTTCCTGTCTGTCTCCTCGTAGTGATTAACCGCTGAATGGCAAAGTATCAGCATTCGCGCCAACTCTAGGCAGATGGATTCGCTCATTTCAGATTTTGGGCCTCCAGCCATTTCAGCGCCGCCGGATGTTTGACCCACGCCGCGCGCACGCCTTCCGCGTAACAGATCGCCTCCTCCTTGCTGCCCGGCGAGTAGGCTTCCGGCTGATGACGCGGCACGGCCCGATGACCCTTCACGTAAACCTGCATGTTCGGATTTTGTTTTCGCGCCACCGCCAACGCCGCCATTACGCCTGTCAGATCATTGGCCAAGAACCGCTCCAGCACGCGACCCCACGCGAACGCCGCGTTGAACTCGAACTCCTCGGGATAATTTTCAAACAGCGCGCGCGCCTCCTCCAGCCGGTTCAACGCCAGCAACGAACTCAGCAATGCGTAGCGCACGCCCTGGTTGTCGCCCGGATTTAACACCAGCATGGCCTGCCATTCCGCGATGGCTTCGGCGATCCGCCCGGCGGCGCGCAAATGTTCGGCTAACATTACCCGCACCCGCATGTAGGGCCGCGTCTCGTGGAAGCCCCAGAACGCGCCGGCAAATTCCTGGAACGCCTTCGGCCCAAGACGGGTTTCCGCAAGTTTCAACAGCTTTTGCAGAAACTCGATTTTATCGGCCGGTGAAAGAGTTTCGTGACGAAACAACTCCAGCAGCACATCCACATTGCCGGAGTCGAGTTTCAAGGCCTTTTCCAGCAACGCCAATTTCGCTGTGGCGGTCGGCGCTTCCATGGCTTCGTAAAACAAATCCTGCGCGCGGGCGGACGGATCAGTGGAGTTGGACGCCAACGCCCGTTCGATGGATAACAGGAGCGAGCGCGGACTGGGAGTTTTGGGATTGCGTCCCGGATTTTCGTCAGATTGGCGAATCATGGGTGGAGTGAAGCAAGTTTGGCGGTCACGCGCAACTCGCCGGCGCCGCAGCGCGTCGGGGAGCGCAGTGAGGGTGTGCGGTTCACCAAACCAAAAGGAGCAAACTGCTCCAATCCGGCGCGCCAGCAGCGGCGGTTTTATGCGCCTCCGCGCCCCGGCGTTGAAAAGTAGCAGCGTCGCCCACAGTGGGGTTATACCCCATAGGACGGAGCGAGCCTTGGGAGTAAGATGCATCCAAATGAACACGCAACCACTGGCGGTTCCCGCCAAGGCAATGACCGCCGAGGATCGGGGCATTCAACCTGAGCAGGATTTCCAGGACAAACTTCGCGAAGCGATTTCACTGGGGGCTGTTGATGGCATTCACTGTCGGGATTGTTCGTGGTTGAACAAGACTGCCCGATCTTAAAATCGCGACTGATTGAGTGGAAGCCAAGCAACGGAAAAAGCGGAGACTGATCCGAAGCCTTTTGTGGCTGTCGGGCGTGGGGATTTTTTTGCTCGTGCTGCTGCCGGTGTGGTTTCCCTGGCTGTTGCAACCGGTGTTGAAGCGTTATGGTCTCCGGTCTGCAGGTTATGATCGCATGGGTTGGACCCGGTTCACGCTGTCTGGAATCCACGGTGAAGCGAGCGGAACGAAACTGGAAGCCCAGCACGTCGAATCCGTGCTGCCAACCACCTGGCTTTGGCGTCGGTTCAGTGATCGCACCAACAATCCGCCGCTGCTCACGTTAAGCGACGGCCACCTGATGATTGCAGGTGCAACGACGAACACCGCTGCCCCCACGAGACCGCAAACGCCGGGATCGGCGGGTGAGACGTTGAACCAAATCTCCCAAATTGGGATGGTCCTCCAACGATGGTTGCCGGTGGCCGACCTGACGAATTGCTCCATCACGATGGTTTCTAATCTCGTCTCAATTCCGCACGCACGTTGGGAGGCGGGCCGGCTGAATGCTGTCGTCCGCATCCCATCCGCGCCGGGGGATATTGAAGTGGCCGCGCAGTTGGACGGAGAATCGGCATTGAAGCTTGCTGCCGATTGGGACGCCTATGATGTGTCGCTGCACGGTGGATTCTTGCGCACCAACGAGCAATGGCTCTGGAATGGCGAACTTGGCTGGCTCACCAACCGCGCGGAGTTCACCGCCCAATTCGCAACCAACGGGTGGTGGCCGGAACACGCACAGGTGAACTGTCAACGGTGGCAGGTTCCGGCGGAATTTCTCAAGGTGGAGGGATATCACGATCTTGTCGCCAGCCTGACGGCCAACCTCGTATCAAACCGCTTCGATTTGCAGGCGACCGGTTTTGCCCGGCCATCCGAAGCCTCGGCGCGGAGCGGATGGCCCGCGGTGAATTTTTCGCTGAGTGCGGACGGTGATCCCAGCGGGGTGAAGCTTCACGCCCTGAACGTCCAATCGCCGTGGTTAAACGCCGACCTGACGAACACCGTCGGCATCACCCGGTCGGGCGAACTCTTGGCGGAAGCGGCGCAACTGCACGTCTCGGTGGATCTTGATAAATTGCCCGGCGCCAGGCTCACCGGAAAGGCAGAAGGCTTCGTGCGCATTGAACCGCAGAGCGGGCGACCACCAATCGCGCAATTCCGCTTTTCGGCCGCCCAGGTGCGCTCCGGGCAATGGGACGCGAAAACAGTTCTGGTTCACGGCGAATTCGCGGCGCCCATTCTGAAGTTCGACGAGATTCGCGCGGACCTCGCCGATGGGTCGGTGCTGATTGCCGATGGATCATTTGACGGAGAGGCGCGACGCATTGTAGGAGGACACTGGAAATTGTCCGGTGGTTTTCTGCAAAAACTGCTGCCGGGCTTGAGCTACGCAGAACTGGGTGCCTCGGGAAAAGTGGCCGGGCCGCTGACAAATCTCGCGCACCGCGGTGAAGTTGCGTTCACCACCTTCCGAGTCGCCGGGTTGAAGCCGTTTGATCTCCAAGCGAAATGGAGCGGCCAAAATCACCAGCTCACCGCAGCGCATGTAGAATGGACGGCGGGCGAATCTGTCTTGTCCATCGGGGTTGACGTGGAGTTGAACGTACCGGCACGCGAAGTCGCAGTGAAGCTGAACCAGCTTTCGTTGCGCCGGGGGAGGGAGGAGCTTTATGCGCTGCAAACACCTTGTGCGATCACGTTCCGCGACGGAAACACAAACACCCCGGGGGGAAGCTGGACACTCGGTGTGGATACGTTCGACTGGCGGAGCGGGCGCCACGCGATTTCCGGCAGCGCTGATCTCGCCTGGCCTACGCACGGGGAAGCGACGTTGATCGTGACCAACGTCGCGTTCGCGGATTTTGCGGATTTTCTCGAAGCCGACATCGCGAATGTTTTGGTCGCCGAGCTGGCCGCGACGGCGCATTGGTCCAACGGACCGGTGCATTCGGTAATTTCGGCAGCGGGCTCGATAACCAACGGCACGCGGCAGGTCTTCAGTTTGCGCGGTGCGGTGCAAACGGATGAACTCCTCAAGCTTCAACTATCGGCGCTGGCCAGCGGCTACGCGCCAACGTTGTCCGTGACAGGGGCGATTCCCGTCACCGTCTTCCCGGATCGTGGTGAAGAGATGCTCGTCTGGGACAAGTCGCAGAGCATCGCGTTGGCAGGAAATTGGAAGGATGATCAGGCGGAGACAATCTCAATACCGCTGGGAATGAGTGACCGACTGCAGGTATCCCGGCCTGAATTACGTTTCCAGGTTTCCGGCACACCCGATGAGCCATCCGCCGAAGTGACGGCGGGCGCGGCGATGGTGGATTGGCAGTCGAATACAACCAATGCACCTCGTCCCAAGCTGAAGGACTTGCAGCTTGCGGTGGAGATTCGCCCGAACGCGATCCGGCTGAAAACTTTTGCGGCGAAGCTGGACGGGCAGCCTGTCATGGCGACGGGAGAATGGCCGGTCCTCAAGGAAGCCTGGCGGGAGTTGTGGTCAGCGCGAAAGCTGCCGGATTGGAATCAAGCGCAAGGCCATCTGGAATTGGCGGAGGCGCAGGTAGCCGCGCTCTCGGCCTATCTGCCGGAGGTGTTATCGCCCGAAGGACGATTGACCGCGACCCTGGACCTTAAAACCGGCAAGCGTCTGGAAGGCGTGCTTTCGCTCACGAACGCCGCCACCCGACCAATGGGTCCGATCACGCCGGTGCGGGACATCGCCGCGTTGGTGCAGTTCGATGGGCATCGCGCCGTGTTGCAGGATTTTCGTGCCCAGATCGGCGGACAACCGATCCGCGCCGATGGTTTCGTGACGATTCCCGAGTTGGATGGCAGCAGGTTGGATTATCACGTCAACCTGAGCGGCACGAATGTCCCGCTGGCGCGCAGTCCGGAGCTGTTGTTGCGCGGGGATTTTGCGGTGTCACTGCGCGGCGGCAGCAATCAGCCGACGTTGCTTTCCGGCGCGGTTACGCTGCAAGACGGATTGTACGTGCAGCACGCGTCGGCGCTGGTTTGGAGCGCACCCCGGCGGCCCGAGTGGCGGCCTCCGTACTTCAGCGTGACCAACGCGCCATTCGCCGATTGGAAGCTGGAACTGGCCGTCCGTGGAGACCGCTTCTTGCGCATACGCACGCCGGTGTTCAGCGGCATCCTTTCCGCAGACTTCCAGTTGAAAGGCTCGCTCCTCGCGCCGGTTCTGACCGGCGACGCCCGCGTCAACTCCGGGCGCATGATTTTTCCGTTTGGATCGCTCACGATTGATCAAGGACTGGCGAGCTTCAGCGGAAACGATTCGCGAGGCCCGAACCTCCAGATCAATGCGTCCGGCCGCAATTATCGTTACGATCTTCGGCTGGAAGTGAAAGGCCCCGCCGACGGAGCCAACGTAATTTTTTCCTCCACGCCTCCGCTCGCTTCCGAAGAAATCCTCCTCATGTTGACGGCCGGCGAGGTGCCACAATCGGATTATGCCTTTTCGAACGGCGCGCGAGCGGGCCGTCTGGTGACGTTTCTCGGCAAGGATTTGCTGAGCCGTTATTTTGGCAGCGATCCGGCCAAGGAACGGTTGATCATCCAGACCGGCGAGAGCATTTCCGAATCAGGACGGTTGACGTATTCGGCCGAGTATCGTCTGACCGACCGGTGGTCCATCATCGGCGAATACGACCAATTCAATGCCTTCAACACGGATTTGAAATGGAAAATCTTCACTCGTTGACCGGATGGCGAACCGGATCGGGCGAGGCGGCTTTGCGCCACCTGCTTCCCGAGATGATCGCCACAATTTTGGCGGTGACGCCGCGATGTTGGAAAGCGCTTGTTCCACTCGGCCTGGCCCTCATGCTCTTGCCGGCGAGCGCAACGGAGACGCCAACCAACGAGCCGGCCCGGGTGGAAATCTCGGGGTTCGGCTTTTTGGGAAACCGTGAGATAGTCCGTCTCCTTCGCAATTTCCAGCCCGACGGCAAGATGCCGGTCGTCATAGATCGGACGTTCGTCGAGGACGCCACGCTGATATTGCTCTCCCGGGCGAACGATGAGGGATATCTGCGCGCAATCCTGAACGCCGATTTCACCATGACCGATGGCGGCGAACAGCACCTCGGCTGGACCAACGCAATGGAAGCCCTGCTGCCGCGCGACTTCGCCGCGCGTGAAGCGCACTTCCGACTCCAAGGCGGGTTGAGATTCTTTTATCGCTCCATCGAGTTCGAGGGCGTCAAGTTCTTCTCTAAACGAGCGGCCGGCAGTTATTTCGTCAGCGGGGAAATGCTGTTGGAGTGGCGCGGTAATCGCGTCTTCAGTCCTGCGGCGTTGAAGAGTTCGCTCGCCACTTTGAAGGAAGCCTATGCGCGGGCCGGCTACCAGGAAGCGGTGGTCAGCACCAATCAAGTGACTTGGGACGAATCAACGGGTGCGGTCGCGGTCAAAGTCGCCGTGCAGGAAGGATTGCGCACGATCGTGCGCTCGGTGGTTGTCCAGGTGCGTGGCGGCGACGAAGCGTCGGAAACGAACCGCACGTTGAATCCCAACAAACCTTACTCGCGCTTGTGGCAACAGGAGCTGGCCCAGAAACTCCAGGCCGAACAGAACGTCAAAGGCTTTCCTGATGCCACGGTGGAATTCTCCACGCGGGGCCGTGAAACCAATGCCGCCGGCATCAGACTGGACTTGTCAGCAAAGGTGACCACGGGAGCGTCCATCCGTGTTGGCAAAATAATTACGAAGGGAAATCGTCGCGCAAAGACCGCAGTGCTGACGAGCCGGATCAAACTCGAAGAGGGCGAACCCTTGAACCGCGTCGAGGCGGAAAAATCACGCCAAAGCCTCGCGCGCCTGGGCGTGTTCGATTCGGTCAGCCTGCGCTATGAACCGGTGGATGACAGCACGCGCGACGTGATTTACGAGGTAGAAGAGGGGAAGCCGATTTCCCTGAGCGTGCTGGCCGGGTGGGGGAGTTATGAACTGCTGCGCGGCGGGCTGGAATTTGAAAATCGGAATCTGTTCGGGAGGGCTCACGATCTCCGGCTGCGCGCAGTGCAATCCTTCAAGGCCAGCAAGGGGGACCTGTTTTACACGTTGCCGGAAGTGTTCGGAGAGAATTTGAATTTGTTCATGCAGGGCTCGGGCTTGCGGCGCGAGGAGGTTTCTTTCACGCGTGAGGAATACGGCGGATCGATGGGCCTCCAGAAACGCCTGGTCCCGATCCAGACCGATTTTACGCTCCGGTATGTTTACGAGTTCCTGAACGCGCTGGACCTCGGTTCGACCAGCACCAACCAGACGGGCGTGCAAGAGGCCAGGGCTGCCTCCTTCGTCCTCGAACTCCATCGCGACCGGCTCGACAATCCTTTGCTGCCACGGCGCGGATTGAAACTGTTCAGCAAGCTGGAAATCGCCAGCGCGAGCCTGGGCGGAAACGTGGATTACCAGCGCCTGCTGGTTGGTGCGTCCTATCACCTGGACTTGAACGGCGGGCGGCTGCTTCACCTCGGGGTAACACATGGAGTTTCGTTCACCTTGGGAAGCTCCGCCGATCAATTGCCTTTCAACAAACGATTCTTCCCGGGTGGTGAAAATTCGGTGCGCGGCTATCAGGAGGGCGAAGCGTCCCCACTGGATGCAAATGGCAATCAGTTGGGAGCGGAAACCTACACGCAGGCCAACATCGAGTTTGAACAACTCATCACCAGGAACTGGTCGGTGGTGTCGTTCATTGATGCCGTCGGGTTCGCACAGCGCCGCGCCGGTTATCCGTGGGATACCGGGCTCTATTCGGTGGGTGGCGGACTGAGTTGGCGCAGTTTCATTGGTCCGGTGCGACTCGAATACGGTCACAACATCAATCCGCGCCGCCACGACCCGGCAGGGACGCTGCACTTCTCAATCGGGTTTCCGTTTTGAGTCGCCATGAGTCGCCGTGGCGCTCGGTTCGAGAATAGCCATCCACAGTAGGGTTACACCCCATTGGAATATGCCGGCCTCGGTCTTAGCCTAAATGCCAAATGAACGAACTACTCCTCTCGGATACCGCAAAGGCACTGGTCGACGACGACAAGGGCTTGCTGGCGATGGACGAAAGCACGCCCACCTGCAACAAACGCTTTGCCAAGCTGGGAATTCCACAGGACGAGGAAGCCCGGCGTGCTTATCGGGAGTGGATCGTGACCACGCCCGGTCTCGGCGAGTCCATCAGCGGCGCGATTCTCTACGACGAGACGATTCGCCAGCAGAAGAAAGATGGCACTCCGTTTCTGAAAGTTCTCACCGATGCGGGAATCATTCCCGGCATCAAGGTGGACACCGGCGCGAAGGACATGGCCGGTCATCCGGGAGAGAAAATCACCGAAGGCCTGGACGGCTTGCGCGACCGGCTAAAAGAATATTTTCAAATGGGCGCGCGATTCGCCAAGTGGCGCGCGGTGATTGTCATCGGCGATGGCCTTCCCAGTCGCAGCGGCCTCGAGGCCAACGCGCACGCGCTGGCCCGCTACGCGGCGTTGTGCCAGGAGGCCGGTCTCGTTCCAGTCGTTGAACCGGAAGTGCTCATGGAGGGTGACCATACTTTGGGGTGCTGCCTTAAAGTCACGGAGGAAGCTCTGCGAAATGTTTTCATCCAGTTGAATTGCCAGCGCGTGATGCTGGAAGGAATGATTCTGAAACCGAACATGGTGCTGCCGGGATTGGGTTGTCCGCAGCAAGCATCGGTGGAGGAGGTGGCCGACGCCACGGTACAATGTTTCTTGCGAACCGTCCCGGCCGCGGTTCCGGGGATTGCGTTCCTGTCCGGCGGCCAATCCGGTGAACTGGCTTCGGCGCGATTGAATGCCATGAACGTCCGGTTCAAGTCGCGCGTGCCCTGGGCGCTGGCGTTTTCCTTTGCCCGCGCCATTCAGCAACCCGCTTTGGAGATTTGGCAGGGTAAAGAGGCGAACGTTTCGGCGGCGCAGAAAGCTCTGAATCATCGCGCCCAGTGCAACCGGGCGGCACGCCGTGGCGAATACACCGCCGCAATGGAAAAGACCGGATCATGACGACAAGCACCGCGCCTCTGCGCATCCATCTTATTCGACACGGCGAAACGGAGTGGTCGCTTTCCGGGCAGCATACCGGGTCCACGGACATTCCCCTGACCGCACGCGGTGAGGGCGAGGCGCGGGAACTGGCGCAGCGTCTCCAGGACGTTTCGTTTGCCCGCGTGCTGTCCAGTCCCCTCCTGCGTGCCCGGCGAACGTGCGAGCTGGCCATCCCGGACGTGGCCCCGGAAATCGAAGCGGACCTGGCGGAGTGGGATTATGGCGACTACGAAGGACTTCAGACCCCGGCAATCCTCCGGTCACGACCCGGTTGGAACCTCTTCCTCGACGGCGGACTGAACGGTGAAACTTCCGCCCAGGTTTCTGAGCGTGCGGACCGCTTGATTGCCCGCCTGCGCAAGATGGACGGAAATGTTGCTGTATTCTCCCATGGCCACTTCGGACGCGTCCTGGCCACGCGATGGATTGGCTTGCCGCTGAGCAAAGCAGGGCACTTTCTGCTCGGCACGGCGTCGGTCAGCATTTTCGGTTACGACCCGCACCATCCCGACGTGGCGGTCATTGAGCGATGGAACGCCATTTCGCAGGAAAGGTTTGACCCGGGAAATTCACCCCTTATTGAACGATGGGAGAACGAAGGAGGCGAGATTCCCCATCAACAGATGAGACGAAAGAATTTTTGAATCCACTATGAGTGCGGTGATGACTTGAGCCTCGCAATTGAAGAAAGCGCGCCGGTTGTGAAGAGTTCTATTGGGTGGTGGGGTGGGGTGAAGACCCCATAGCGCAGCGGACTCTGGCCGTCCACATTCGAGCGTTGATCCGTGCAAACTGCGGTGCAGTGGCTGTTTCAAAGATTCTGCGGACGCGACGCCAACACCGAACCAAAACGAAACGCAAACACCAGAGAAATTATGTTGAGCAAAGCATCGACACTAAAGGGATACAAACTGGACAGCCTCGACGGTGAATTCGGAGAGGTCCAAGAATTCTACTTTGATGACCATCACTGGACCATCCGCTATCTGGTCGCCAATACAGGAACCTGGCTCACGGGCCGGCAGGTGCTGATTTCCCCTTATGCGCTGGTCGCCGCGATCAAGGCGGAGGAGCACGTCGCTGTCAACCTGACCAAAAAGCAGATCGAGGAGAGCCCCTCGCTGAGCAGTGACAAGCCCGTCTCGCGACAATTCGAGGAGTCCTTTTACGAGCATTATGGCTGGCCGATGTATTGGAGCGGTCCCTTCATGTGGGGACCTTATCCCTACATCTCACGCGATCGTGAACAATGGCAAAAATCCACCCAAGGTGAAAAGGCGTGGGATCCCCATTTGCGCAGCACGGACTCGGTGCAGGGCCATAACATACAGGCGCTGGACGGCGAGATTGGCCACGTAGAGGATTTTATCATTGATGACGAGACGTGGGCGATTCGTTACCTGATCGTTGACACGCGAAACTGGTGGCCGGGCAAAAAGGTTCTGGTTTCACCGCGATGGATCGAGCGCGTGAGCTGGGACGAATCGAAGGTTTTCGTCAATCTTTCCCGTGAAGCCATCAAACAGTCCCCCGAATACACGGAAGAATCTCTGCTGACGCGGGATTACGAGACAGGACTTCATCGGCATTACCAGCGCGAAGGTTATTGGAGCGAAGAATTTGCCGGCAAATCACGTTAGCCGAGTTCTCCCCGCATAAAGCAATCCCGATAAAATGAACCGTTCTTGAAGGGACAAAATGAAAACAATCCGTTTATTATTTATGACCGTGACGACGGTCGGACTTCTCTGTTTGAGCGCCGGTATGATCAGCTGCAAACAGGAAACCGTCGCGCGAACCGGCACCGAACAGCAGGTCGATGAAGCCCTGACCGAACAAGTGAAGAGCGCCTTCGGGAACTCGCCCGCATTCAAGTTTCCCGATGTCCAGGTGGCCGCGTTCAAAGGAAAAGTTCAACTGAACGGTTTCGTTTCGAGCGAGGACCAAAAGAGTTCGGCGGAATCCATTGCCAAAGGCATTCCCGGCGTGGTCGAAGTGGAAAACAATATTTCCATGAAACATTAGACCTTAAGAACATCATGCAGGCCAAACGAAAACATGAAAGCTCTTGGCGCAATCCGGGCCGTCTCATCCAAGCCAAACTCTCTTTCCTCCTCCAAAAAGTTATTCCGTACCTCGGCAAATAAAGATCTTGGATAACACCTTTCACCACGATTGAAAAAATTATGAACCTGCTCACAAAAGATTTTCGCGCTTCGCTCTTAGGCGCTCACGAATCGCCGTGCCTCTCGCTTTATCAGCCGACGCACCGGCATCATCCCGGCAATCAGCAAGACCCGGTTCGCTTTCGCAATCTGGTCAAGGAACTCGACCAGTCGTTGCAGAAAAAATATTCGACGCAGGAGATTCGTCCGCTGCTGGAACCGTTCGAGGCGCTTTCCCGCGATCATGATTTCTGGAACCACACCACGGACGGATTGGCCGTGTTCGGCGCGCCCGGTTTGTTCCAGGTTTTTGGATTGCAACGCACGACGCCCCAACTCGCCGTGGTCGCCGACAGTTTTCACACCAAGCCGCTGTTGAGCTTTTTGCAATCGGCGGATCGCTTTCAAGTGCTGGCGCTCAATCTTCACGAGATTAAACTGTTCGAGGGCAACCGCGACGCGCTGGATGAAATCGCGCTCGCGCCCGGAGTTCCGCGCACCCTCACGGAAGCGTTGGGCGAGGTGTTGACCGAGCCGCATCAAACCGTCGCGTCCTACGGAGGAACCGGCGGCGCGGGCGTGGCCATGCGGCACGGGCACGGCGATAAAAAGGATGAAATGGACAACGATACGGAACGGTTCTTTCACAGGGTCGATCGCGCGATTCTCGAATCGCATTCGCAGCCCTCGGGACTGCCGTTGCTTCTCGCGGCGTTGCCCGAACATCAGGGTCACTTTCGCAAGCATAGCCAGAACCCTTTCCTGTTGGAGGAAGGAATTAAAGTCCACCCTGACGCCATGCCGATGAAGGAGTTCCTCAAACGCGCGTGGAACATTTTCCAACCGCAGTATCAAGCGAGGCTCGCGGCGCTGGCCGACGAATTTGCCGTGGCCAAATCCAAAGGTCTCGGCCACGACGACGTGAAGCAGGTGGCGGAAGCTGCGGCGGCCGGGCGGATCGCGACGCTGCTGATCGAGGCGGATCGACAGATTCCAGGACGAACTGACGGCACGGCCGGACAGGTCGAGTTCAAGGATTTGAGCCATCCCGAGGTGGATGATCTGATGGACGATCTCGGCGAGTTGGTGCTCAAGACCGGTGGTCGCGTGGTGGTGGTCCCCGCCGACCGGATGCCGACGAAGACGGGAGCGGCGGCGACGTTCCGATTTTAGACAAGGACAAACAAAAATATGAAAATACAAATTAACACGGACAACAGCATTCAAGGCGGCGACGAATTAACTCAACAGACGCAGGCCGTGGTGGAGAGCGCATTGGAGCGTTTCGCCCACCAGATTACCCGTGTGGAAGTTCATCTCAGCGACGAGAACAGCAGCCACAAAGGCGGCTCCGACAAACGTTGCGTCATGGAAGCGCGCCTGGAAGGAATGCAGCCCGTCGCTGTGACCGATCAAGCGGAACACATGGAGCAAGCCGTCAATGGCGCGGTGGATAAATTGGAAAAATTACTCGACCACACTCTGGCGCGGTTGAGTAACCATTAGCCTTTTCACACCGGGCGTTCAAAACGCCGACGGGGGTGGCTTCGGGATTGACCATCCGTCTTCCCGGTGCTCATTGCCGCCGCGCTGCTGCCTCGATTTCAGCATGGGGTGTTCACCCCATGGACGCAGTTTGCAGATCAATCCAAGTTGATTTGGGAAAGGGATTCCCGGCGTAAAGGGATTCCCGCAGAGCGGTCACCGCAAAACGGCAAATCGCAAGTGCGGCTTTTTGCGAGTCGAGAAAGAGAATTGTTTATGCTGCGACGAGTCGAAGAACTGAACGATTACAAGCTGAACGCCCGGGACGGGGAAATCGGCAAGGTCAAAGAATTCTACTTTGACGACGAGCACTGGTCGGTGCGCTACCTGGTCGCCGACACGGGAGGATGGCTCAGCGACCGGCGGGTCCTGATTTCTCCTCAAGCCTTAAGCCCCGTGCGCTGGAGCGACGGAGTGATTCCAACCAATCTGACAAAGCAGCAGATTGAGGCCAGCCCGTCTTTGGACAGCGACAAACCTGTCTCCCGCCAATTCGAGGAGGCTTACCACGGGTATTTCGGCTGGCCGAGATACTGGCAGGAGTCCGAGCCGCTGGGTCTCAGCCCGATCTTCGGCATCAGTTCCTCCGCCGCACCTGAAGGTGATAGCCGGCCTCTGCGAATCCCGATCCAGACGGAGTGGAATCCTCATCTGCGCAGCACCAAGGACGTGACCGGGCATCACATCGAGGCCCAGGACGGCGAGATTGGCCATGTGGAGGATTTTGTTATCGAGGACGAAACCTGGGTGATTCGTTACCTGCTCGTTGCGACGCGGAACTGGTGGCCGGGAAAAAAAGTCGCCCTGTCACCGCAATGGATTGAGCGCGTCAGTTGGAGCGATGCGAAAGTCTTCGTGAATCTTTCCCGCGAAACCATCCAGCAAGCTCCCGAGTTCCCGGCGGACGCGCTGGTGACGCGGGATTACGAAACCCGGCTGCATCGGCACTACCACCGGCAAGGTTATTGGGCCGAGGTGCCGCTGGCCCAGGAGCACACTTACTGAAAATGAAACAAGAAAGCTCACTTGCGGACACCAAGTGCGGGAATCGTTTCCCCCGCTCCTTTTCCGTCTTCCTCGTCATGTTCACCGGCTTCGTGCTGGCGGCGTGGGGCATCACCATCACCTCGGTCCTTCTCTGGTTGATTGGGGTTGCCATCGTGTTCGCCGGCATCGCTTTGTATGCAGTTTTAGTCATGTAAACCGGAATGTCCGGGGTAACTCCAAACCGAGAAAGGAAAATTGTTATGTTACGAAAAGCCAAAGAGTTCAAAAGTTTCAAGCTCCGCGCGCGCGATGGCGACATCGGCAAGGCCAAGGAGTTCTACTTCGATGACAAGCATTGGACGGTGCGCTACCTGGTCGCCGACACGGGCGGCTGGTTAAGCGGGCGACGAGTTCTCATTTCGCCTTACGCCCTGGAACCGGCGCTGGAGGCCGAGCGCGTGCTGCCGGTGGACTTGACCAAAAAGCAAATCGAGGACAGTCCATCCCTTGATGCCGACAAACCGGTTTCCCGCCAGTACGAGATGCAATATTACGGTTACTACGGCTGGCCCTACTACGGTTACGGTGCCTTCGCGTGGGGCTATTATCCCTACGTGACGCGCGACCGGGAAGCATGGAAAGAAACCCGGCAACGCGAGGAGGAGGCATGGGATCCCAATCTGCGCAGCACCGCCGACGCGACGGGCCATGACATCGAGGCGTTGGACGGGGGCATCGGCCATGTCGAGGATTTCATCATCGACGACGAGTCGTGGGCGATTCGGTATCTGGTCGTGGATACGAAAAACTGGTGGGCCGGAAAGCACGTCCTGGTTTCACCTCAATGGATTGAGCGAGTCAGTTGGCGGGAGTCAAAGGTCTTCCTCAACTTGTCACGCGAAGCCATCAAGCAGTCGCCGGAATACACGCCGGAGTCTCTCAATCGGGAATACGAAACCGAACTCTACGGCCATTACAATCGGCAAGGGTATTGGGTCGATGAAATGCCCGGCAAAGGGCGTTAACCATCAACCGAGGAAAAACTTATGAGACGATTTTGGAACTTTACTTCACATGGGAGCAACGTCGCTGGAAATGTTCCTGGCAATGCTCCGGGCAATGTTCCTCCGGGTACGCGGCGCTATGGCGGCTGGGGGATTCTGTGGGCCGTCATCCTGGTAGTAGTAGTCGTGATTTGGCTCCTTGCCATGTGGTTGCCGCGCTAAATCAATGGCCTGCGCGGAGAATCTGTTTCTCCCGCGTCAGGCCGAGAAATCAAAACGAAAAAGAAACCAACGTAGAAAAGGAAAACTATGAGTAAGCACAATCGACACAACTCCAACAACTCCGACGGTAATTCACAGGCCGCTGAACCCACGAACGAGCAAATCGCCGCGTTGGCGCATTCCTTTTTCGAGGCGGACGGCCAGCAGAATGGCCGCGTGCTCGAACACTGGTTGCGCGCCAAGGAACAATTGTCCAAAGGCGGCCAAGCCCAGCCCCAACGGGACGCGGAACGCGAACGCACACCCCGCAGCAATGATTCGGAAGAGGAGTCCTTTTCCGCCAGTGCTCGTTCCGGCCGAATGGAAGGGCGAACGAGCTACGCCCGGGGCTGATCGCACGGCTTTTCGCGGGAGCCACTGGCTCCCGCGAAGGGCGGGAGTCTCGCCGTCGGCCTAAACAACAATGAGGAAGTTTGTATGCTTTGGATGTGGCTGCCAGTGGTGATCATTCTGTTTGTCATCGGCGCATGGATTGTCGTGGCCGTGATTCGTCGTCACGGCGGTGACGATGTGCGGAAGACGGGCGAAACTGTTTATGATGCGCGCAGACGCGCACACCCTCCCTCGGTTGAATGATCGTTGAGGTCGAAATCCTATGACCGACATTGTCATCGCCTGCCGCCCGCAGCTCGCTTCGGGGGGAGGCGTTTTCGACCATCCGTTTGAAAATGATGCGAACATGGTTACGTGATGGGAAGCAATCGAACTGGTGGCAAGCCATCAAACACGC